>BCSF01000049.1_pt1 | contig 50923 bp, 58 predicted proteins | sample 1016431 | NCBI WGS metagenome assembly BCSF01 (sample SAMD00045685;SAMD00045686;SAMD00045687;SAMD00045688;SAMD00045689;SAMD00045690;SAMD00045691;SAMD00045692;SAMD00045684;SAMD00045690;SAMD00045691;SAMD00045692;SAMD00045684;SAMD00045685;SAMD00045686;SAMD00045687;SAMD00045688;SAMD00045689, study... | reverse complement strand
ATTGTTCGTCAGTTTTTAGTTGTCCTTCTTCAATCATGTATACGATGGTGTCCCCAATCGCTTCGTCGATGGTTTCCATCAATCGATAGTTGTCTTGGAATGCAGCAATCAGTATGCGCTCCACGTCCTCCTTCGAGGTGGTGGTTGCCCTGCCGAATCGTTCGAGTACATTCCGCACGTCATCCATGCCCCACATGAGTTCGCTCCCTGCATAGAAGCCGTCTTCGTTAATGAGTTTTTTATTCTTGTCCAGCATCGCCTTGTTCTTTAAATCGTCCGATAAGTTCTGAGTGGATGGCATTGATGGCATCGGCCACCTTCTGCTTGCCACCCTTGAGTCCGAAGTATGCTTTTACATCTCCAATCTTCCACCCACGGTGGGGCTTGAGTCCCACGAGGTAGAGGTTCACATCACGCTTGGTCACCATCAGGTTGTACAAGCATCGGGGTACTGTGCTACCTTGGATTTGCATCGTCGGTGCATCTTCGTCGTGGAGTTCCTGCCAGAATGGGGCGGAACCGTCTACCTTCTGCATGAAGGCTTGTGCTTCTTTGTCTGTCATCATTAGAGTCGGGGTAAAAAGTGTTCGTCATTAGCCAAGATTCCTGCAATGTCATGCACGAGATCGATGGAGCGTATGTTCGTGTCAGTGTCGTTGGCTGTGTTAGCCACACGCTCTGCCCACTGACGGAGCAGTTCAAATTGTTCGTATGTCATCATGTGTTAGAGATTGTAAAGCCAAGGTCATCGGCGTAGTAGTCATACCCATACGCCTCTTGGAGTTCGTCTTTCTGATTGTATCGGTCATACACTACGCCCTCGTTGGTAAACGTGACGAGTATGTACTCACCGTTCGGGAGGTTGAGTTGTCGAGTCATTCGTTAGAGTTTTTCGATGTTGTCAAAGTCACGCACGATTTCGATAGGTACGTGGTAGTAGGTGTCGGTAACGGGGTCTACCCAAGTTTCGATTTCACCTGCATAGGTTTCTTCGAAGAATTCGAGTCGGGCAATGATTTCGTCGTTCATGATTTGATGTATTCAGTTGGAATAAAGTATGCTTGCGATTCACCGATTGAATCGTAGTCGGCAAGGACAGCGTGGTCATCAAACCATGCCTCGTCCATGTATGTCTGTGATTCAGGCCACAGCACCAGAGTGTATGTATCCATGTGTTAGAGTTTTTAGAGTTAATACGTTTGTAGCGATAGTGGGACTCGAACCCACCTTCGGACTTGTCCGCCCCTCTGCCGAGGTTATCGAAGGCTACCTTTGAACCTTTCAGGTGAGTTAAACCCACCAAGACCTTCGAGGCGAATTGCTTCTGATGCCATTCCCTGCGTTCATACAGGGTCATTATCGCTATGTGTGGTTACGACAACGCTTTGTCGATGCTTTCGTTTAACTTCGTGCGCTTTCGTGCATCCAAGTCATAGGCAGTTGCCATCTTCTGAGCAAACCACTTGTGGAACTGGTTCTCCTCGTCCCCGAAGCATCCATACTGCTGATTGCGCAGGTTGAAGCGTTCACCATTCTCATCGAGGGCTGTGAGGTATGCAATCGTACTGCATACACCTGATGAGTGGCCTACTTGGTGACGGTATTCGATAGTCACCTTGACCCCGTTCGGGGCGAGAGTCATCACTGAGTTGTGACGCTCAGGAGTAGAGCCAGTGACGATGAGTTTATCCCAAGAAGTCAGGAAGTCGGTAAGTGTGGGTAATGCCATGTGTTAAAGATTTAGATGATGTCGTTGTTGACACCGCAAAGATAAGACAGAGTTTTCGTTTTTCCAAATTTATTTTGCAACTGACTGATTTTCAGGGAGTTGGACAAGGCCGTCAACTTGGTAAGAGTAGCACCAATGACCGTTGTTCAGGGTGAGTACATAGTGGTCATCCAACGTGACCGCATCCACCTCATCCCCGTACTTCTCGTTCGGGCCTTGTGTCTGCTCGATTGCGATTACCTGTGCGATTTTCTGCGGGTCACGTCCCCACGAGCCACGGTACAATACCTGCGAGCCTTTGCGAATGATGCGTGTGTTGAAGATAGATGTTTTCATTGTTGTTCGTTAAAAATTTCACTTACGTATTCCAGTTCCTCGATGGTCATCTCATAGACCTGTTCGCGAGTCATGTCCAGTTGCTCGCCGTACTTCTCGTACATATAGTCCCATACTGTGTTTCTGCTCATTGTTCGTCGATGTAAAGTTCGTCTAATGGCATACCCGTCTTGCGCTCGATGTATGCGATAAAGTTTTCCATATGGGCTTCGTCGTTGAAGACCTTGCGCACCACCCAGCCCGCTGAGGGATTGCGCGATGACCAGTGGCTACGGTAGCCGTTGTCGAATTGTAGTGTTGCTTTAATCATTTTCATTCAGGTATTCGTCTATGATTTGGTATGCTGTTTTGTCGTCGTTCAGGTACTCATCGCGATTGCCTGACCAGTACGCGGCATTGCGTAGCACCTCCACGCCGTGGTTGAACTTGGGCTTCGGGGTCAGGTCAAACCGTGTACCCTTGAAGGCATCCTCCAATAGCTTTGCATTGCCACCATCGGCTTTCATGTACGCCATGATCAGCGCACACTCGAACCCGCCTGCCGTCTTCATGCGCTCATACAGCGCGTCAATCTGTTCTTGTTTTTTCATAGGAAGTTCACTGTTTTGATTTGATATCCGTTTTGTCCAATCACCCTCATATGCAGCATGAGGGCATCCCAATCCGCGAAGGTGCGGATGTAGTTGTTTTGGCAGTTCCACGTCTTGTTGTACGTGTGTAGCATTACTTTCATTGTTGTTCAGTTTTGATTTCGTCCCATATTGGCACACGGTTCCACCATGCGCTTGCTCGCTTGTGTTGGTACTCGCTTGTACCTTCGGCAATCTTTACCCATTGCCCTCCGTATGCGCCTCGCTCGGCGCGTCCGTACATTATCCAGCTATTCATGCTTCGTGGTTTACAAAGATTTCACGTTGTTCTTCGAGGTCGTAGATAGCACGCTCACCGCGCTTCGCAGCGAGTTCGAGAGCCTCCTTCATATCATCGAGGACATTGCAAAGGTCGAAGACGATGTAGCCACCGCTTTCTCGATGCTCAACCCAAGTGCCGATGACTACCGCTGAATCGCGCTCCAACGCCAAGCCCGCTTGGTAGTAGAAGCGATTGTAGGTGTGCTTGAAAGCCGATTCGTTGTCCATCTTGATGGACTTCTCGGGTACGATTCCGCCCACTACATACCCATACTTAGGTACGTAGTGTTCGCCGTTGTCCATCACTCCGATTGAGGAGCCTCCTGTGAGCATAGTGCTACCGTATGCGAAGCACATAGCTTCGTCGAAAGAAAAATTATTCATCATAGATGAGAGATTTAGAAATTAGAGCGGCTCAGGGATTCGAACCCTGCGACACTGACCTCCGCTCCCGTTCCCCCTGCAGTGGGTACTTGGGCAGGCAGCCGCTGTGTGATTAAAGTTTGAACGATTCGTCAGCCACGTAGGTCACGCCCACCACAAAGGCAAGCAGGACAGCGTACACCACCCACATCATTGGGCAGTGCCGATTAAGTCCTCAAGCTTCATCTGCTCATCGCAGGGGAGTGCATCCCACTCCGCCGTGCAGGTCAAGGCAGAACCAAGGAGTTGAACATCGTTGAACAAGGCCGAAGCCATCTGCGCTTTCTTGCGCTGGGTATCTGTGCTGTGTAGCATCTGAGAGAGATTTAGAGTTTGGCTGAATTGCCGACTGCAAAGATAAGGCAAAGAATCCTTAACTTCCAAATTTATTTTTTTACCCTTTAGGGTAGAGTTCCATTTCATCATCGAAATCATCGACGACTTCGAGCATCTGCCACGTCTGTCCGTCCGCACTCCAGCTTACGGCAGTGTGCGATTCACACGCTGGCTCGAACACGTAGTCCGCGCTCTCGCACTCCGCGAGGTAGCAGACCTCGCCCTGATTCAACATCGAAGCCGCCCACTCGCAGGCTGCCTCCTCGTCCACGAAGTTCCGCTTGCAGCGAAACTCTCCACGTCCTTCCCCGAAGGGGAACACAAAAGCAAAAATTGGTTGATTCATAAATCTTTGATTTATAGGGTTAAACTTCGTTTAAACTTCGAACATCGGATTGCCAGAGGCAATCAACGCCTCTGCCTCCAAGCGCTCTTGCTCCAAGCGAGCGGAGCGGTGCCGAGCCATTGCCTCCTGTGGCGACTCTCCTGGAAGGAGAGTCAGCTTCATTTGTTCCTTCTTTCGAACCTTCGGTTCGACTACTGGAACCTCTTTACGAGGTTCAAACGGTTGAGCATCACCTTCGGTGATGGCATGAACCACTTTGGTTTTGGCAACTCGGCCAACTTTGTTGGCTGTACCTGCCTTAGCTTGAGTTAACTCAAGACCAGCAGCTGACGTCCTCTTAGGACGTCGAACTGTCTTCTTGTTCTTCTTCGAAGAACGAGCAGCTGCTCTCTCCTCTTGGAGGAGAGCGTGAAGCTCCTTGTTCAGAACGGAACGTTCTGACCTCTTCAACTTCTTACCAGAGGTAAGAACAGCCTCAATCTCAGCCTTACGGCTGGACTTCGACTTCGACTTCGAAGCCTTCGGCTTCGCCTTAGAAGCCTTTGGCTTCTTCTTAGACTTCGAAGCCTTCGGCTTCGGCTGCTCCTTCGGAGCATCGATGGAGTCGATGAACTCCGACAACGATGCTAAAGCATCGAGGGCCGACTGCTTCTTAGAAGCAGAAGGGTTGAACATCAGGCTGTTTACAGCCTTTTTCGTTGCTTTCAGCAACTCAGAGTGGGAAATGGTGTTTGCCATAACTGTTAGATATTAAGAGTAAATAAAGAATTCACAGAATTCATTCTTTATTAACTCTATATCTACTTCCTCCAAACTCCTATGGTATCAGCAAGCTGATACTCATGCGGTTTGGTAGCCAAACATACGATCATCGAAGATGATTCAGCGCGTTTGGGGCAACTCACTGATTTTCAGGGTGGTTTACTGGGTTACTTAACCCAGTAGTTTACCCTCAGTATTGAGGGTAGTTTGCTAATCCAAGGGATTAGGTGGGGGATTGTCCCTTCCTCATTCTCAACGGTTTAAGAACCGTTGGTTGCTGTTGAGGTTCAACCGAAGGTTGGAATACCCTTAGTATCAGTGCAATAGCACTGTACTAAAAGCTGAAAAGTATGCCACAACTCTATGGAGTTGTGAGGGACGGGGGCTGACCAAGCCGTTTCGGTGCGTAGCACCGACCACTCAAAGAATATACATAATCCCCACGATCTGTATTACACACCTCTTTTCCAAGTCGGGTTATGCACACGATATCCACAAAACCCGTCTGTAAATCTGGTTAAGATGCTGTTGATCAGAGCCTTATGTATGTTACTTCAAGCAGATTCTAGGATTTGACTTTCTAAAAAAAAAGCTGTAACTTCGCCAAAGCTATGTTAGCGATAAAGCTTCGAAGCTGTTTTGATTCTAAGGATCTTCTTAGAGGGGTTTGCGGGGCAAACAAACAGACACTACTAAGCGTCATTCAAACCTATTAAGCTGTGAGGGCGCAAAAACTGTATTCAGTATATTTGCGTTATGGCAAGACCTAAGAAAAAAAGAGATAAGGACGTAAAGGCTATTAAGCAAGCCGTCAAGTCTGGAGAGATTCAGACGGATCCTATCGATGATTACTACTTAGATCCTTATGGGCGACCTATTGTTCAGATGCTGAACGAGGCCCCAGTAGAGACGTTGGGCAATGAAGACAGAGATCTCGCTGCTGACGTCCTTAATGTGCTTGGGGTGGCGGCGAGAGAAGGGGTTGGCCTGCTACCTTTAGCTGGTGAGGCGCTTGATGCAGGTGAAGTAGCCTACGCAGCAAAGTACGGAACAGACTACTATGGGGATGAAATCTCCCCTGAGCTTCTGGGTGGCCTTACAGCCGCTGGGTATCTGGTACCTAATATTCTTGAACGTCCAGCCAGGGGTCTTGGTAGGGCAATTAAAAAGGGATACAAAAACCTTAAGAATAAGCTGACCCCTAAACCTGGAACTACTAAGGTGACAACTTCCAGTCAGTTCGTTGACGAAGCTGGCAACCCAATCAGCCGTCAGGAATTTGAGAGGCAAGCCAGCCCCGAATCCAAGATCTTGGTGTACGGTTCAGAAATGTACAGCCCGCGAGTGAGCGACCCCATGGTATCTCAGACTAAAGAGAACCTTATGCAGTTTGTCAACTCGGACGATTACAGGGACAGAGTGTTAAACTCTATCCGCCCACGGCTACAGCAAGAGTATGACGATTATGTAAGGTTTAATGAACTGTACCCAGAAGATGCTCTTCCTCTTCCTGTTGTTGGTGAGAAAGAGGCTCAGGCCTACGCCGACAACGTTGTGTCTGGCACATTAAGGAATCTCAGAAACTCCGAACAATTCATTGTTGAGCCTACGGATTTTCACAGGAGAAACCTTAAAGATAATGAGCTCAAGCCCGATGAACCTGTACCGTGGGCTGGCCTTGGGTACAGGAGTGGAACTCACGACCTTGCTACAAAACCAGGTCCTAGTATTGTGCTTTCCGAAAATGCTAAGCGCAGCACCGCCGCTCATGAGTTTGGTCATACGAGTATGTCGCTTGGAGAAATTGTAGATGCAGCTAAATTCGTAGACACCCCTGAGTTGCTTCCAGAAGCAGAGAAGCTACTTAAGAGTAAGCCACCGCTTATGGGACAGCCGCTAGATAAATATTACTCCGACCCAGATGAAATAAGAGCCAGAGCTTTTGAAGTTATTGATGCATCCAGATTCATCGGTGTTACTACTGACGACATGGTTGATGCTTGGATGAAGGCAAAAAAAATTGAGAAGGAGCTACCAGCAGGATTGGACCCAGCTTCTTTAACTAAAGAGCAAAGAAAGAAAGCAAATTACTACTACGATATGTGGAATTCTGTTCCCAAAGGCTTGAGGACTTTACTCGACTACTTTGACCCAGATGAGGTAAGAAACTACCTTAAGAAAGTATACTCCTTGTTTCCAGTAGCAGGGGTAGGAGCAGTAGCCGCTACGAAGAGCGGTATGAGAGCAGACAGAAGAGAAGAAGGAACTAGAGTTAAAAAATCGAACTAATGAAGATACTAGGACAAGAATTTCAGAAGCGTACCGAGGAGCAGAAAGCTGGTATGGGTATTGAGAAAGGCAGGAAAAGGCTTTACAATAAACTACGAAGGCAGGAAAAAAGAGGGAAGATATCAGACGCTGGACTAGCATACAGAAGTGCTCTTAGTGCAGACGCAGGAAATACCATGTCCAAGAAAGGTTATGACCTTCGGACACAAGTAGGGCCTGATGGAAGCATGGCTAATGAGAGAGAGCTAGCTCGACAAGCCGATGCTGGTGAAAGAGTTATCTCTGACAATATGGAAGCAGCTGCAAAAGCTACACTTAAAGGAACGTCCATGCTTGTAGGTGGAGTTCCAGGGGCCGTAATCAATGCTTCACTTAGTGGCATGGAAGCTATGGAGACAGGAGAGGACCCAGGTAAAGCTTTCTTGAAGTCCGCTGGTAAGTCTGCGCTCAATATGTATGGTGGTCAACTACTAGCAAAAGGGGAACAAGCTTTCCTTGCCAATCGAGCGATGAAAGAAGGCGACAGGCTTTCTCTTGCTGAGATGAACTATGATGACGGAAAGATTGATGCGGGTAAGCTTGCCAGAAGACAAGAGCGTTTTGACATTGCTCAAGACAAAGCAAACCAAGGAACAACAGCTTTAGGGGATCTCGCTAGAGGTCTCAACAAGACTGGTCTCTTCAATAAGTTAGCTCAAGGCAACAACATTATCCAGAACGAATCTGGAATCGACCCACAAGCAGCTGCTGTAGCTAACCCATCTGGACCAGCTTACACGCCACCGCCTACTACACCACCACCTGACCCGTTCATGGTGAATACGCTGTACAATCCACTCCCTCAAACTACTCCCTAAATAATCATTATATTTGCGATATGAGACCAATGATGAAGGGCGAACAGCCTAAAGAATCCATGAAGGTTGCTGGGCAGTACGCTCGTGGCCCTATTCGTCAGACAGAAGACGGTAACCAGTTTGTAGAGATGGAGCTCCCTAGTGGGGAGGTAGCACCTGTCTTCGGTGATTGGGAGAGCTACGGCAATCCAGACCGAGAAGGACGCATTGAGGATCTCGACTACAGAATCTACCCGCTCGGTGACGGCACCTACGCTTTGGATGCAGGAGAGATGGAGAGCGAAATGGTAAGAGAAGAGGGAAGAGAAGTAGCCCGCGAAGCTCAAGGAGGTCCAGGGGCTTCACCTATGGAAGACTTGCTTGAAAAGCTCATGCAAAGAAAAGGCATGGGGCAAATGCCAGGAGGCGGAATGAGACCGATTAAAGGATAAGCCATGCATGCAGTTCACGGTTGCGGTTGCAAGAAAAAAAGAAAGAAGAAAAAGAAGTGTGGTTGTGAAATGAAAGACACCCCTTCTCCTATCCTAACTTCGCTAGTAAGCGAGCCAAAACAATAAGACATGGCTAGAGTAGTAAAAAGCAAGAAGAAAAAGACAAAAGCTAAATCATCATACTAATGTCTGAAGAAAAACCAACTAAGAAAGAGGCTCGTCGTATGGGTCGAGCTGCTATCAGGGGGGCTAGGGCTGGAGCCAAAGCTGGTGTAAAAGCCGCCAAGGAAAGAGAGAAGGCGAAGAGTAAGGCGATGCGCAAAGAGAACCGTCGCCGCCGCCGTAGAGATACCGACAGAGAGACTCAAGACGTAACCCTCAACAGCAGAGGATTGATTAGCACTCCAAACTCAATCGACAATAAAAACATGTACGATGAGGGCAAAAGGAAGTACGGAAGCGGAGCATTGGAAGTATTAAGACAAATTGGGGGCCGTCCTAAAAATAAGTAATGCCCAACAACAAGAACTACATCTCGCTTTACAATATGCTGAAGCGAGCAGCAGATAGGCGTCAGCCACGAGAAGCTGCCCGTCTCGCTAAGCGACAACTCAGAAACCCTGAGAAGTACGGGAATGTAGATCTGTCTTTGCAGATGGGTATGTCAGACAGCAAGAAGCACGAAGAAGAAAGAGATGCTGCTAGAGCTGGTGGTGCTGGGGGCGATGACTGGATGGATGTACCAGGCGTAAAGGAAAGCAACGTAGATGCTGGAGCTGATCCAGATAAAGCGTTCAAAGAAGACATGAAGAACGCGGATATCGATAAGACGTTATCCGACCGCCTCGAAGCTTTGGCTGCCGCTATTCAAAAGCAGAAAGCAAACAAGCGCGAGCGACTCAGAAACAGAGAAGACTTCCTTGAGCAGCATGCTTACTGGGGTGGAAACCCAGAAAAAGAAAGTCGGCTAAACAGAATGTTGCAGGAGCTCAATAGATCTAGACAAGCTAAGCTAACAGATAAGTACGACCTCAAAGGAGTTAAGCCCTCTAGACGTTACCGCACCATCAGAGGAAATTTCTAGTGGGTAGTAAAAACTACTTCAATCCTAAATTAAAACGAATCAGCCCAGCATGGGTAGCAGCTAAAAATGCGGTTAAGCAAAAATTTAACTTTAAAAGAGGCGATCAAATCAAACACGGCGAGTCGCCTCGGTATTGATAATACCCCAGAAGCCTGGGAGATCCATAACCTACGAGCCGTAGCAGAGAATGTATTTCAGCCTATCCGCGATCACTTCGGTGTACCCATTGGAGTCAGTTCAGGATACAGATCAAAAGAACTGAATAAAGCTATTGGGGGTAGCAAGTACTCACAGCATATGATCGGGGAGGCTTTGGATATAGATGCGGATATATTTGGTAGGGTTACTAACGCAGAGATCTTTAACTTTGTAAAGAACAACCTAGAGTGGGACCAGATGATTTGGGAGTTCGGTGATGATAAAGAACCGAACTGGGTACACATATCCTACAAGGAGTCTGGAAAGAACCGAAAGCAAATTAAAAGAGCATACCGAGACGAAAGAGGTGTGCATTACAAATTGATTTAATGGACAAGAAGTCTGTTGTTTTTTTTATGGTGTATCACAAGCGCCCTGAATTGACACGCATGTCTTTGTGGCACATGGCTAAAGTCGCAAAGAAGTTTAGAGATGCGGGTCATGAAGTTGATACGATTGTAATTGGTAGCGAACCAGAACAAAGAGATTATTGCGAGAAGCTGGGTATTGAGCATCTTTGGTTTAAGAACGATCCTTTGTTCGAAAAGATGAAGTTTGCCTGGATGTCTGCTAAAGAAAAGAATAGAGATTATATCTGCTGGATGGGAAGCAACAACGTCCATTCCGATGAGTTCTGGGAAAAGAGCATGAAGAAGATTAACGGTCATGCTGTTGCTTCTTTTGGGACAAAGAATTTTACTATAGTTGATAGTAACCCAGAGAATCAAAAAACGATGAAGTGGACTCGAAGAAGATACCACACATGTTCTTGCGGTCAATTCTTTTTCACCAGAACAATAAAAAAGACAATAAACTTTCAAGAAGTTTTTTCTCGCCCTAAAAACTCACAGGAAGGGAATGATTTTGATGGAAGCATTAATAATCAGCTCGTTCAAAGATGGGGACGCTCAATCATTGAAGCTCATGAAGACTCCGATGGATTAGACTGCATTGACATCAAGTCAGACACAGACATTCATTCTTTCGATAGATACACTAAAGGTCGGTACCCTCAAGACTTTACCAGAGATGAAATCTACTCCAAGTTTGAAGAGCTTCAGATGTTAGAATCTGGGGAGTTTAGATATGCGTAAAAACGCTGCACCGCTAGCCTACCTTTCTGCGACATCGCATAGCGAACTCTGTAGTTATATTTTGTTTCATCACGGAACAGATGATCCTCCAGCGTCTGAGACGGAGTAAGCTTGTCGAAGTGCTTGTACAGGTATCCACTAGATAGCAGTGGGTAAATCATTCTGTCAGATAGGTTCTTCTTATTCATCCCATAGTTCTCGGCCACCCACGAAATCGTGAAGAACTCTAAGTCGTACAAGAATAGAAGTAGATACAAATACGACTTGGTGAGATCAGGATTGCTATCAAGGAACTCGTTGGTTGCGGACCGAAGGTTTTTCAAATAGTTACTCTTAACATATTTGTCTGGCAACATCGAAACCTCCCTAAATAGTCTCGATCTTTTCACAGTGGATTTCGGCATAGCTATATTGTCGTATATTTGATTTAAACAAATTTACATCATGAACCCAAAAGACACCCTCTTCTTTGCCGAAATGTACTCCCTCGTCAAGAAGATGGAGGAGGTGATCGATGAGTTCGAAATGAAGGATCGAACGTTAGCCTCTATTGTTGTCGGAGTTATTGATCTCGATGAAATTGAATTTGGCGATGAAGAAGCCGAAATGAAAACCATGTACAGCTTTAATCTACAAAGCAGAGCAGAACTAGAAGCTGTCAAGGACGTCATGGATAATGCTTATCGAGATGACGACGACGATATAGACCTGTCAGATCTCCTGGGTGGCACGGGTATATCCTTAAACTAATGGAAGGACTTATTAGAAAAATTGTGGTCGGAAAAGACCCTAAAAACGGCATGGCCTATTATTTGGGTATGCGAGCAGGCTCTGGAGAAGTATCAGCTATCTTGGAAGATGACAGACATCTTCATAAATTTGCAAAGAAGCGATACCTTATCTATATCGAAAACGAAGAAGGAACCCTTCTCTGGAAGGCTGTAGACGAGATGCCGTGCATGTTAGAGTTCGACTTAAACTTTTAATTAATGAAGACGTTTGATTTGTTCGTTGTTGAGATCAAGAAACGCATCAACGACACAATCACCACTAGCGGTGGGCTAGAACTATACATAGATAACAAGTTCAATGAGTTTAAAAACAGAACTACAGAAGCTCCAGTCGTGGCTGTCCCGTTTAAATACGACACTGGCGTGGAAGTGGGCGACACGCTTTATTTCCATCATCTTGTTGTTATTAACGACGGTCAGCCTCTTACTGGAGAGGATGATCACTACCTTGTACGCTACGATCCTCGTGCTACCGTTAATAACCAAGCTATTGCTTACAAGTCTGCAAAAACTGGGGAAGTACATCCGCTCGGCGGGTGGTCGCTTCTCGAAGCAGTGGGGGAAGAAAAAGAAGAAGAGTCCAGTGTTATCGAAGTTGTTAAACTTAAGGAAAGCCCTGTCACAAAAGGGAAGGTCTCTTTTGCTCCACCTTGGGTGGTTCAGCTAGGACTAGAGGTAGGAGATGTAGTTGGGTTTCGAAAGAATATGGACTACCGTATTACAATCGATGGTACGGAGTATTATCGTGTTCGCTCAGAAGATTTGATGTATGTCGAAAGGTAAGTTCACTACTATTAGCGCAGCGGAGCGCCTCATGTCCAGCATGGAGGTAGCCATCAACAATATGATCGAAGAGGTTAAGAAGCCTGTCGATCCTGAAGCTGGTGGCTCTGCTCGGAAGGCGGAACTGCAGTCTATCAAGCAGACAGCTATTGATTGCAAAGAACTTCTGGTAGAGCGCCAGAGACTAGAACAAATGGTTAAAGATCTAAGAGACAATGGAGCAATCGAACAACAAAAAGACTACTCAGGTGGATTCGCAGAAAGATACTCGAAGTAAATCAAGCGGCCTTGTTTATTGGGACGATTATGACTTTGCCGTTGAGTACCTGGAAAATCAGAACGCTACAGTTAGTAAAAAAATTATTTTAAACTACGATCATGATAACCCTAGCTCTTCCAACCTATAGCTCTAACAGAATACTATGGCTTCAGCTGGAGTCTTTGTGTAATCAAAAAACACAATACCCATGGGAGCTTATTCTTTGTGAAGAGGTTTCTGCTGGATATAGCGGAGAGATCTATGTTAGCTTCTACGAAGAGAGATTAAAGGAGGCTGGATGTGTAAACATCAAGTTTCTTCACACTCCTGGAAACCATTGGGTGCCACTGTCTAGGAAGTGGGTTCAGATAGCAAAAGAAGCTCAGTTTGAAAACTTCATGCTTTGCGCCTCCGACAACTATTCCGCACCAGACAGGATTGAAAGAACAGTGCAAAAACACATTGAGGGTTACGATTGGGTTCACTGGCAGCAAGGTATATTTTACAGTATACCAGATCAGAAACACGCACTATACAAACTACCTTCAGAATTAAGGACTGGTTTGTACATGTCAACTAAAACTTCTTACATAAAGGACCTGGACGAAAAGGCAACTACATGGCCTTCAAGTGGTATTGATCAATGGATACGTGATCATTCTTCCATTCATAGTCCATATCTTTTTGAAGAGAGACCAGACGGAATCCATACTGACGGATTTAACCAAATAAGCGGTCACCGAAAGTTTCGGTATAACAATAGGCACTTCAACAAGGTGAGAGAGCCGTTTCACCCTGACAGAGGGAGATGGGAAAGAGCTGTGCCTAAGTATATATCCGATATGATAAAAGATGTATTTAGCGCTAAGCCAAAGCCTTTGGGTAGTCCATGGCCTCCAAGATTTATACCTGAGTAAAAAATGCACCCGTAGCTCAGCTGGATAGAGCATCTGCCTTCTAAGCAGACGGTCACAGGTTCGAGTCCTGTCGGGTGTACAATTAAATAAAATGAAACGTGATTTTTTTCAAGTCAGGGTTGGCGCTGGAGTTAGTTTTTTCAAAGACCACATAATCAAGAAGTGGAACTTTGAAGACTATCACAGCTTAAAAGACCCTGCTGTGTTTATTGGCGTTTACGACGTAATGGACATAGCGGCCATTAGGCTTCACAGAGGGCCTAAGATAATTATGTTTGCTGGTGCAGACATCGTGAATTACGGGGGTCTTTGGAGAAACGCCCCCAATACATTTCATGTCAGCTATGGGCCTTACAAAAAAATTTTAGAATCAAAAGGCGTAAAGGTGACTAGCCATGTGACCCCGCTGAAAAATTTTGATTTTTGGAAACCAGTTCCTCTTGGAGACAAGATATACGTGTACAAGGGCGCTATTTCAGAAAGACCCACTCACTATATGTGGGAGGAAATAGTTGAGCCCCTCATAAAAGAATTTGGAGACAGAGTCATTTGGACCAAAAACATGCCAGAACAACAGTTGAGGGACGACTTTTACTCAAAGTGTTTTGCATACGTTAAGCCAAACCCCACTGCGGGCAGCACAACTATGTGGGAGATGGGACACATGGGCATCAGGACCTTTACTCAAGATCACGAGGATTTAAATTTTGATCATACTGTCAACTACGCAGATGTAGACGACCTTATCAAAAAATTAAAAGAAGAATCTTATTGGATTGGATCTACAAGAGAAAACGTTGCCCAATCCACAAAAAATTCTCTAGACGACAACGAAAACTGGCTAAGCCTAGATTATTATGAAAATAACGATTCTAACTGATAACCCCTCAAGCTGGATTATGCCTTGGGCTGAAAAGATAAAGGATCAACTAGACGGTCATAGTGTAGATCACATATATAGCTCTTCAGACGTAAAAGGAGGGGACATAATACTCATTCTTTCCTGCGAAAAGATCTTAAAGAAGAATCACCTCGACATGTACAAATCTTGTGTGGTTGTTCACCCAAGCAAACTGCCTCACGGGAAAGGCTGGTCTCCTCTTGCATGGCAAGTTCTTGAGGGTAAAAATGAAATACCAGTAAGCCTCTTTGAAGCTGCCGAAGAAGTAGACTCTGGTGACGTGTACATTGCTGATACTATTTACCTTAATGGGTCGGAGCTAAACGACAGCATGAAGCAAAAGCAAGGCGATATAACCGTGAAAATGGCTCTTGACTACATAAAGAACTTCCCTATGAAGGGCGTTCCGCAATCTGGAGAACCTTCGTTTTACCCCAGAAGAAAGAAGGAGCACTGTTACTTAGATCCTGAAAAATCTATTTTAGAGAACTTCAATTTGCTTAGGATATCAGACAACGAAAGGTACCCAGCAAGGGTGGTGGTCAATGGATCCGAATACATAATTAAGATACATGAGGCATAACCCATACAAAATTGTCAAGATGTTTGAGGAGGAGCTCTCAGAATACACTGGAGCCCCTTATGTTGTTACGGTCGATAGCTGCACCAACGCTTTGTTTTTGTGTTGCAAGTATTTAGAAGTAGGTGAAGTAACAATACCGTCCAAAACATATCTTTCAGTTCCTATGAGCGTCATACACTCTGGTGGAGAAGTAGTTTTTGATAAGAGAGAAATGACTAACCACTGGGAGGGAGTCTACCAGCTGAAACCTTACCCTATATACGATTCCGCCAAGAGATTTACGTCAGGGATGTATGAGCCTGGTAATTTTATGTGTCTTTCTTTCCACATGAAAAAGCACTTGAATATAGGTAAAGGTGGAGCCATACTCACAGACAGTAAGGAGGCATACGAGTGGTTTAAAAAAGCTAGATACGAAGGCAGGAGTGAAAAGTTTTACAAAGAAGACTCTATCGAACAGCTGGGATGGAACATGTATATGACTCCTCAGCAGGCAGCTCAAGGACTTTGCTTGATGCAAAACTACCCAGAACACAAAGAAGACCAACAGGAAAAAGGAGGCTACAGGGATTTAACTGAGTTTCCTGTATTTTCGCAATGCAAAACAATACAATAAAATGCCAGACTTACATTGCCCAGAATGTGGCTCGGAGCGCTTCGAGCGCCACTTAACCATGAAGATCAAAGACGGAAAGACCTACTACGTAGAGGGTCAGTGCGAATGTGGAGCTCAGATGGAGCTCACTAACCCTAAGACTGGAGCCCCTGGGTTTAAAAGAATGGGCAGGTTTGGCAGAAGCTATTGATGTCTGTGTTAGTTGACATAGAAGGCTATGAAGCTCAAGCTGTTAAAATCGACCCTAACGGGACGAGTGGAGACGTCATCGAACTCCATGGGTTGTTGGTTGTACTCCCAAAGAAACCAAAGCGATCTCAGATTCTCTTCCATGACGAGCCAAAGTCAATGCAGATGTGGAGACGCATACCTATGCCCGAAGAACTGCAAAGGATTCGCAGTATGGATGAGTGGCTCGAAAAACCTTCTGAATTTCGACGAAGGTTTCATTCTTACATCGAACAAGAGTTTCAGCGTCGCCGCGACGGTGTTTGGTTTTACAATAATGGGGAACCTACGTATATTACAGGGAGACACTATATGTTTCTTCAATGGTCTAAAATTGATATCGGATACCCATCATACCTTGCTTTCCAAAGAGAGATCTTTCTCCACATGGCTGCGTGCGAAACTGATCCTCGCTGTTTCGGTCAGTTATATACTAAGTGTCGTCGTTCTGGCTACACTAATGTGTGCTCTGCTGTACTTGTTGACGAGGCTAGTCAGGTTAAAGAGAAGCTGTTGGGGATACAGTCAAAGACTGGTAAAGACGCTCAGGAGAATATCTTCATGAAAAAAGTAGTTGCGATCTTTCGCAGCTACCCATTCTTCTTCAAGCCTATCCAGGACGGTACTACCAATCCGCGTATGGAGTTAGCTTTCCGTGAGCCATCGAAGCGCATCACGAAGAATAACAAAACGTCCCAACGAGGAGACGCCCTCAACAGCGTCATCAATTGGAAGAACACCACCAACAACGCATACGATGGTGAGAAGCTCCATATGCTGTACCTCGATGAGGCTGGCAAATGGGAGAAGCCTACCGACATCCGAGAAGCATGGCGTATCGAGCGTACATGTCTCATAGTGGGTAAGCGCGTAGTAGGCAAGGCTCTGGTTGGCAGCACGGTAAACCCCATGGATAAGGGAGGGGAAGAATACAAGGGCCTGTGGGAGGACTCGGACCCTAACGAAAGAAACAACAACGGACGAACCAGGTCTGGCCTGTATCGAATCTTCATCCCAGCTTACGATGCGCTAGAAGGATTCTTCGATAAGTACGGGAATCCTGTTGTAGATAATCCAGAGAAAGAAATAGAAGGCTTGGACGGCGACCCCGTAGACCAAGGGAGCAGGGTGTACCTAAAAAATGAAAGACACTCCTTTAAGGATGACCCTTCTGAACTCAATGAGATTATCAGGCAGTTCCCTTTTACTGAAGACGAAGCATTCAGGGACAGCATTGAGGGCAGCCTGTTCAACATAGGTAAGATCTACCAGCAGATAGAACACAACGACAATCTATATCCTAACCCCGTAGTTCAAGGGAACTTCGTATGGAGAAAGAAGGATGAAGAGGTGGTGTTCTCACCAGACCCTAACGGTAGGTTCCGTGTGGCGTGGTTGCCACCTGATCACCTTAGAAATAAGAAGGCAGACGATCGGGGTAAGCGCATAGCGCCAAACTCTCATATCGGAGTTGGAGGTGTTGACTCCTATGACCTTGACGCCACAGTGGATGGCAGGGGATCGAAGGGTGCGCTCCATATGTACAACAAGTTCAACATGGATGTACCGTCAAACATGTTTGTTGTGGAGTATGCCTCTCGTCCAGATCTGGCTAGCATCTTCTATGAAGACGTATTGATGTGTGCTTTCTTCTACGGGTACCCCTTGCTTATAGAGAACAACAAGTATGGTATTGCAAGATACTTTGAATCAAGGGGTTACGACGGTTACTTAATGGATCGTCCAGACTTTCTTAAGAACCCTAACTCCTCGTCAAACGTAAGGACGAAAGGTATTCCCTCTAACTCACAGGACGTGATTCAATCTCACGCTCAGTCTATTGAGGCTTACATTCATGATCATGTCGGCATCAATCCAGAGACAGCAGAGTTTGGTAAGATGTATTTTAACAGAACGCTGGAGGACTGGATTGGGTATAAAATTGACAAGAGAACTAAGTTTGACTTGACTATCAGTTCGGGCTTAGCGCTGCTTGCATCTCAGAAATCCAAGAAGAAAGAAAAGCCCAGAGCTGACTTTAACGACAAGCAATTTTTTAGGACATACAAGCCGAAAGCTTGGCACTTCTAGTTTTACTATATTTGCAATGAGTTAAATAACTCCACCATTGCAGATGTATAGTAACAATAAAAAATCTTCTAACTTTCCAGACCCTCTAGCTTCTTCGGAGACGAAGCGGTCTAAAGAGTATGGTCTGAAATACGCGAAGGCGATTTACCAGCAGTGGGGAAAGATAGACCAGCAGAACTCCGCCTACGGAAACAGGAAGCGTACATTTGAAAAGAACAGACGATACGCGAACGGCACCCAAGACACAGCTATCTATAGGTCGCTTCTTACTTCTCTTGATCCTAATAATGGCGATGGAAGTATGCTTAATCTGGACTTCACACCAGTTCCTATTCTTCCTAAGTTCGTAAGGATTGTAGTAAACAAAATCCTTTCCCTGTCTCCTTACCCAAACCTTGAAGCAATTGATCCTATCTCTTCTTCAGAGAAGGACCTCAAAAGAAAGAAGGTAGAGGTCTCTGTTAAATCAAAGAAGTCTCTTGAGGGTATCGAGAAAAAGCTGGGGGTTCAGGTGATGGGTCCGTCTCAGGACATCCCAGAAAGCCTTGAAGAGGCAGAGATCTTTGTTGAGAACAACATCAAGTCAAACTCAGAGATTGCTGCTCAGATAGCTACGCAGCTCACTCTTGACTGGAATGACTTCAACGACTCTACTCTTCGTCGCTGCGTAAACGACTTGGCGATTCTTGGAATGGCTGTTGTCAAAAGAGATAACGATCCAGAGCACGGTATCAAGACGAGCTATATTGATCCCATTAACTTCATCCATAGCTTTACCGAGGACCCGCAGTTTTCTGACTTGGTATACGCTGGACATGTTAGATACATGCCTATCCAGGAGTTGAAGAGAATTGCTGGTGATCAGTTTACCGAAGAGCAGTACAAGGAGATCGCTACAAAAGCTCAGAAGAAGTACGGCTACGATTCCAGCAAGCTGTCTCATTCCTCTTATGATAGAGTGAACAACTCGACTAGATTTGGTTACGACGAGTACATGGTTCAGGTATTGGACTTTGAGTTTGTCTCTACTGATTGCGAGTACTTCGAGTCAAAGGAAAGCAGATACGGGAACGTAGGGTTCTACCCGAAGGGGGAGAACTACAAGGCCCCTCAGAATTCTGTATTCAACAGGGAGGTAACCAAGCTTGAGAGTGCTAATGTCTATGGCGGATGCTTCGTGCTGGGTACTGACTTCTTGTTCAACTACGACAAGAAGCGCAATATCCCTAAGAACGTATACGATATCTCCAAGGCTAATTTGTCTTACTCGGTTTGCGCAACAAACCTTTTGGACATGATGCCTAAGTCTATGGTGGATAGCTGCATTGGGTTTGCGGATCAACTTCAGTTGACTCACCTCAAGATTCAGCAGGCGGTAGCCAAGGCAAAGCCTGATGGGATCATCATCGATATTGAGGGGCTTGAGAACGTACAGCTCGGTAAGGGCGGCGAACTCCAGCCGCTTGAGCTGCACGACATCTACGAGCAGACTGGTGTCTTCTACTACAGAAGCAAGAATCCAGAAGGCGGATTCCAGAACCCACCAATCAGGGAGATCGGGAACAGCATACGAAACATCAATGAGTTGATTGGTCTGTACAATCACTACCTCCGTATGATTCGTGACGCTACGGGTATCAACGAGGTGATGGACGCTAGTTCTCCAAAGGCCGATGCTTTGGTTGGTGTTAGACAGCAAGCCTTGGCAGCAGCCAACAATGCTATCTATGACATCACTAACTCTTCTATGATCCTTTACAAGAAGGTATGCAGTGATATCGTTAAGTGTGTGCAAGTGATTCACCCGCAGTCTATTCTCTACAAGATCTATGAGAACGCAATCGGAAAAACAAACATGGAGGTTCTCTCTACATTTAGAAACCTTCCGATGTATAACTTCGGCGTTCGTGTAGTAAAGGACATGGAGGATAGTGAGCGACAGTACCTTGAGCAAAACATCCAGGTTGCTCTCGCTCAAAAAGAAATTGACCTTGAGGATGCGATTGCGATCCGACAACTAAGAGACCTCAATCAAGCAGAAAGGCTGTTGGTTGTTCGCAGGAAAAAGCGTATGGCGGCCAATCAGCAGATTGCTATGCAGAACTCACAGCAGCAAGCTCAGATTCAGCAGCAGTCAGCTATGGCAGCTTCTCAAGCTAAACAGCAAGAGATGCAACTCGAAGCTCAACTAAAAGCTCAGCAACTCCAGCTTCAGGCTCAGATTGACGCTCAGCTTGAGCAGGTGAAGCATGGATTCAGAAAGGAGATCGAGATGATTAAGGCTCAGGCTTTGCTTGGTGTTCGCTCTGACGACCAGGACTTCAAGGAAAAGCTGGAGACACTGAAAGAGGATAGAAAAGATGAAAGGGTTGAAAAACAAACAGTCGAACAGAGTAAGTTGATTTCTCAGAGACAAGGACAAAGAGGAGAGCTTCAAGAAGATCAAGGGGGCTCGATCGAACAACTACTAGGATAATATGGCAACTACAATAAACTTAGACACTTCTCAAAGAGTAGACGTTACTTGCAGAAAGGGTGACACCTTTTCTCTTCGTCTGACTCTTACCAACGCCACAGGCGATGCCGCTTTTGCTGCTTCTGATGTTTTCCTACTCCAGGTAAGAGATTCGGATACGGGTGACGCTGATGCTGATATCATTCAAAACGCGAGTGATGTTGACTTTGCTATAACGGCTACGGCTTCTGCTGCAGATGAAGAAAACACATACATAGACTTGAGTCTTGCCGCAAGTGTAATGAAGACTATGCCTTCTGGACTCTACGTTTATGATGTGGAGCAAGAATCTAGCGGCACGGTTAAGACTTTAATTTATGGCACCATGAAGGTGAACGAAGACGTTTCAATCACAGCGTAATGTGCCATGCCAGTAAGTGTAACGCAGCCAAAAGAGATTAAAGTAACAAGCGAGAATGGAGATGTAATTAAAATCTCTGTTGTCACTGGGGACTCTAGTGTCAAAGTTGTAACGCTAGATCAGGTTGCCAAAAACAACATCACTGTATCTAACGCCTTGGGCGCTGGGCCCGCTGGGGCTCAAGGACCTACTGGGGCTCAAGGCCCCGCAGGAGCGGATGGCGCGACTGGACCCGCAGGGGCAGACGGACAGGATGGACAAGACGGACAGGATGGACAAGACGGACAAGACGGACAAGACGGACAGGATGGACAAGACGGACAAGACGGACAGGATGGACAGGATGGAGCTACTGGAGCCACGGGGGCAACTGGTCCTGCTGGGGCAGACGGGGCTACTGGCCCCGCAGGGGCCACGGGTCCTGCTGGAGCCACAGGCGCAGACGGATCTCCGAACATCCTGAGTGTAATCAACATTTCAAACAGCAATTCTGCTTTTTCTCATATGACTGACCCGATTACTGCGGGTACGTCAGTGGAAGCGATTCTGAGAGACATGCTTGAGAAGTACAACCTCTCTACAATCACTCTCTCTTCTGTTGTTGGTTCTTATGAAAACACAGACGGCAGCTTTCCTACAGCTTCTAACAAAACATTCGGGACTAATCAGAGCGCAATACTTGAAGTGGGTCAAACACTCAGAACTAGCGGATTCAACTTTTCGGTTGGCACTCCATCTCAAACCACAGATGATTCTGTTCTATTTAAGGTTGGCAGTACTACGCTTGCTAGTGGTGTTTCCGATACGGCTAGCTCAGGCAGCTATAGCGCTGACGACCAGGTTGTGAATTCAACTAGCAGCCAGTCTTCAAAAACCTTTACGGTTCAGGTCACAGATAGCGGAGGAGGTTCCGACGTTGTTAGATCCGCAAGCAGAACTGCATACTGGAGAAACAGAGTAATACTTGGTGCATCGAGTACTAGCTCTATTCTAAACAACACTGCTGCTGATACTCTTTACGACGGAATCACTCAGATGGGATCTAACCTGAATAGCGGAAACTCATGGACTGTTACCACTACCGCTGCTGGAAACAATCAAAGCAATCACACATACATCATTTTCCCTGCTGCTTTTGGAGATCTTCAAAATGTGATTCAGGACGGCGCTCTGTCCGTGCTTGATGCGTTCGAGGATTTAGGTGACTTCACGATCACCAATCAATATGGCGCATCAATATCGTACAGCTTTTATAAGTCTAACGGAAAAGGTGTATTTTCAACTGGAACCTCATTAGCAATAACCTTCTAAGATGCCGATTAAGTATCCCGACTTTCTACAGCACAATAACCCTAATGAGGTTCTCATTGACGCTACTGAGAATCAGACGAAGGGTTTCGGGTTCTTTGATACCACGGGTGATCGGGACTCTTTGAATTCTAACCTGCATACAGATGGGTACCTCGCAATGGTGGGTACCACATCTATAAAGGCTTACATATTTCAAGGAGGTACGTGGACCGATTCTGCCAACTGGGTAGAGATTGGTGGCGGCGGACTTGAAAATGTTGCTGACGACGACTCACCACAGTTGGGAGCAGACCTTGACGTGGATGGATTCTCCTTTGTTTCTACTAGTGACGGCAACATAACTTTCACTCCGAACGGTACAGGCAAGATAAACTTAGACGGCACTGTGCTGTTCAAAACATTCGACTCAGCTCCCGATGCATTCATTGGTGGAATGTACGCTGACGATCAAAATAACCTGTACTTTGGCATAGACGAGACATTGTGATTTATTTTATATATTTGCATCAAACAAAAGGAACAATAGTACACCATGGCTGAATGGAAAAAACTAGTAGTAGAGGGTGCTAACATTACAACAGAAGCCCTCGTTGTTACTGAAGCTGCAGTTGACGCTGCTAGTGATAGTATTGTATTTTCGGATAAAAGTGACTCGGACAAACTAAAAAGAGATACTGTAGTAGATGTTGTAGCTGCGGTTGCTGGTGAGGGTCTGCAAGGTCAGTCTGACGGAACTATCGACTTGTACTCTGGCGGCCTTGGGGTGCTGACAAATGCGGGAGCACAAGCATCTACCGATGTTCTTCTTGTTTTTGATGGTGGAACTGGGTCGGCTGGAACCCTGAAGACAATCACCATCGCTGAAGTTGCTGCGGCAGCGGCAGAAGACACCGACACTACTTACGTTCTTACTGCTGGCAGTGGAGCTACAGATGTAGGTAAGATCATTCTTACAGACGAAAGTGCTTCTCCAGCTTCTGATGTGGTTACTATTACTGCTGGTAATGGTTTGGCTCTTACTGGGTCTGGAAGCAATATCGGGATTACTGCTGTAGCTGATGAAACAACTCTTGAGGTTGTTAGCACTGGAGACAGCGGTCAGATCAAAGTAAAAAATGCTGGTATCGATACAACTCAGTTGGCTGACGATGCTGTAAGCTCGCAAAAGACCGACTTTATTGAGAACTCAGTTGCTGTAACTGCTAATAACATCCTCGTCGCTAACGGAACAGAGTTCCAGAGTGTGGCGATGAGTGGAGATGCAACCCTCGCAACAGATGGTACTATCTCTGTAGCCTTCGGAGCCAATGCTGTTACTGATCTTACAGGTGGTACAAACATCAGCGTGTCCGCCGCAACTGGTAGCGTCACCGTTAATTTGGATGATGATGTCGACCTGGCTGGTAAGCTCGACGTAACAGCCACTGGTACATTTGATGCTAACGTTATTATTCAAGGTGATCTTACTGTAAACGGAACTACAGTAACTATCAACGCTACTGACCTTGCCGTAGAGGATAGGTTTATCACACTGAACAATGGCGGTGGTGCTGCTGATACTGGTATCATCTTTGACGGCCAGGGTGCTGCACTTGGATGGGACGAGTCGGCAAGCAGAATGGCATTCGACTTTGATGGCAACGCAGCAGGTGTCAATGCGCTGCCTGCTTCTCCTGATGCATATCTCTCTATGGTGGTTGCCGACGGGGGCACGGATGCGAACTTCGAGTACAACGGTAACATCAGAGTTAACGGCGGAAACATTTACATTTACGTAGAATAATAGTATGGGACTCTTGGATAAGGCTAGAGGGAAGTCAGTGAACACTGATACCCTCGGCCAACAGGAGCTTACGTTCTTGCTTAAGGTCTTGCATGATTGCAAGTTTGAAGGTAAAGACGTACTTTTGTTGGCAGATATCGTAGAAAAACTTCAGAATCAACTGAAGGCTAAGTAAATTCATTAACTAAATTCAATTAAAATGAAGCTTAATCTAACAGAGGTTTACTTCCTTAGCGAAGCAGCAAAGCAAGCAACCATCAAGGCAACAGACGCAAAGACTGTGGCTGCAACCTTAGACAAACTTGACAAAGAGTACGAGCGCCTTCAAAAAGCGACTCAAGCCAAAGCAACAGCATAAACGAAATAGATGGCCGAGTGGAAACAATTATTGGTTGTAGGGGATGCAGCAACTGACAACCTCGGTTCCGCTGACCTGACTCAGACGTCATCTGTTCGAACCTACACAGTCGGATCTTCTAAGAGGCTCATTCTTTCAGGTGGAGCGGTACAGTTTTCCGACGGGTCTAGCGTAAGCCATCAGTTTGATAATGCCAGCGGGGTCTTTGATGCAAGGTCAGCCAATGGTATTAGGTTAAGCGACGGTGATAACGACTATCACATAGACCTAAAGCCTAAGTCTGAACTTACTGGCAGCTATGTCATTACCCTTCCTAACGGGTCACCAGGTGGCGCCAACAAGATTCTTGAGTCAGACGCTAACGGAAATCTCACATGGATTGATACGCCTTCAGGCAGTGTTGGAGCTACAGGGGCTACAGGGCCACAGGGGGCTACAGGGCCGACTGGCGCCACAGGAGCTGATGGTTCTGACGCTACTATTTCGATAGACAACTACGCAGATACACGCCTCCTTACAGCGGGAAGTAGCAGCTCCAATATAGACGCAGAGTCTTCCCTGACTTTTGATGGGTATACACTTGACGTAATTGGTCACATAGAATACACTGCTGACGCCAACAATAGGTGTGGAGAGATTTGGGACGCTGAGGATTCTGGACGCTATGCAACGAATGCGAGCGTTTCCGCTGGCGATATGCACAGATGGCCGAAGACTGGAAGCGTAACAGCGTTCAAAATCTACACGCTTAATGGAACTACTCAGGTTCCAGAGCTATTGGATGCGTCGGGTTCTTCTACGAACATCAACCAGATTGCTGGGCTTTGCCCGATAACCAGCTCTACTGGAAACAAGTTTTATGTTCGATGTATGGCTACTATTCCAGCCTCTTCTGTGAATGGTACTTTCAGCAGCGGCGATGCTGGAGACCCTGTTTATTTGGACCCTTCGAACACTGGAGTACTGACACTAACGGAACCTACGTCGGGGGCTTATGTAAGGCACATGGGATACGTTCTCTCTCAGACTACTATCTCATCAACAACCTACTACGTGATTTGGTTTGACCCATCTCCTAACTACATAAGAGTGTAATAGTGGGACATGCCAGACATTGTATCATATAACGGAATAGACGTGGCAGATATTATCTCAATAAACGGACTAGATGTCCCTGCTGGAGGAAGGTCATTAGGTACTGGAACGTACATATTTGGTGACGTTGGGGGCAGCTTTATTGAGGCTTTCAAGGATGGTGATACTACCATAGGTCCTGAGATGTACGTCAAAATGAGTGACACGTCTCATGATTTTGATAAGGTCGTGGCTAATCAGTACTTCAATTTCTGGGGTCTAAAAAGTGACGGAACCCTTTGGATGTACAACACATCAAGTAGCTTTAATGGTACTTACGGCACCCAAACTACGTGGACTCAGTTTGGCACAGATACCGACTGGGAGGATTTAGCAAGCGGAAGATATCATTTTGGGGCAATTAAGAATGGAGAGTACTACCATCTAGGATACAATGCATACGGCCAAGGAGGTTCTGGGAACACTACTACTGTTCAGGTCTGGACAAAAGTAGGTACCGACACCAACTGGTCTCAGATAGCCAAAGGGGAGTACTTTACAATACTCACCAAAACTGACGGTACTGTTTATACGGCTGGTAGAAACTCCAACTACAGAACTGGGCAGGGTACCCAAAGCGGAAACACAACTACCCTTACCCAACTATCTGGCGTCACCAATGCAATAAAGCCAAACGCTGGACAGAGAGATGGGGCCGTAATCATAGAGGCTACCAAGGGCGATGGCTTTGGGACCCCTTATATATGGGGTTACAACCAAGCAAATCATTTAGGTGTATCTGGTCAAAAGTCAACCCCAACAGCATCTACCATTAGCGGAACAGGAACAATCAGTCAGATATCAGAAATGGCAATAGGTAGATATACCAGTCACATTATTGATAGGAGTGGCTACATTTATAGGGGTGGCTATTCGACCGACAATCCAATCTGGAATGAGACTGGCAGCAAGACGAGTGGATTTGATAGAGATGGCTCCGTTACTGGCTTTACCAAGGTGTTTAGTTCTGGCGCTAGAGCTGCAAATAGAGCTGTTTTTGTAAAAGACGGCAAACACTACATCGGGGGGTTCTTGGGGGCCAGCATTACAGAAAACGAATCTGCAACAAAGGCTAGTTCTAGAACCCCTATTGAAGATTTGACTGTACTTGATGGCCTTACTATAGACGCGATAAACCACGTTTATGGATATCAAACTCATTCTTTTGTAATCTCGATTGCATGAAGTATTACATACAGATAGAATTAGACACGGACTTACCGATGATTTGGGACGATGCTGCAGTGTCTCAATACATAACCTTCGCCACCCTAGAAGACGACATAGAGGATTGCGTTCAGAAAAATGGAGTTCCTTATGCCAGCTATGAAACGCTTGACGTTGGGGTAGAAGGCTACACGATTGACGTAATAGACGCTCAAGGCGCCCCATGCACACACGTAATCCCAGAGGGTAGATATGGGCAACATCCTACACTTACCTCTCTCACCCAGTCTGAATTTGACGCCCTGTAACGGCTAGTTTTGTTTTTATTATCTTTGCCTTATGGCTGAAGATGTAAAGAAGAAGCTTAAGCGGTTTGGACTGTCAGGTCTGAACAAGCCTAAGCGGTCTACTAGCGGGGGTAAGTCCCACATTGTAGCCGTTAGGTGTGACGGTAAGATCAAGATCATTCGCTTCGGTCAAGCTGGTGTAAAGACCAACCAGACAGCTGGTCAGCGTAAAGCCTTTAAGAGCAGACACGCTAAGAACATTGCCAAGGGTAAGTGCAGTGCAGCGTACTGGGCTAATAAGGTGAAGTGGTCCCCCAGCAAAACAAAATCTTCAAGCAAGAAGTGGGTTAAGGGATCATGAACAGCGTAAAGAAAAACAAAGGTGGCAAGCTCAATGTAAGCAGTTCCACTAAATCAGTTGCCCCACCAGAAGGATTCCATTGGATGGAAGACCGAGGTAGATACTTTCTTATGAAGGGCGATTATAAGCCGCACCCTGGTGCCGTGAAGGAGGCTAAGTTCAAGCTGGTAAATCATGGCTAAGGTAAAGAAGCGAAGAGACGCATGCTACTACAAGGTGAAGGCACGCTACAAGGTGTGGCCTTCTGCCTACGCTTCTGGTGCGCTAGCGAAGTGCAGAAAGGTAGGGGCAAAGAACTGGGGTAATGGCGGTAAGAAAAAGTAAAGAAGGGGCAGCGTTACGCCGCTGGTTTAAAGAAGAGTGGAGAACACTCTCTGGCGATAAAGACTACTCAGATGGAGATAGGTCGTTTCGACCTACAAGAAGGGTTAATGAGGATACACCTGTAACGGCTAGTGAGCTTACAGAAGCGGAGAAGGCTGCTGGAAGGAAAGAGAAGAGAGAAAAAGGAAGGGTGAGCCGCTGGAGAAAGAGACGTAAAGAAAAGAAAGACAATTAATTATATATTTGCACTTAAATTAAATTCTAATGGAAGAGAACACACAACCCATTGCAGAGCAAGCTCCAGTAGAGGAGACGTCATCTTCATTCAGTTTTATTTCTGATGAAGAGGTAGCTGCTATGCAACAACCTCAAGCTCCTGTCGAACCAGCTGTGCAAGAACAGCCTACGGTAGAAGCTACCCCAGAGGTACAACAAGAAACTGTAACTGAGCCTCAGCCTGATCAGCCAGAAGCTCAGCCACAATACGGACAAGATGAAATCGAGGGTGCCGTCTTCGAATTCCTAAGCGAAAGGCTGGGAAGAGACATTGCATCGTTCGACGACCTGACGGTCCAACAGCAGGAGCAAAGAGAAATCGACGATAGAATCTCTGCAATCGCAAGCTTTGTCGAAGAGACTGGCCGCGACCCGCAAGACTGGTTTATTTACCAGCAGTTAAACCCTTCCGAAATGGATGACATGACTGCTATTCAGGTGCAGATGGCAACTGACTACCCAAACCTGTCGCAAGAGGAGATCTCAATGTTGGCTTCTAGCAAGTATAAGCTCGACACCGACCTGCACTCAGAGGATGAGGTGAAGCTTTCGCAACTGCAAATGAAGATCGACGCGCAGAATGCACGTAATGGAATCGAGGAACTTAGATCAAAGTACCAGGCCCCAGAGCGCCAGCAAGAAGCAGACAACGATCCTATCATTAACGACGAGTGGGTATCTAACATGCGCGGTGAGCTTGATTCCATGGAAGGAATTGAGTTTGACCTGGGTGGCGACAAGACGTTCACCTTTGGAATGACCGACGCATACAAGAATCAGCTCGCTGAGAAAAATGTACGCCTTGACGAATTCTTCGATCCTTACGTGAACGAAGATGGAAGCTGGGATTACGACATGCTCAACATGCACCGAGCTCTTATCGACAACGTTGACACTATCGTCCAATCTGTTTACAAGCAGGGGCTTTCTGATGGTCAGCGAGGGATTGTAGAGCGCACAGCGAACATGTCGCCCACTTCGCCGAATCAGGCACAACCAAACAACGGGCCTGACCCACTTGTTCAGCAATTAAAAGACGCGCTTGGGCAAGGCGGAGGAGGGTTCGGATTTATCTAAACTTTTAAAAAAAAGAAAACATGGCTGCTATTTCAGCTTCTAACATCGCAGATGCCTCCGTAACTGGTGGTGGTTTGCTGGCAACGCCACAGAACTACACTTCTTTGGCTAACTTGATTGATCCTACGAAGCCCGACGTAAGAGATCTTTATGTACAAACTTATGGTGATCAGGGCATCACTGGCTTCTTGGAGCTCACTGGCGCCAAGAAGAATGCAGGTACTTCCGACAAGGTTGAGTGGTACGAAGAGGGTCGTTTGCACAAGACAGTAACTGGTGTATTCGATCAGAGTGAAAGCGAAATCTTCCTGGAAAGTCAGGACGAGGACGGAGTGGATGCCTCTACTGTCGCTCGTGTAAATGACGTTTTGCTTTCGCCTAACGGAAACCGATTCTTGGTTACTGCTATCAACGCAACTGGAGGTACTGGTACTGGTACTTCTTTAGAGGTTGTTGACTTGGGCGCAACTGACGAGGCTTCTGACGAAGGTACTCAAGGTGCTTCTGATACTTTTGCTACTGTTACCTTTGCTATCATCGGTAACATGCACGCTCAAGGTACTGAGCAACCAACAGCTTTCTACCAGACTGGTTTGATTAAGAGAACCAACCCATACATCATCGTTAAGGAGATGTACGAAGTAAACGGTTCTCAGGCTACCAACATCGGTTGGTTGAACGTGAACGGTCAGTACATGTGGTACTTGAAGAACGAGATGGATGCTCGCAAGCGCTTCATGAACGAAAGAGAAATGATGTTGTTGTACTCTGAGGCTAACAACGGTTCTTCCGTTACTGTAGGCACTAACAACATTGTTCCTTCTGAAGGTTACTTCGACGCTGTTGAGAAGAGAGGTATTACTACTTCTGGTACTTTCGGCGACGGTACAGGCTTCGCTGACATCGACACTATCATCTTGGAGTTGGACAAAGAGGGTGCGCCAAACGAGTACGCTATGTACTTGAACCGCCAGACTTCTTTGGACATCGACGATTTGTTGGCTGACGGTATCGGAACTTCTACTACTGCTGGTTTGGCTGGTCAGTTCGGAGCGTTCAACAACTCTCCTGACATGGCTGTACAGCTCGGATTTAAGAGCTTTACTCGCGGTGGTTACACGTTCCACAAGCACGACTGGAAGTTGCTGAACGACCCAACATTGGGTGCAATCGGTGGACCAAAGGGTGCTATGATTCCAATGTCTCAGGTAGCTGACGCCAACACTGGTGTTAAGTCTCCTGCTTTGGAATTGAACTACAAGGCTGCTGGCAACTACTCACGCGAAATGGAGCACTGGGTAGAAGGCGGCGGTGTCTTGGGCCACGTAACTAGCGGTAAGGACACTGTTAAGTTCAACTACCGTTCTGAGTGCAACTTGGTAACTCGCGCTGCTAACCAGCACGTTGTCATCAAGTAATCTGTATAGGTAATCGAGAGGGGGGCAATCGGTCCCCCCTCTTCTTTACCATCCTCACAATTCAATTACATTAAATATGAGTACTACTACCAAGCGGTCACCTGGACGGCCCAAAAAGATCCAGGCAACACAAGCTTCAACGCCACAAAAGAAGCAGTCTAAACCTCGTATTCGTAGAGTAGAGTCAACCCCTACTATCAAGCAATACAAGGCAATTCGGTCTGGGGCCGTCATGATGCTTATGCAGAGCGGCATCACAGTCTACGACGAGGAATCTGGAAGAGTAAGAGAGATTCGTTATTGTGAAAACGAACATTCAATCTTCAAGGACGAACAGAACGAGAAGTCTGTAAAGACACCTATTGTTTTCCGAATGGGAAACCTGGTGGTTCGAGGCGATCAGCCAAACTTGCAAGCTTATCTTGATGTTCATCCTCAGAATCGAGCCAACGGAGGTGGCATGTTTTATCTCGTTGATAAGACTAAGAATGTAGAGAATGAAATCGACAAGGAGTTCTTGGTAAACGATGCAATCAACATGCTTCGCAACAAAGACCTTGATGAGATTCTTGCCGTAGCTCTCGCTTATGGAATGGACGTAAACAGACCTACTTCTGAGATCAAGCACGACCTGTTGCAAAAAGCAAAGAAGTCACCACAGACTTTCATGGAGTCGTTTGATAATCCAGTCGTAGCGATGAAGTCTAAGATTCGGCAGGCTGTTTCATACAACATCATTAAGACCTCTCAGGATTCTGTCAAGTGGTTTGACACTAACAAGATTATTGTATCAGTCCCTGCGGGACAAGACCCAGTTGACGTATTCGTGCGTTACTGCATGACAGAGGCTGCTGCTCCTGTCGTTGCTGAAATCGAACGTCAGCTCGGCTGATTCCACATATATATAGCTGAAAGGGCCTCCGAAAGGGGGCTTTTTCTTTTTCGTATATTTGCTTCATGGCACAAGCATACGGCGCTGGCGTACAAACGGTATACAACACCTTGCAGGACCTTGTTAATAAGGACCAGCAGGGATTTGTTACTGAGCTTGAGTTCAACAGGTTTGCTCAGATCGCCCAGCTAAACATTTACAACAGCTTATTTGACGAGCTCAAAGACGCTAAGAGGCTTTCTCGTGCTGGATTCGAGCCAGGCAGAGACAAGTCTAGAACCAAAAGAATCCGAGAAGACCTTGCGTACTTCTCTACTAAGGCGACCATCACAAAAGACACTACGGTATCTGCTTTCTTGAAACCTACTGACCTTTCGAGAATCATCAGCTTGACTACCTTCGGTAGCATCCTACTCGATCAGTCAACCAAAACTCAGATAGAGTTGTGCTACGACGAAGAGAAGATCGACAGAATACTCACTAACAATCTTAGCGCACCATCAGAGGATTTTCCTGTTGCCTTGATTTCTGAAGAGATTCAAGTGTTTCCTACGTCTGTAAAAAAGATTGAACTCAGATACTACAAGTACCCAGGGTCTAGGGATTCCGACGGTAGCAGAAATGCGCTAGCACCTATCTACGACACTAGTAGCGACACCTACAGGGACTTTGAGTTGCCTGAACATTACACTTCAGATTTGGTCTATGAGATAGCCAAACTCATTGGTGTGAATCTTAGAGACAAAGCAATCGTGGATTACACTGGTCAGGAGATGATCACTAGACAAAAAGCAGAGACGTTCTAATGGCTAGAAATACAGTACCACTTAATCAGATTATAAGCGACTTCCTCATCACAATGGCTGATGACGACTACGCTTCTATGGCTTCTGATATTCAAGTTAGAACTCACGCTCTTAGGGGGATTCGAGAGATTGGATTTGATATGTCCAACAAGATCAAGTCCATTAAGATTGAAATCAACTCAGCAAACAATACCATTGAGCTGCCAGACGATTTCGTTGACCTGAGCAAGGTGGGAGTTGTTGGTTCTGACGGCATCGTGTATGTCTTAGGTCAAAACAAAAATATCAATAAGTCTAGAGCCTATGCAAACTCAAGCGGAACCAAGGTTGGCAATGCTGCATCTGCTGTGGACTCAGACGGCGACGGTGTGTTCGATAGAGTTGACTCAAAGAGCGCAACGAAAAGCGGCAGCCCTGGAGCGTCTGATGATGTAACCCAAGGGTTCAACTCATTTATCTTTAGAAACTACGTCTACGGGGCCTCAAATGGCTTGTACGGCATCGGTGGAGGACACATGTTCGGCAACTACAGACTGAACCTCGATCAAAACAGGATTGAGCTTGAGTCTAATCATGATATCAGTGAGGTTGTAATTGAGTACCTAGCAGACGAAGCTCGGTCTAAGAACCCATCGGTTCATGTGTATATCGAAGAGGCTCTCATGGCCTACATGTACTACAAGATCATCGAGCGAAAAGCTTCGGTTCCAGCTAACGAGAAGGCCAGAGCCAGACAGGAGTACTACAACGAAAGAAGAAAAGCCAACGCTAGAATGAAGTCGTTCTCTAAGGACGATGCATTGCAAACAATCAGAAAGAATTACAAGCAAGCACCTAAGTTCTAATGGCTATTGATAAGATTAAGCTTAGAGGTCTAGCTAAAGACAAGGACGAGAGGCACTTTGAAGAGGGGGATTACCTTGATGCTCTCAACGTCATTAACTCTGGAACGGGCCAGTCTACGGCGGCTATACTCAAGAACGTAAAGGGTAACGCAGCTGCAGTTGCCGAGACGTCTGCTGATGCGATTCGTCCTGGCGACCAAAGAGTTATCGGTAGTGTTGGCGATCCAGTAAGAGGGTACATCTACTTTTTCGTTTGGTCAACTGACGCTAGCGATCATTCAATCTACAGATACAAAGCCTCTACCCATACGTATCAGTTGGCGCTCAGAAGCAGCGTGCTGGATTTTAGGGAGGGTGATTTTGTTCACGCTGAGCTTGTGAGCGGGGAGTTCGAAAGAGACGAGACAACACAGACTATCGTCTACTTCACGGACAACAGAAACCCGCCAAGAAAGATTAACGCAGATAGAGCTATTGACGATAACATCACTGCGTTCTACAGTGACGACCAGATCTTCGAGTTCCTATCTGTAGCTAAAACTCCAGCTGTATTCCCTCCAACCGTAACTATGGATACGGATACAGACAAGGAGACGAATAACTTTACCAATAAGGTATTTCAGTTCGCTACTCAGTACGTCTACAAGGACGGTGAGGAGACGGCTATCTCTCCGCACTCTGCTGTGGTCCACCCTAAGTACATGGCGCTTCAGGGTATTAACAGCGCGAGTGTTGACCAAGATTCTCTCAGAGAAGAAAATAGAGCCCTGATTGACACCAGGTACACTTCTGTGCAGGCTTTGTTCCAGTACAACAGACCAGAGGTTGTTCGAATGAAGGTGCTCGGCAGGGTTGGCAATACAGGCAGTTGGTTTGTAATAGATGAGTTTGACCCTAGCGAAGACTTAGTAAAGGCTGACCCTCACAATGATGGGGCTACCGCTACGGTTTACACGGCAGCTGATGGGGTGTACAGATTCTACAATGACGGACTCTACACATACCTTGGCGCTGAAGTAACCGACAGGATTTACGACGACGTACCACACAAGGCTACGACTCAGACGCTGGTAGGGAACAGACTAATGTACTCAAGTCCTACATCTGGGTATGGTAATATCGTACCGTCAGCAACGTTTACTGTAACGTACCATGATGAGCCTACGGTAGACACTTACTTAGGAGACGATATCTTTAACGAGTCGGATATATTTCACGACCCCGATTTAACAAACAATTACGGAGAGGATAACGGGTTTGTGGTTTTGAATAGCAATGCGCTCCCTTCTACACTAAACGCAAACTCTACGCTTACACTTACTGTAGATTATAAGCCAAATAAATTCGGTGTATTTGGGTACTATGACCCCAACCCGAACGAAGGAACAGATGAAAAAGCAGACCTACCGCTGCTCAAGATAAATCTCCTTGACGACAACGGGGACCAATTAACTTACTACTGTGGCGAGGCGGCAGACAGCCAGGCAGCAACACCAGACTACGAAGGTCATGTAGAATGCGCTATTGATCCGCTTGCTGTTCAGTACGCTACACTTACCGCTTCCATTACTGTTTTTGAAAATACATCAAAGACAGACTACATGAACCTCCTGTTAGCGGAGGTGAAAAACCAGGTGTTGAACTACAGCTTTAGCGGTTCAATTGATGGCGCGGTATCTTTTGTAACGTGGCCGCTGAGGTCTTCTGCAGCTGGAGGGGGAGACGTGACCGCTACTCTTCGCTGCAAGCGATTCGACTTCTCTTTAGGTCTTGAAGATTCATATCTTTCTGATGGGTTTGGAGCGGCTAGCGCAAGCGGTGAATCTATAACCCTTCAGTTCAAGGGCGGCAACTTCTTTATACCTCAATCTGAATTAGGTCAGGTGTCCAATTCTGCTGGTCTTTCTGGGCAGCCTGGAGCTCCATTCACATCTATTCATACGGATGAAGGCGGAGCCCTTGGAAGCTTTACCGAGGGTGAACTGCTATCTATAGAGCCGTATTATGCTGGACTATATGAGCCAAATCTTGTCAACGGTATCGACACTAATCACCCAGATGATGTTTCTCAACAGCCTCGCGGCGGAACTGGATACCTCAACCAAGGTGGTTATGATCTCAACAATGCCAATGTGTCTGCTCGGAACGGAGCTAAAAACCTATTGATCACGTCTCTTCCAAACTCTGTCAGAAGAACATTTAAGGCTGGTTGCGTTCACGATATAGGTGTCGTGTACTTCGATAGGCATGGAAGGCCAGGATTTGTAAACGAGCTAGGCAGTGTTTACGTGGCTCCTTTCGGGGATAACGACGCTAGGGATGACGGCGCTGGCGACTACAACAATGGCCCAGCGGACATCACAGTTACCCCTACTCACAACCCGCCCGATTGGGCCACGTCTTACCAGTTTGTCTACCCAGGGATGGGAACATTTAGCAAGTTCGAAACTTACACTGTTGGCGGTGGGTTTACTCTTGCTGGCTCTACTACCGACGACAACATATACATCAGTTTAAACACGCTGATTAACTTCAGGGAACAAAAGGGTGCGTTAAAAAACTACACTTACACCCCTGGAGACAAGCTGAGAATCGTGAGCTACAAGGATGCAGCTGACGGGTCTACACTGCTGTACCCTAGTGAAGAGAGGATGTTCGATATAGTTGGGGTGGAAGTGTTTGCCAGCAGCCCAAACTTTAATCCTCCTGACCAGCAGGGTGACATTGCAGACAACTCAAACTTTAGCGGAACTTTCCTCAAGGTTCAAGAGTTGGCTCCAGCGACAGGGGCAGATGACTTCGACGGCAGCAACGATAACCTATTCAAGAACCAATGTCTCGTTGAGTTGCTCACTCCAAGAGGCGCGGTAGAAGATAAGGTTTACTACGAGATTGGAAGTGCCCATCCTATCTCTACGCATGGTGATGCAATCACACTCACAGAAGGTGATGTCCATTACAGGGCGGCTTCTTTGCTGGCCCCAGTGTACGACGATAGTGCATTGTATAGTGATGCAGCCGAGGGTGGTGTCCCTCAGCTCGATGACTTCGTAGCTAAGGATTACAATAAGTGGGTGTACACAGCCAGAAACATCGAGTCAATGGATGTGTCCGATTATGTCGCCTCTAGGGTTTGGAGTAAAGGTAGAGCACACCTCACTAACGAGAAGGCCGCCACCATCAACTACTACAACAGAATATCATACAGTGAGGAGACGCAAGACGACTTGGGTGAAATCAAGTATTCCTCGTTCAACCCTGACTCACTTTCCTACAAAGACCTCCCTAAGAAATACGGGGCCATCAACTTTATCGGGAACTTCAATCAGAGCATCATTGCTTTGCAGGACAACAAGATGTCCATAATCCCTGTTAACAGAGGAATTATTGAGTATGCTGATGGAGACTCTAACATTACGGTAAATAGCCAAGTGATGAATCAGCAGAGGGAGGCTAATGCTGACTTCGGCGTGGGGCCACTTGACATCTGCTCAGTCCTTATCAAGGACGGAAGGGTATTCTTTGCCGATAGATCAAGACAAAAGATTGTTATGGCCCTTGGAGCTGAGATGAAATCTATCTCTGACTTGGAGATGTCCTCTTACTTTGAGGATCAGTTTGAGGGTCTTGCCAACGCTAACCTAGGACCAAACAGAATAATCAGTGGTTATGACCCAGAGGAGGACATGTACTATGTCACCATGGAACCACGGAGTTACGACGCTGAGAACGAGCAGGGCAGTGCCGCTTACGCTGGAACCACTGTTGGGTTCGATGTGGCAAACGGCAAGTGGATTAGCAGATACAGCTTCCTCCCTAGTAACTATGCCAACATAGACAACAAGTTCCTGTCTTGTAAACACGATAAAGTTAGAGACGGCCTGTTCTATAAGCACACAGATTCTAGCTACAACACTTTCTACGGAACTAACTACGAGTCTACTCTGAGTGTGATTTCTAAGCTGTCCCCTTCGGAAGTAAAGGTGTTCAATGCGCTTTCTCTTGAAGGTAGTGACAACGTATGGACGATGACGAGTGCTGACACTAACCTCGGAACCGTGACTGGAGGAACAGCGTTCATAGAGAAGGAAGGTTCTTTCTACGCAGACTTCCCTAGAAGCACGAAGTCTGGTTCGGACCAGTCATACTACATAAACATCGGGAACCTCGAATTCGTGGACGGATCTACGTCTCCGATATACACATCTAACCTAAACCTTTCTAGGCTTCCATTGCCTTTGGGTAAGAACATAAACCTTCTCCTTCCATCGCCTATCGGACTTGTAGAGTTCGTTCAGATTGACGCTATCTCTGGAACTCAGATAACCTTTGATTTCTCTGCTGCTGATCCGTCTATTGCTAACAACGCGGCAGACGGAGCTCAGGTATTCATCGGTCTAGACGCAGCCACTAACGGTGATTCTATCAGAGGCAACTGGTGTCAGATCAACCTTTCATTACCTACTGGCTCTGCTTCTAGCGGAGGGGAGCGTGAACTCTACTGTGTAAACACGCATATCGCAGGATCTAAGCTTCATCACCCGAAAGGCCAACAATAACTATATTTGCAGAACATGGCACTATTAGACGACATTTTAAACAGCGGAACGATTGGGGACTCTCTTGACCTTGGCGCTAAGTATGCTTCCGAAAGAGCAAGAATGAGGGCAGGCGAGCAGCGCATTGCAGATGCTAAGAGCAACCAAAGAGATATGAGGTTTCCTAAGTTTATGCGTCCAGAACTTAGTGAAGCTGGAAAGGTTATGGCTGCTGATATGCGCACCGATCGAACAGCACAAGCTCAGGACGATCTTAACAGAGCGTTTCAAGGTACGCTGACTGCTTCTCAAGGTAATGCCCGCCGTAGAGGATTGGCTCAAAAGTTGAGGGCTATGGGTGGTGCGTTAGGAGATCTATTTCAAAAAGGTGAGGCTGCCCGAAGAGCCTCCGCGCAGGCCGTGTCTCCAGAGATGCAAGCCGTTGGGAAAGAGGAACGAGCTTTGGACAGAGAGAGAAAGATGTTCGACTTCAGAAAAGACAGACAGATCGAGGCTCTTGATGACCAGCTCACCAGACTGCAAGGGGCTTACGGCGACACTCAGGGTAAGATGGGTAGAGACGTGCTCAAGATGATTCGAGAGAATCCTGAGCTTGCTAACATCTTTAAGAAAAGTAAGGAAGCTGGAGACACTAAGAGCGAAGGAACTAGAAATGCAGAGGAAACCAACATGGTTTATGAAAGCGAACCAGGAGAGTTTACAGACTTTTCAAACCTAGAGAGTGTATTCAACTCTTTTGGTGAGGGTGCGACTCAGCCGAAAAAGAGGGTCCTCCCTTTCGCTCCTAAAGATGGCGTTAAAGCAGATGGTGACAAAATCATTTCTAACTTGCTTTCATTTTTAAGAGGTTGATATGGCTGAGAATACAGGGACATTTTTTCCAGAGGCTGATAACGTAATCGCTCAGGTTCATGACGACCTCCTCCTGGCGCAGAAGAACAGACTAGCCGAAGAGCAAGCAGCCAACGCGCAAGCAGCTGCACTGCAAAGAGCTCAAGGGGCAGCCGCCACCAAGGAGCAGTCGGCTTACCTCAAGCAGCTTGAAGCTCAGAGAAAGGCAGACGCTAAGGCTATCGAGGCAGAAAGAAAGAGGTTGGACGACATCAAGGAAGAGATACCCTTGGCGTTCGGCTCTATGTATGGCTCTCAGGGTAGAACTGTACAGGCAATGGCAGATGATCTTGCACAAAACTTTGACCAGTACATGGAGCAGTACGGTGAGAGAACAGTTATGCAGTTGATTGAGCAGGTGGACCTGGCTGCTGATGAGCTTATAAAGAGCTACAGCGACACTCAAAAGCAGGCCAACACCAATATTGACAACTCAAGAAAGCAGCCTGACTTTAAAGGGACAAAAGTAGCTTTCGATGCGGATGGGTGGATTCAAAACCAAGCAGCCCTGAATGAAGGGGAAGTTAGCCCGTTTGAAATTGGTAACGGGCAGTGGTCTGTAGGCGGTATGGCTATTGGCGACTGGGTGAAGCAGACCGTTCAAACAAACAACAGTTTTGTACAAGCGGAAGAAATCCCAGACTTTGCGCCTACCACAGTGCAGGCGTGGGATGCGTACAGCGGAGCCTACACAGGCATTAACTACGACACTATGTCTCAGGTGGTGGATGCTAATCTGTACGAAAGCCCTGAGCAGCCACACGGCTGGTCATACACAGCCAGAAAACAGTACTACGACAAGTACATCAAGGAAGAATCTGCTAAGGCAGAACGGGAAGGCAAGACGTTCATTCCTATGACCATGGACGACTTCTTTATAAACGAGGGGGAGATGTCTGATCTCAGAAGAGATAGAGCTTACTCTGAGTTTAAGAACGAGTGGATGGACCTGTGGGTTAGCAACCAGAAGGACACTACGAGAGCGTCTAGAGAAAGAGAAGCTAGAAACAGACAATCCGCTGAAGAATTTGCTAAAGGCATCAGGTTCAATACTGTCTATGACAGCTACAACATGAAGTCTAATCTGTTTGCTGAGTTCAACAGCGGCACTGTTCCAGTATCTGAAGAAGAGATCGAAGCAGCAGGTATTACTGGATTAGCTCAAATCCCATCAAGACTTGAGCTCAACCTTGAGTCGCTGCAAATGGAGCAGTTCGGCCTCGACCCGACAGACTCAACGGCTAGACTGGAAGGGGTGTCGTTCAACAGCAACGGTGACCTGTACGTCATGTATTCTGGTAAGCTTACAGACGAGGGTCAGTCTGAATTTGGCCTGAATGACGACATCATGAGAGACCTGGGGATCGAGCCATCAGCAGATGAGGAGTCTAGATCTAAGCAGTTTGCGTCTAGGGTTATCAAATTCGGAGGACAGGGCTGGGCGAACCTCATGAGAGAGATCGGAGACAAGATGGCAACCACCAGTGAATCCAACAGAATAGCTAAGTTTTACGAGGATATCGGCAGTGAAGTGGAGGCTAACTTCTACCTGGGTGTGCTGGCTGTTGCCAACACCACGAACAACAAGATGCTTGACGAAGCTGTTGCGGACATCAAGTCTAAAGGAATCACCGAACAGGAGATCAAGGATTTATTGGAAAGTCGATAATTTCGTAACTTAGCTGCATGGCAAAGCGAAATCTTGAAGACGAGTTGTTGGCAGGTGCCAGCAAGCTTTCTCTTATTGCAAAAGACTACACCTCTGAGGAGATCGATAAGACCGCAGAGGAGATTGAAAAAAAAAATCCAAACGAAACCGCTTCGTTTCGAGAGCGCCTGGGTCTAATACGCAGAAAAAATACGGAATCACCATCGGTAGAGCCTTCATCGGAGTCACCATCGGCTAGCCCTCAACCACAAGTTCAAGACCTTCTTTCAGACCTTGAAGGGGCCACTGGACCTAGGCTTGAGTTGGGCTCAGTCAAGGAGTCGTTAGGTGTTCCAGACCCTGAAGACAATCTTGGCCTCAAGGTAACTACAAAGACTTCCACTCCTATCAAGGAGTCTAAGAACTACGAATCCTGGATCAATGGAGAAATTCCTTCAGACGACTTCGTGTTCAAAGCACTTGAGGAAGACACTGATTTTCAAGATCTTATGTCTGGATATGATGCGGACATTGCCGAGATGGAAAAGAAGCTTGAAGAGAGATTCTTTCCTTCATTCCAAACTATAGAGCAGCAAGAAGCTCAAAGTCCTTTAAGCGACCTAACTCCAGAGCAAAGAGCTGGAATCCCCTACCCCACACCAAAAGAATACACAGAGTACAAGACCGTAGAGGAGCAGATAGCTGACGCTCAACAGGAGCTGAAGGACCTAAAGATGCAGAGGTTCAGGGCGCAGCTAGTAGAGACGCAAAAGAAAAGAGGAGAAATGCTCTCTGCTAAATGGAGAGAAGCAAACCCAGAGCCCCCTAAGTACTCGCTTGAATCCTTGTCTGTAGAGGATGAGACAGAAGAGTGGGAATCCTGGGTGTCAAGAGCGAGAAAAGTTGAGTCTGAGATGTACACCAAGTATGGTGTTGTGATGGACATTGACGAAGACACTGTGATAGGAAAGTACAAGCCTGGTTCGGACCTTGGGGTTTCGCTAGGCTTAGGTCTTCTCACCGCTTTTGACTTGTTCGTGTATACTGCTGGAGGCATCGGAGACCTTTCAGAGGTGGTAGACAATAAGACTGTTGTTAACTACGCAAAGAACTCTACTGCTCTCAGAAAAGCCTTGAATAGTTTTGGCACTCAGTGGGAGACAAATTTCGGAGAGGACTACATCACAAAAGACCTAGACCTAGACAAGGGTTTTGGTTATGCGACACAAGTATTCAAGGATGTAGTTGACAACTCTTCCTATATGATCTTAGCGTATGTGGCTTCTGCTTATACCCAGAACCCAGCGGCTGCCCCAGCAGCTCTCTCAGCTGTAAGCGCCTTTAGAGAGTATTACATGGCCTCTATGGAGCCAGGATTTGACACGTTTTACGATTCTCGTGGAAACGTAATCGACCCTAACGTTCCAGAAAACTATCAACTCTTTGGTGATATTAGAAGGTTCTACGAAGACCCCAAGAAAAACTTGGTAGAACAAGACGGAGAGAAGTTCCTCGCTTTACCGAATGGAACTGTACTTAGAGTGGAGCAAGACGACGACGCTAGAACTCAGTATTCTATATGGAAGGGTATCACTGAAGGCGGGCCAGAAGCTTTGGCTATGAGCTCCTTGATTAAGGGTGTTCGAGCCATTGGCAGCGGAACCATGAGACCGTTGAGATCAGTAACTGAAGGATACTTGAGGGCTGCTGGTATAGGCGCTACAGCTGAGGGTGTTCAAGAACTCACGACAGCATTGGCCCAGGTGTTGGTTGACGAGAAGTATCTAGAAAAGGGCCTTTCCGCTAGTGAGGTCATGGCCCAGGCAATACAGGCTATTGTTACGGGGGCTGCAGCTGGCGGTCCTTTTGCTGGAGTTGCGCTCCACTTTGAGCTTAGAGGTGGTAAGCTAGTAGCTCTGAAAACTTCTATCGATCTCAACAACAATCTTACTGAGTCGCAAAAGATACCTGCTCTTATCGATGTCGATGAGGTGTCTTCTATAAATGAAATGCGTGACAAGATCGAGAATGACGAGACGTTAACGCAGGAGGACAGGCAGGTGATGGAAGAGGAGGTAGCGGCCAAAGAAGCAGCCATGGACGAAAGGGTTCAGTCAGCAAGAGAGAGGATCTTAGAACTGACTAAGACAGACCCTGCTGCTAGCCGTCAGCTTTTTGAGTTGATGAGCGAACTCAACAATCTAAACGCAACTCTTGAAGGAGGGAATCTTACAGACACTGGCGCCAAAGCAATAGTCGCTGACAGGGCCAAGGCAGCAAGAGATAGAATCAACACGCTGCTTGGTCAGATGGAAACAGGCAGCCAGATTCAGCAACTTGCAGAGGAGATCGTCCAAGAGTCTGAGCAATCTACAGAGGATTTTGCAATGAGCGCCGAGCAAATTGCCGAGCTCACGAACTTAACTGTAGAACAAGCACAGCAGCTTTTAGATAACCCTAACCTTCAAGCTTCTGCTGCATATGCAGCTGCCGCGCTATCTGGAGATGTCGATGATGTCATTACATACGCCGACAGGGATGCATTTCTTGCAGACGCCCCAGAAGGAAAGGCTAAGTCTTTGGCTTACTTCGACAAAAATACTGGTAAGATTCATATCTCTCCAGAGGCTTCTGCTATAGACGTGTTCGAAGAGGCTATCCACTTACAGATTCAGGATGATGGGTACGACGAGGAGCAGATTGATGAGATGGGAAAGAAACTCCTTGAATCTGAAAACCCTCTTGTAAAGGCGGCAGCTGAGAAAAGAAACGAGGAGTATGAGGGGGACATGGAAGAGGTTGTGGCTGGAGTTCTAAGAGGCGTAAGGGGTGTTGACTTCGGAGACAAGAACCTAAACAGCTTATCGGACAAGCTGAGCAGCAGGTTCCCTGTACAGGAGCAGGCAGCTGTCGCGTCTCCATCGATGACTCAGGAGAGGTATGATGCTGTTTCTTCGCAGATGGTGCAAGCTGGGCTTAGCAACCTTCAGGTGAGGTCTGACTCTTTCGGGTTAGATGTAAACAGTCTAGCACAAGAACTAGGGTTTGATCCAAGCACAATGACTTTGGACCAGCTAGAGACCTTAGAAAAAGAATATTTCCAAAGAGTACCCGTATTGATTGGAGGAACCATCAGCCAAGATGCTGACTTGCAAAACCCCACAACAAAGTCTCTTTATGATTTCCTTGAAAGCAAGGGTTTAATTGAAAATGGTGTCCCCATGTACACCAACCTTCCGATGATTATCATGTCGGTAGATGAGCTTGGCAATGTTGACTTTGATGGCACAACTTTTTACTCTGGCATTGATGCAGAGAAGATGAGGGTTGATGCACCAGGTCAGTTCTCTCAGTTGCTGGCTGGAACAAACCCATCCACAGCTGGAAGGATGAGGAACTCCATAGAAAGACTCGCTTCAGAAAATGGAAGGGGCAACAGGGAGTTCCTGATACTGTATAAGATCATGGGTTCTAAGGCCACTGAAAGCTCTGAGATATACACTATGGCTTCTGTTAGAAGCCTCAGAGACTTAGTTGGTGATGGAGCACCATCCCGTAAGCAAGCAGATACCTTACTAGCCGCTATACATTCCGTGGAGGAAAGAGAGCCTGGAGGATGGGTTATAAGAATAGCGGATCAAGTAAACGGAGAGATAAACAACAAGACCGCAGAGTATGCGTCTTTTAATACACTCAAAGAAGCTGAAGCCTTTATTGCTAAAGTAAACAGGGAGAATAAAGCAGAAGAAGACAGAATAAAAAACCTCCCAGAAAGTGAGCAAGGAACTCAAAAAGACGTCAAAAAAGAAACGGTGATACTGACTCAACCCGTTCAAGACCAACGTCCTTTGTGGCTGCCTACTGAGCTTTATGAGCATTACGACAACCTGAGTAAAACCAGTAGTTCAGTAGCTTCAAGAGCCGAATCATACAGAGAGATCCTTGCGTTTCTCTCAGACCCTACAAACGTCGGGGTCTTTACAGACAACCTAAACATCAAAGAAAGGTCGAGGTTCAATGACGCTTTAGGCGTAGATGTGGATGTAGATTCAATGAGGGCTAAAGGTTTGCCTGAAAACGCTGAAGGTCAGATTGTAGCAGCAGCCGTTGGAAGCCTTGGCTCTGACAGAAGAGCAAAGAAGATAAACTTAGGTAAAGGGCAGAGCCAGTATGAGTACGGGGTTACAGTTGAGAATGCCACTATGGAGATGCTCAGCTCTCCTTTTAACTATAAGGACTTAAACTTTGTTACCAAGCCAGAGGGTCAAAAGAAGCAGCTTTACAACAACGAGATTGTTGAAATGCTCATTATCGAAGAAGCAAATAAAGACAGAGAATCTTCTGATCAGTATGCAGGCGACTCAACCATGGACGCCATCATGGGATTGCCAGACGGCGAGTTCAAAGTTTACTACACAGAGGAGTCGGGAAGAAGCTTCTATGATAACGACCTGTTTGTCCAAATGCAAAGAAGCAAGACCTTTAATGACGGCTGGCACTTCTGGAATTGGTGGGTTCAACAGACGGGTAATGGTACCCTCAAGAGAGGACTTATGGGATTTGCATATACAGACCCAGTTACTGGAGAGTTCAAAAAGATTGAGAACATCCCAACAAAGAAGGACAGAGAGACAAGGGAGCCGCTAAAGGTTGAGCCTAAATTCAGAAGTCTGACTAGGAAAAGAATTGATAGCCAATTCGAAGAGGCTAAAAGCAAGCAGCAGGCATCAGAGGAACTGAGAAGAAACACGCAGCAAAAAGAGCAAGATCTTAAGGACAGGCTGGAAGGTGGAGACCTAAGCTTCGGGCTATTGCAGGGGGCTGTAATTGGTCAATACGGAAACAATCCTGTATCTGACAGCGGTAGAGCAAGCTTGATCGAATCCATGGAAAACCTTCACTCCACATTGATGCAATCGAGAGAGATGCAGGTTGGAGACGTCATTCAGTTTGCTGGTCATTCGGTCGGCAATACTCAGTACACTCCAATACCTAGCGAGCAACTAGAAGGGACAACAACCATAGAGCTCGCAAGCAGAGAGGTAAAGAGAGACAACTTGAGGGCAGACGACCCTTCCAAGTTCTTTGGTAGATACGAAGTTCTTCCGTATCACAATGACAACATCGTACACTCTATAGAAAAAACTGAGGACGGGTACAAAATGACCGTTGGTCTGAATATATCTAACAGCAATCAGGAGCTTATAGACGCGATTCAAGGAAAGGAAATACCAAAGAGTAAATCTGGGCTTATCGAACTTGTAAAGAGCTACAAGGTGCCTGACGAAACTCAAGAGGCTCGAATCATGCCGCCTAGATACTACGACCTCAAACAACAGCGAGGATCGTGGACGGGTACGGTAGACTTCATGAACGGATGGTTGGTAAATAAGTACGCTGACATCCTTGGGTTCGAGAAGGAGCAAGAACAGCTAAGGGGGTCTAGACTTCCTCAGTCGCAACGTTTCAGTGAAGTGGAACAGCTTATGTATGGAAAGGCTCGATATGCCATGGAGCAGCTTGACAACACCATGCAAACGGCAAAAGACTTCATGATCGAGAATGGTATCTCCCATCAAGATCTTAGCCAGTTCATGTACGCGCTTCACGCCCAAGAGCGCAACGAACAGATTCAAAAGAAGCGACCAAGCCTACTCGACGGTTCTGGTATGTCTACGGAACGAGCTATGGAAATCATTGATGAGCTTGATTCTCCTCAGATGCGTCAGGCTGCGCAGTTCTTCTATGACATTATTAACGACACTCGGAAGACGATGGCGGACAAGGGGCTTGAACCTCTTGACAAGCTCGATGCTTGGGAGCAGCTGTACACTTCATATGTACCGCTTCAAGGCTTTGCTGAAGACGAGCTTGACCCAGGAGGGAATGCATACCCTACGGGTGGAGCGGGCATGGCTGTGTACGGGTCCAAGGTAAAGAAAGCTATCGGTCGTGAATCTGAAGCGGCTAACGTGCTCGCTAACATCGTAATGCAGAATGCTGTTACTCACCAGTGGGCTGAGAAAAACGTAGTACTCACGTCTCTCCACGACATGATCGTGAAGAACGAGATGATGGAAGACGTGTGGTCTGTGGTAGACAACAAGAAGCCACTCACTAAGCTGGATGAGAATGGGAATCAGGTGCCGATGACCATCATGGAGATGCAGGCAGACGCTCACACAGTGCCTGTGAGGATTGACGGAGAACAAAAGTTTCTTTACTTCAACGACCCTTACTACGCGGACGTTCTGAATGGCATGACCATGGAGCAAACCAACACGTTCCTACGTGCAATGAGGGCTCCAGTGTCTTGGCTGAGGGGTGTGTTTACTCAGTGGGACCCTAACTTCTTTGTGTCCAACTTCGCTCGTGATATCGGCGGATCTATCTACAACGCAGCTGCTGATGTGGAGGGTGGGTTCTTCGATAACATTGACCAGAAAGGCTTCCAGAAGAAGATGATGAGCAACAGCTTCAAGGCTTTAAACGCCTTGTTAGGAGAGTCGGTAAGAGGCAAGCAGCTCCCTCCTGAGATGCAACAGTTCTACGATGAGTGGAAGGAAGACGGAGGGCAGACTGGATGGAACTTTGTTAAGGACTTGAAAGACATCGAAGCTCAGTTAGCTACAAACGTGGATGATTTAACTCGCGGAAAAGAGCTCAGAGAAAAGTTGTTCTCCTCTCCGAAAAGATTTTTTGAATTTGTTGAAGGAGTGAATGATTCATTCGAGAACAGCATACGTGTATCTGCATACATGACGGCTCGACAGCAAGGGGCTTCAAGACAGCAGGCAGCTGTGTTCTCAAAGAACATCACCGTGAACTTCAACCGTCAAGGTGAGGCTGGGCCTGCCATCAACACTATGTATCTGTTCTTCAACGCGGCGATTCAAGGTAACATGAGATTCGTTGATGCCATGACGACGATGAAGCCAATCCACAAGCCTGATGGAAGCACAAGGCAGTGGTACGAAAGAGCCACAGGCGCACAGAAAGTCGCCGCTGGCATGGCTGGATTCAGCGGAATGCTTACACTGTTGAACCTTGCTATGAGCGGCGTGGACGAAGAGGATGGAGAGTTGTGGTACAACAAGATGTCTGAGTATGACAAGCAGAGAAACATGATCATCTGCTATGGGCCAGGACGTGATGACTTCTTGAAGATTCCATTGCCATACGGATATGGATTATTCAACAACGCTGGACTCGCTCTTGCTGAAGTTTCAACAGGAAACAGATCAATGGACGAAGCTATGCTGTACTTGGGGACCACGGCATTCACGTCATTCTCTCCTATCTCATTCGGTGGAGAGATCGATAACCCAGGAACCTTTGTTACCAGGTCACTTCTCCCAACAACTCTTAAGCCTTTCGCTGAGATGGCTGAGAATAGAACGTACTTCGGGTCTCAGATTACAGGTGAGCAACTCCCATACGGGACACCAGTACCTAGCTCTGAGTTGCAGTACAGATCTCCTGAGCAGGTGCAGAAGTTCTTTAGATGGATGAACGAAGCTACAGGCGGCAGTCAGTTTAAGTCGGGGTGGGCAGACTTCAATCCAGATTACACCTACTACATGTTTGAATACCTGATCGGTGGTTCGGGTGACTTCGTGCTATCTACTGGAGAGCAGGCTAGAAACTTGTTTGAGATGAGCAAGAGAGCAGCAGAAGGAATGGAAGGTGCAAAGAGCCTGAGTGATATCGCGGCTGGACTACAAAGTGGATTCGGGGAAGAAGGAGAAGTTAAAATCAACTACAGTGACGTGCCTATCGTGAAGAAAGTGTACGGTGAGGCGTCTCCTTTCTATGACATAGATAAATTCAAACAACAGAGCACTGAAGTGGAGCAGCTCTTTAGAGAATATAAAGAGCGTGTAATCGTCCAAGATCCAGGTCGATACAAAGGAGTTCAGCAACTGCATAAAGAGTACCTCGAAGCAAACAAGACGCTTAAAGCTATAAGAAAGTCCTTGAGAGAAGCTAGAGAAATCCCTGATTACATCGAAAGACAAAACAGAATTACCCTCCTGTATGAAAATCAGAGAAGAGTAATGGCGCGTTGGAACAGAAGATATAAAGAATTACGTGGAGAAGATTAAAGATACCAAGTTGGGTGGATGGCTCAAAGAGAAAGCCCCCAACGTACTCGATACAGTCGGTGACCTCCTCCCAGACAAAGGGGGTCTAGGCATTGTAAAGAACCTGTTAAAGAAAGAACCAGGGATCGACCCAGCAGAAGCAAAAGCTAAGATCGACGCTGAGGTTCAGTTTCAGAAGAACGTGACAGAGCGATGGCAGGCAGATATGAGCAGTGACATCAAGCTCGCAAAGCTAATTAGACCTATCATGCTTATTGTGTTAATAAGTGTGTTTGTCGTTACAATGTTCCTGGACTCTCTTGATAATCAGCCATTTAACGTGAAAGATAGTTACGTATCTTTGTTAGAAATCCTGATGCTCACTGTGTTCGGCGCGTACTTCGCTGGTCGGACCGTAGAAAAAACTAGAAAATGAAGGTAAGCGAATCCACAGAGTTTACTTTAGATGTCAAAACTCTGGTGTTGATTATTAGTTTCGTGGTGACTGCCGCTGGTATGTGGTTCGCTTTGCAGGGCGACATCGAGGAAGCTAAGCGCCTTCCAGAACCAGTAGTAACTAGGACAGAATACGACCTCAAGGACAAGCTTATTCGTGAGACCATTATGAATACGCAGGAGAAGGTGCAGGAGAATGGTGAGAAGCTTGACCTGATTGAAGAGAGACTTTATGAGATCAGTGTTAGCGCTAAGAGAAAATGAAATGGATTGTTTTAACACTTGCCCTGTCGCTTTCATCTTTGGCTCTTGCCCAGGATGTGACTGTGATTCAGATCAACGCGAAGTGGAATAGGTCTAACACTGTAGACGAACTTCGAAACTTAAAGGGGTGTGAGTACGTATTTGGTTGGCTAGAAAATCAGCCACACGAGATACAAAGCACGATTGCTTCCGTCCCTGTAGTCGTCGTATACAAAGATAACATAGCCAAGCAGCAATATGCAGCTGACATAACTCTTAAGCTAAACGCTACCTTTGAGGAGATACAGACACTTGTCAACTCCCTCAAGGAAGAATGAGATACTTACCCTTAATGCTGTTGCCTATCCTTTCGTATGGACAGGACAGCTGTGTGGTTTTTGAACCAGAACTCCCTTACGAAGTTAGGGCCATGGGGTATGTCCCCAGTGAGCCTGAATGGACGGAGATAAACTACGTAGTTCACGTCCACCACACGGACAGCTTCCCAGACAGCTACATTCCAGACATCGTAGTGTACGACGCTCACGATCACCTGAATGAAGAGCTAGAGGAAGCTATGTTTAGCTTCAACCTCTTGGACGTTATCTACCACGACTTCGACGAGTTCGAGTTAGCCCCAGCCTTGTTAGAACCATACTACACCTGTGTACCTTACAGTTACATGGGGTGGGCAGAGATGAACGATTACGTAAGCGACCTGGTATGGGACCGCGAGATCATTATGAACGTACACGTATTCCCTCAATTCTGTTCTGGTATCCTCGGCTTTGCATGGACAGCATACGCAGAGGATACACCCATGGAGGGAGTCTGGGTAAGGACAGATGTATTTGGACGCACTGGAGACCATCTAACGCACCCTAGAGACGGTAACAAGACCCTGATCCACGAGGTGGGTCACTACCTTGGACTGCACCACGTATTTAGAAACGTAGAGTTCTGCGGTCAGAACCTAGGTGAGTGCGATGAGTCTGGTGACTACGTGTGCGATACCCCTCCAACCAAAATAAACTGGAGCTGCGAGAACCCTATATGCCCTCCTGGTTTGTACGACTACACGCCCAATAATCACATGGACTACTACGTAGATTCATGCAGGACCAACTTCACCGAGGGGCAGATAGAGCGCATGCATGCAGTGCTACCGATCACGCGACCAGGCATAGCCAGCAGCCCTTACTGCGCTGGGGATATCAGCGGAGACTTTGTAGTAGGCATGAATGATTTGCTCATGATGCTGGCTAACATCCAGGACCTCTACTGGGAAGAAGGCGACCTCAATGGCGATGGGGTCTTCAATATCTATGACCTACAGGTAGTGCTGTCCAACTGGGGCAACGTGTGCTATGGAGCTGAGCTCGACCCATTCTACCGAGAAGAACGTCCAGTCTTGAAACAAGAAAGGGGCCGAAGCCCCTTCCCGTTCAAGTAATATAGCTGGGAGATCCAGCATTGGTCAAACCGCTTCATGTCAAAAGCTGTATAAGTGACACTCGCAGTGCTTTCTGCCACACTTGTAGCATCTGCCTTGGCGGTCCATCTGCTTCATATACCGCTTCCACCCGAACTTGTACATGTACCAGTCGTGGATGTCTTCGATGAGCAGCTTTATCTTACTGGGCATGCTCCTGTATCGCAATCCATGATCTCCACCTCGTCCATATCAATCTGTTCGAGACTTGTGATCGGTGTTACATCTTTGCGCATCTCCAAGTAAGTACCCTCGTCGATCTCTTCGAGTGGTGCTTGCTTGAATCCATGCTCGTTGTGGAGCAAGAACGAAACAGACTTTACTTGCTTGTAGTTGAGCGCCAACCATTCCTTGATTGCATCTAGCTCCTCCTTGCGGTAGTAGATGGTCACGGACACAGCGTTGTCTGACCACTCGGCTTGCAAGCGCTTGATGACTTCTAGCTGGTCGATAGCTGTCATGTCCTGAGCAAACGTCGTACCCTTCGGAAACTTACAAGGGAAGCTGACCACGATTGTAGACTTGTCTTCGGTGCCGTCGAAATTCAGCACGTACTCCACAGGGTACCCGTGCTTCCTGGCGGCATGTGCCAGACTGCTATCAGCTGACATGCGGATTCGTCTAATGTAGTATTCGCTGTATCCTGGGTGAGCTCCTGGTGTAACGCCAG
>BCSF01000048.1_pt1 | contig 51106 bp, 69 predicted proteins | sample 1016431 | NCBI WGS metagenome assembly BCSF01 (sample SAMD00045685;SAMD00045686;SAMD00045687;SAMD00045688;SAMD00045689;SAMD00045690;SAMD00045691;SAMD00045692;SAMD00045684;SAMD00045690;SAMD00045691;SAMD00045692;SAMD00045684;SAMD00045685;SAMD00045686;SAMD00045687;SAMD00045688;SAMD00045689, study... | reverse complement strand
TCTACATAAATGGATTCACCCGCATTACCTGCGGCAGCTTGTAATAGTTTATTTGCGCTCATTAAGCCATCGCCTGTCCCGCAGTAAACCCGTAGTAGGTTGTACCACCGTCATAAGTTACGAATACGAATACATCAACACCGCCTGACGTTGCAGTCAATGTAGGTGCAGTAGCTGCTGCCCAATCTACACTGCCGGGCCATGTAATAGTTCTGGCTGTAGAGTCTTGAACAACCTTCAAACTAAATGCGCTAACTTTTCCTGACGCAGCAGGGTTAGAAAATGTGTAAGTCACGTTCTCAGTGAGTGTATGAGTGAAGTTGTCACCGTCACGCAGGTTGATAGTGGCTGCGTTAGAGCTTGAGGTAATAGCAGTAGACTCTTCAATCTTGCCATTATCAAATGTAACTACACCGTTAGCATCTGCTGTGACAGCCTTTGATGCGGCTGTAGTTCCTAGAGTTGTGATGTCTAGGTAGTTAAGTTCTGCTGTAGTAGCAGTCACACCGTCTAGAAGGTTAAGTTCTGTTGCGGTCGATGTAACTCCATCTAGGATGTTTAGCTCTGCTGTAGTGCTAGTTACACCATCCAAGATGTTTAGCTCTGTAGCTGTAGCAGTAACTCCGTCTAAAATATTTAGCTCTGCTGTAGTGCTAGTAACACCATCAAGGATATTTAGTTCAGCAGCCGTTGAGGTCAAACCTAAGTTTGTTAAAGCAGTAGAAGCACTACTTAGATCAGAAAGATTGTTACCTGCTAATATAGCATTAGCTACTTGAAAGGTTTCATAGGCTAATATTTCTACAAGATCTCCGACTGCTGCTCCTGTGCTTAGAACCACTGAAGTTCCGTTAGTAGCTGTGAAGTCTGTTCCTGAAATAAGCTTGACACCATTAAGGTATACATCTACATACCCTTCTGTGTAAGTAGCAGAGAATGTAGTTTGCGATGCTGTGGCTGTAGCACTGGTTCTTGTGTAGGCAAACTGTGCGCCTAATGAACTCCAAGAAGAACCGTCATAGCCTTCAAAACCGCTTGTTGTTGTGTTGTATCTGATTTGGCCTTGAGCCGCTGAAGGACGTTGTGCTGTTGTACCTACAGGAACTTTAAGAGCATCTGTACTATTAACAGTTACTAAGCCTGTAAATGTAGGTGAAGCTGTTGGAGCTTTAGCATCTAGTTGGGTTTGAATAGCAGACGTTACGCCATCAACGTAGTTTAGTTCTGCGGTTGTTGCTGTAACTCCATCTAAAATATTTAGCTCTGCGGCTGTAGAAGTTACAGCAGTACCACCAAGAGTAAATGTTCCAGTAACGGAAGGAGAAGCTAAAGTTTTATTAGAAAGAGTGTCTGTGGTTGCTCTACCAACTAGTGTGTCTGTAGCAGCAGGAAGCGTAAGAGTTACGTTGCCGCTATAATCACTATGCGCTGCTGATTGTAGTTGTGTATAGTGGGCATTAGAAGATTCACAATAGAATTTGACATTAGAAACAGAGCCACTATTTTTAAGAACAATTTCGCCTGATTGAATGTCAACATTACCATCTAGCCTTACAAGTCCTGTACCGTTTGGAGTAATAGCAATATTACCGTTGGAGGTACTAACAATAGCATTACCATTTACGTCTAGGTCACCACCTAGCTGTGGTGTAGTATCTTCTACTACATTAGATATTTCTGTCCCGGCTGAAAGTCCGGCAACCAAAGTACTACGAGATATTTTTTTAAGACCACCACCAGAAGTATCTACGGCAAGAAGAACATCATCGTTGGCTACTGTAGATATTTCTGAAAGATCTCCTACGGCTGTAGACGCAAAGCCTGTTCCATTTGCAATTAGTAAATTACCAGAAGTGTTTGTGGCTGTCTGAAAAGTAGTACCTTTTACTTCTCCAGATGAGCCGTAGATAACTGCTTTGCTGTTTGCGACTGTACCCGCAGAAGAACCATCTAAAAGATTAAGTTCTGCGGCAGTAGAAGTAACTCCATCTAAGATATTTAGTTCAGCAGTTGTACTAGTCACTCCATCAAGAATGTTTAATTCTGTGGCAGTTGCTGTAACTCCATCTAAGATATTTAACTCAGCAGCCGTAGAAGTTACTGCTGTTCCATTTAAATTAAGTGTATCTACGTAGGCATTTGCCCAATAATTAGAACTGTCCCCAAGACTGTGAGTACTATCAGCACTGGGTATAAGATCTGACGCAATATCAGCGGTGACCGTAACGGTATCCGTAGCTGCGTTTCCAAGCGTTGTGTTTCCTTCAACAGATAATGTGCTACTAAGAGTAACAGCCCCAGATGCAGCAAGGGTTGTAAATGATCCTGTACTAGCAGAAGCAGCACCAATAGTAGCCCCATCAACACTTCCACCATTTATGTCTGCCGTGTCAGCAACCAAAGCATCTACAGTTGCTGTCCCATCTAAATATAAATCTTTAAACTCAAGAGAGCTTGTACCCAGATCAATGTCGTTATCCGTAACAGGTACGATAGCTCCATCTTGTATTCGTATTTGCTCAACAGCGGAGCCGCTTACTTCTACGTAAACTCCCCAACGGTTATTTGTACTATCAACTACAATCTTATTAAGGAAGTCTTGATCCCCAATAGTATGAATATTACCACCCTCACCGGAAGTACCATCGTGTCTATGACCCGTAGTGCCACTAGAAGCATACGAAAAGGCTGTCAGTAATTGATTAAATTCATCATTGAATAAAGCAGCAGTGATGGTATCACCATCTACAAAACTACTTTGTCTAGTGTAACTTGTAGCCATTATTATCTCCTACCGGAAGGTCTATAATCTACATAGAACCCATTTATTGAGTATGATGCTTTTGTATCTTGGCTAAATATTTTAAAAGCCACATTATGTCCACTTCCTTGTACTGCTTGTCTAACCATAGGATCAGAAGTTGCTCCAAACACCGCTGTACCAAAAGTAGCTGATCCAAATACAGAAGGTATCGGGATACTATCTAAAGTGTAGTTAGGCGGTTGAGGTTTGTTAGTATCGTCAAAATCATAAGAAACATTTAAACTAGGTTGCACTGTGCCTTCTGGACTAAAAGACATTTTTACATAGTGTAAAGTTTTTAAAGTTCCTGCATCACCAAAATCTAAATTAGGTGTTTTGTATCGAGCGTTAATATTTTTTGTTGTGCCACCATCTAAAAAAGAATTACCAGTATCATGGTTATAAATATATCCGTCTTTGTCTCCATGATAATATTTTTCAACACTGTTTTTATCAAATCCTGAATTTAAACCAAAAGCCTGTATGCCTTGAGTTTCAGACCACTCAAAACTTTGTCCTCTAAAAGTTCCTATAATTCCTTTTGCAGTAGTCGGTGATTGACTAGTTTGTGAATAAAATAATCTATATTGTGATTTAGATCTTATTACTGCACTGTCTATTACAAAATCATTTATGTTAGTTGCTATGTTTGTAATAATACTTTGTATCTGTCTTGACACTGAGCTTAACTCAGTATCGCCAATACGTGCTGTACCTGCTACCGTTCGTATACCATCTGGTGCAAGAAATACTAAGTCACCACCAATTTCTTGAATGCTGTAACCGCTAAGACATCCTACATTTTCTGCAATAGGATCTATACGTACATTTGAAGAATCATTTATGTTGATTAGTTTGTGTATGCTATTTTTTGCAAACACAATAAGATCAGTTCGGAATCCTTTAATGCCCTGTACTTGATCTGATATGGTTACTGAACCTGCACCAGAACCTGTAAAGTTATCTGGGTCATTGTAGACGCTGTAGTAAATTGTATTTAAATTGTTAGCTACTCCTGAAGCAATCAAATGATGATCATGTATTGTGATATACTTTACACCGTTTGAACCATCAACTGTAATTTGAGAAGCAAAAAAAGTACGTGTGCTTAATGCACCAGTGCCTTCCATTCTAAAAGAGTAAAGTTTATTTACACCGTCAGCAATAATAACTTCACCATAATCAAAGGTAGCACCCTCGAACAATACAAACTGACATTGTGTTTGACCTGATCTTGTTAATGTAGAACGTCCAGTAAAAGTTGTATAATTGTCTCCACTATTAGCTACACTACTTCTATTAATTTGTAGCCATGAAATTCCATCGTTGCTAAAAAATATATCAGTACCAGAACAAACTATAACGCCATCGCCATAAGTAAATGTACCTAGTACTCTATTAGAACTATTTGGTCTTGTAGCTGAGTCACCACCAAAAGGAGTAAACCCGCTTACACGCCTGTATCCACCATCAGGGTCTACTTCAAAATTTACAAGCTCAGTAGCAAACCCCGGCTGTTGCAGCATTTGAAACTGATTTAGATTAGTATTAAGACCGCCTTGACAAGATAAACCAAATGCTTGCATGATTAGTCAAACCTAACTCTATCGTCAGATATAAATGTAGGAACAGTGCCTATAAGGTTTTCTCTCATACTTTTTAAACCTTTCTTATAGTCTTCCAAAGCAAACGCAGCCATCTGTGGATTGTCTTTAAATTGATGCGTATAGTATCTAGCTTTAGACAAGATCACTGTTTTGTACACATCAGGAAAAACTATTGTATCTCCATGAGCAGATAGCTCTGTAGGAAGATCATAAGCAAAAAAGTAAACTCTATATGTTTTGTCTGGTATAGGACTCAAACCAAACTTACGTGAGTCAGGACTTCTAATAACAAGGTTAGGCTCACCACCTACAGCTTGGTCGGCATCGTCAGCATTTTCCATAGCCCTTCTAAAGTCTTTCCACTTTTCTGTGGTCATAAACTTTAGATTCTTAGAAACATAAGGTGCTGATTCACCAGAGACTCCTATAGTTGTAAGATAAAAGTTATCCCAATCTATTGAGCCATAGTCAGTTGTTATGTCAGAGCTAGATGCTTTTAGTTCATACCATCTAGTTCCTGCTGTAGTTTCTACAACGACATTGCCATAAAACGGATCTGTTGCTCCGCTTTCTCCTGTTGCTAGAAAAGGCCACTGCGGTTCTTCGTTCACAATATCTAGATAAGAACGATTGATACAGTCTTTTGCGTGTTGCTGTATTCCAATAGCAGAAGAAAAAGTAGATGAAGTTAAAACAACTTCATTTAACTCCCTTAGCAATTCATTTGTCAGTTGTAGAAATGTGGTAGCCATTAATCTTTTTCTCTATGATTTACAGGATTGTCAGGATTTCTAAATATCCTGTCATAGTTATCGTCAAACTTTTTCTTATCTTCACCCTTTAAATAAGCAGGACGAATCTTTACTTTCTTATCAACATTAAACCTTATTGGATTTTTTTCACTTCCGATTTGTGGCATGAGTTATACCTGTTTGAAATACATAGTTACTTCAAAGCCAAGTCTTATTTTTTCATAAGTTGGGGTAGACCATTTCATACTTTACACTCCTATATAAATTAAAGGGGGCCATATTTCAGACCCCCAATAATATTAGTCGATACCGTAGAATGCGGATACCAGAGCTTCTGGACGCAGTACCTTGGCTCCATAAACATGGAGGCCACGTACAATGTCACCAAAGCTGCTTGGATCACGAATTACTTCAGTATTAACGATGGTCTGAGCAGTACATGTAGAAGACATGTGACCGGCAATACACTTACCTGCGGCATTAGTAGTCGCAGCAATGTTGTTGCTCTTGTACATATCAAATCCACGTAGCTTACCAGATGATACCAGACCGTTACGGATTGAGCCTTGACCTGCATTGAAATCAACGCTGATCAGCTTGGAAGAACTCTTCACTAGCTGCTCATAGAACTCTGGATTTGCAAGGAACCAACGACCCTCTTCAGGAACATTTTGCTCGTCAAGCAGACGGGCCATGTGTGAAAGAACGTCAATTGGATCATGCTCACCAGAAGCGTAACCAATGTCAAGGTTACCAGTACCGTCAAAAGTACCTGCTGCAAGGTCAGTTGCATTATCTGAACCCAAGATGTGATTTGGGCTAGAAGCAGAAACACCTGCGAACATAGTAGAGATAACGCCTTCATCGAACGCATCACGCAAAGAGTATGCTGCGGAAGAAGCAGCTACTTCGCGGAAGTTTACGTGAGACATATTAGTTTCAATGTCATCAACTATAAACTTGAAAGCATTCGCTGTATCGACAACCAAGTTTACTTCTTGGTCGGTCAATTTAGTTTGCGTTACGTCTTGACCACGCTCATACTGATAAACAGTAATGGTTGGTTCTTTGATGATCCTTACAGAATCTCCATAAGCAGCAATCTCCCCTGCGTAATCTGTATTAGTAATAGCTTCTGCTACAGATGACTTTCGGAAGAAATTCAGTACTGTCTTGCTATAAATAGCAGGAAGAAAGTACGAATTGGTTTGACCACTTACGGAGTTGGCAAAGTTAGCATCAGTATCCGTACTCGGTTCAAAATATTGGTCAGATTGGTTATAAGCCATTGTAATATCTCCTTAGCTTACTTAACTACTCTGCCCTCTGATAAAGCTTGATTAATTTCCTTTTCATATTTATCAAACTCATCAACGGACATTTTAGCAATTTCTCTTTCTGTCCAAATCTTAGGAGCTTTCGCATCCACCGCTGTAGTTTTTGTAGACACCATATCGGCGGCAGAGCCTGACTCCTTCGGCTTGGACTGCCTCTTTTGTGGTGACTGAGCAATTCCCCTTTCCATTTTGTAGAGGTCAATCGCACGACTAGCTAAAGTTGCATTATTGTTATTAGCGTAAATCCATTTTTGAATGTCTTCAGGTTGATCTTTAGCCCATTCATGAAACGCTTCAGAACCTCTGATATCTTCAAAATCAGGATGGTTTTGTTTTAGAGCCGACTCAGCTTCACGTTTTAAAATATCTGCTTCACGTTGCTGTAACACAGATAATTGCTGACGCAACTCTTCAGTTTGTGTTTCACTTTGTAAATGAGCAACAGTTTCAACTGTCTCATACAAGTCTGGATTTCTAGCTTTAAACTGCTCAAGTTCTTCTAAAGTTTTAGGAGCCTTGTATTTGGGTGCTTTCTCAGCAGCCTCTGCAAGTAGCTCTGATTCCTTTTGCTTGAACTCAGCAAGTTTATTATCATAGTGCTTCTTTAGATCGTCATACCTTTTCTTATAATTAACATCCTTAGAATTTTTTTGAGGGGGCCGTTCTTCTGGCGTAGCCTCTTCTTGAGTTTGTTGTGGCTCAAAGAATAAACCATCTGCACTTTCTGTTCTTGCTGCATCAGGAGTATGCCATTCTTTTTTTGCATTATAAGGATTAGGTTTCTTTTCCTCCACAGGATTAGTTTGTGTCTCAGTCATAATACTATCTCCACGGGGCTTGAGAGATTTAAAAGGTAGCCATTACAATAGATTATTGTACAGGTAATCTATTTATGGTGCTTTTACTTCAAGGTAGCCGTTATCGTTGTCTAACATTAAGGCTAGGCATTTGGTTAGCTGACATCATAACTTCATTGATGTTGCGTTCCATTTCCTCGCCATTCTTCATTAAACCACCATCATAGGCACGTTCTGCATCATCCATCATACGTTGGAGATTTTCAGCACCTATTTGATCAGTGGCCTTTCTGGTCATCACAAATTCACCGTCAGACAATCTGGCGGGTATTGAATCTGAGACTCCCGTTCCCGGCCCTGTAACTTCACCAGAGCCAGTAAACTCAGAAGCCGTTCCTACAACCTTATCAAAGATCATACTCAGTTGAGGATCGTCTTCCAGAGCATTCATTAAATACGTTTGTTCTTGTGGGTTTAGAGCTTCGTTCATTACATAATCTATGAACTCATCTTCCATCTGCTCGTCTGGAAGTTGTGAAGCTTTTGCTGCTGCCATTTCTTCTGGCGGTATATTTGGGTACGTGTCAACAGGAACCTCACCACCCTCTTGGAATATACCCCGCCCATGAAGAACATCAGCCTGTGTAACTTTTCCATCACCTGTTAAGTCTGGGAACTCACCACCTTCTGCCTTTGGAGTTCTTTCGCCCATAAGAAATTGCTTTGCTTGTTCTCGTAGGGTTTCATTGACTCTTTGTATTTGTTCTTGCAAAGGCATTTGTGCAGCTTCTCTATATACCTCGGAAGAAAAGCCAGTAGTATCTTTATTAAAATTTTTAGCAATAAGTTGTAACTGCCTAGTTCTTTCTTCATTTGAAATCTTTGTGTTAGCTTTAACTTTAGCATCGCCCACTTGTTTTCTTAAAAGAAAATCTAAATAGGTATCTAAACCTCCAATACCGCCTTCTGCTTTGCCTTCTCTTTCAGGAGGAGACATAAGACTATCTTTTGGAGTAGCCACAGCCACAGTCACAGCAACTTCAGGAGCAGCCATCAATGAGCTTTTCTTTTTACGATTTTTGCGTCTAGTCTTACGGCTCATAATTATTTCCCGTGTACTTTCTGTATTTCAAAGTTAGCTGTCTTACTGGCTCCACGATGCGGTTTATAACCATCTTTAGGATCTTTCATTAGCTTGTAGCTTTTACCACTCTTCATCCAGTGGTATCCTTTAGGGGCTTGCACTCTCATTATCGTTTCCTGTATTTAGCTGTCTTCTTTGCTATTTTCTTTGGCTGCTTAGAATGTTGTTTGCCCTTAGCTGTATCTTCTCTTTTCTTTTTAGTTGTAGCTGCATATTCAGCACTGGACATAGCTTTAATAGCTTTTTCGGGCAAGTACCTTTCACCTGTCTTAGCACTGGGCTTTCCAGACTTGGTACGCCACTTTTGCTTTGTCCATTTCTTTAAGGACTTTTGAGACTTCTTTAAAGCCATGATTAGCAGGGCTTAGAAGTTTTCATTGCACCGCCCATTGCTTTACCTTCTCTACGCGCTGCTGCATTACCACTAACTCCACCGCCGTGACCGTATTCCATTCTACCGCCACCCATCATTCCTTTCTTCTTTTTGTTGTAGCCTCCACCCATCATCTTCTTTTTACCGTACATTTCTAAGTCTCCTATATTAGTTTCTGCCTCTGTCATCCATTCATCAAACGACACAAGTTTCTTTTGAAAAGAACTCCAAAACAAACCTTTCACTTATACCCACCGCCTTTAGCTTTATATTCTTTAGCCAACATTTGAGCTTTACGCGCACTCCACTGTCCCGGCTTACCGCCCTTTGAACCTGCTTTGATTTTTTCAAAAAGCCTTTTACGCATTGTAGGCTTGGTGTAGTTACCTGCTTCATTAACTTTAGATTTAGTTTTCTTTTTAGCAGCCATATTAACTTTCCGAGACAGACAATAATTGATTAACGATTGTTAGCTTCTCTTCAACAGCAGCCGATTGTTCTATCAGCTTATCTACCTCACCAACAATATCTGGATGCTCTGCAACACCTACGGCATGGTTTAAATAATTATCCATGTTGATAGCAATAGTAGCTAGTTCCGATTGATACTTTAGAGCGAGTGCTTCTAAAATTAAATCAGAGGTATCAGTCAATCCGCTCTTTAGACTCTTTAATTTCATCTTTAAGCTTCTCTAGGCGTTCCAGAGAATTGATCCTCCCCTGACTGCGGAACATTTCCTGTTCCGATGTTGCCCCCACCAGTACCCGTAACTCCAAGTTCCGGAGGTTGTTCAGGTGTTCCTTGAAGGCCTCCCATAGCTCCTTGTTGTTCGTTAGGGGTGAGAGGCGTTTCGCCAGTTGCTTGTCCAACATTATTTTGCATTCCTATAATCTGAGCCATAATAGCTGCTTCTTCTGGATCGTTGAGTATTTCATCAGGATCAAGATCAAGCGAGTATGCAAGCTCTCCAATGAGTTTATTAATCTTAACAAACGGAGCAATCGCAGGATTCTGCACACTTTGCAAGAAAGTAGTTAGTCTTTGACTACGTACTTCTTTCTGCATTAGACTAGCTGTGCCTGTGGCTTTTACCTCTAAGTCTCCCTCTACGCCTAGCTTACTTTCTAAAAACTGCATATTCCATTGAAAGTATGCCTCACCCAATGGCTTTAAAAGAAAGTCATCTAAGTTTTTGATCACAGTCTTAATGTTTAGTGAGGCAGCACCTAGAAGCATAGACATACCAGATGCGGTACGTGTCATGCTTTGTACGCCTGTCTGACCGTGTGAGTAACTAGGAATACCTGTTTGCTCGTCTGCAAGTTGCCTAAACCTATCAAACATCATCATGTTTTCGTTTGATGTGTTAGGAAACTTTACCCCATTGATTGCTGTGCCGGGAACTCCTGCTTGTCTTCGGAACACTTTACCCGGATATATCTCCATGCTTTGACCGCCTACAAGGGCAGTCTCGTCTACGTCAAACACCAAAGAGCCTGACAGTGCAAGGTTATCAATAGCCATACGCGCATGACCATTCATAATCTTCTGAGAGTCATCCATGTTCTCAGCAACGCCAATACCAAAGAAGCTGTAGGGATTCTTCTCGTAAGAGAAAGCATGGTATGGTAGTCGATGAGGAGTAAACGGATTTACAACTGCTCGTAGTACCTTACCATTTGAAATCCAAGCGTTGATCTGTACCTCATCAAGGTCATCCACATCATCGCTTATTTCCATGCCAACTTCTCTGGCATACTCAGCATCCATCATGCCCCAGTATTCTAATACTTCGTACTTAGCTGAACCTGCATCAGCCATACGGTTATCGTCTTTCAGTTCATACTCATAATCTTTTTCTTCGTAGTTTGGCCCCATCTCAAGGCACATACGAATCTGATCCTTATTGAAGTACGGAAGCTTTGCTAGGCTTCGGAACTGAGAACGATTTAACTTGTGTCGGTGAATTACATACTCACATTCTGAAATACTTGTTGCGTTTGGATCAGGAAAGAAATCCCAGATACTTACAAACTCAATGCGAGGAACACGTACATTGATTGGATCGTAGGTTCTTTCACCATCTTCCTCTGTCCAACGATTCAACGTCTTGTTGAAATTGAATGGCCCCTTTACTATTCCTGTGCCAAACAAAGAAGATTCAAACAAGGCATTGCGTATTTCACTGGCTCCATTTGATTCTTCTATCTGATCATGAATCAACTTCTCCATACGCCTAGCCGCTTTCTGTGCAGGCTTCATCTCAGGTATCTGAGGATTAGGAGAAGCTCCTTCAACAAAAGAGTCTTCGGCTTTCTTGTCTAGGTAGCCATCAAACTTACCAGTACCAAACGTAGCTCCGGGCCTTAAAGTCCTACCATCACCCTCATAACCTACATCGTATGGATTTTCTAATTCTACTTCTTGTTCTTCATTAGGACTTGTCTCAATACCCGGAACAGGGTTAGCTGTGTCCAGATGGGCAATCTCTGCAATACCTTCTGGCACTTTAGTTTCAGACACACCGATAGGAAACTTATTGCCTCCAAAGATTACATCAACCAATTGACCAAAGGCTGCAAGCACCTTTGTCTTTGTAACCTTTACAAATACTCTAGACTTTTCAGATTCTCTGAACTTTACATTTTTTGGATACAGGCCACGATAGTTATGATAGGCAGTAAGCCAACGATTCTCATCAGCATCTCGCGCCATCTCAGCAGCAACAAATCTGTCCTCGATCAAACCTGCAAGCTTATTGTTCAGGTCATCTTCAAGGTTAAGATTCATACCTTGCTCATCATCTACTGACTCAAAATATATACCGTCAGCATTCTGTATGAGAGTATTTTCTTCTTCTGCCATAATTTATTCCTAGTAACCAAACTCACTGTCAGCAGGAGTATAAGCTTGTTGTAAGTGTAAGTTTCTTATCCTGCTAAAAGAGTCCTGTATTCTTGGTCTGGACATAATCAAATAACGCAGTGCGTCATAAGCATGGTCTGGAGCGTGGGTATCCACATCTTCAGGGTTTGATTTATCCAGAGGAATACTTTGAAGTTCACGTATCAGGTTAGGGCAAGTATTAAATATTTGCAGTCGTGGCCTACCGCTTTGTTGTATCTTCAAGTATTCGTGGATTTGTATTTTACCTTGTATCCTATTCTTATCAGCCCTTCGTAGTTTGTGACCTGCACGAACAAGGGACTCTCCTACAGTTGGGCCTGTCGTACCTGTTCTAGCCCATGCTGCCGTATCTAAAACGCCTTGGACAGCATATGGATCACTTAACTCCATTTGAGTTATACGCTCTCCTAAATCCTGTCCTGTCAAATTCTTTTGGTATAGCTCTCTGTAAATAATCAAAGTACCGTCTGATGGATCTACTGCACCCCAGACACAGGCACTTTCAGAAGCATACCCGTAGTCAATTCCTTTTACACGTTCCCAAGATATGGGTAGTTCAAAAGGAGTAATAACGTGAGCATCAATGTCAAACTCAGTAAACGCAGCACCCTCATTGACATCCCAGTTACCCTCAAGTAATTGCTTGCGTTGAGTTGGCGGCAATGCTTTCAGCATTTCCTCATACCGCCCATCTTCTGCTAGAAAGGGATTATCCTCTAGCCTAGCAGGAATAAACTTCCTACTTAAGTTATCGTCACCTATAAACGACTCATTAGGCTCAGATGGGTCTATGTAGCGTTTCTTAACCCATGTAGCCCCTACACCGCCGGGATTCGCCGTACACCTCATGTAGGTCGTAATCTCCGGGTCGGTCGTTCTTAGGCGGGAAGCGAGATAGTTCCATCCAAACTCTGTAGGTAAGTGAGTGATCTCGTCAAAGCCAATCCAAGAATAAGCTTGGCCTTGATACCGATAGACATCGGCATCCCGCTCTAAGAAGCCGAACTCTACTTTGGCCCCACTGGGGAAGTTCCAAAGTTTCTCAACCTCTTTGTACTTGCACCCCGGAAATGCTTTGGGGTACAGTTCCCTACTCTTGTCTATAAGCTCACGTAGCTCCGGCATAGATCTTCGTAGTATCAATGCCCTGTGTGCTGCACGATGAGCAAAACGCAGAGGATCGATAAGCATTGCATATGACTTACCGCCCCCTGCTGCACCACCGTATAAAACATCTCGCTCCGGTGCTGCTAAGAAATCTGTCTGTGGCCCTTCGTTAGGCTTGAAGATTACATTATCTTCTGCCTCTTTGCGTAGAGCCTTTGAAACTTTCTCTAGAGTATCCTCAGTAACAACCTTGTTGGTTGCCTTGTTCTCTATCTTCTTTAGCGTTTCTTTAGATGCGTTGAGTGAATCTCTCTTAGCATCTAGTCTTTGCTTGAGCTTGTCTGCACTTTTTTGCTTGGTGCGTATAGCTCTTCTGGCTTTGATCTTGGCCTTTGTCTCTGAATGGAAGTTATAGCCTCTACCCTTTGAACCTTTGGGTCTGCCAGTCTTCTTACGGGGAGTACCATCTTTCTTGAGTACAAAGTTCCCGTCTTCATCCTTCAGATAGTTCTCTGGGTTCTTGATCCAATCTTCCATTCTCTATAATCTTTCTAAGCCCTGTGTGGCTCAAAGACCTCCCTGTTTGGTGTTCTACCCAAAGACACGCATCACGTAAAGAAAGAGTATTATCCTTTACTAAGTCTGCAACTATACGCAAAGCATTCAGTTGCTCCTCAATAGGCTTCATAGTTTTACCATCCTCATCTAGCTCGTAGCCATAGGGTATGGTACTACTCGTCCTCTGCCTGTCCATTTATGATAATCTCTTCCTTGGCAGGAAGAATAAACAACCCACCTTCTACTTTGTGATTGACATCCAAACTGTCTTTTTTGCCCAGACCTGTTCGGTCTAGGATTGTCTGTGCTGCTTGCATACGTACACTAGCTTGTGGTATGGGCGCATCAGAGTCCATAATGTCTACAAGCTTCATAGCGGCTTTCGGAGCAGACTGAGCTAAGATACCAGATGCCATCTCGATGATCTCATGTTTGAGTGCCTTAGCGACTTGCCAATGCCCGTTCTCAGCATAACCAGAAAGCTCCGCAGCCTTCTTAAGATCACCTCCTGTAGTCATCAAGTTGTCCAGAAAGTTCTGTTGTTTTGTTGTTAGTTCTTTCCCCATTATAGTATTATACACCTAAATTCAGGTTTTGTCAAGTATTATTTGTAACAAATTGTAATATAATACGAAATAACTTGACAAAAGTTCATTTTAGGTGTATAATAATATTATGTAACCCACCGGGTGCATATATATACCTGTAGACTCCCTCCCCCATAAAACCCACCGGAGACTTTGTAGTTCCGCATCAAACTAGTTTCCATCCAATCTGGGTAAAAATGTATATGGTTTAGTATATATATGGGTACACTGGGGTGGCCTCCTGCCTACGGGCTACTCTGTAGTCTCTGTAGAGTTTCCGAGCTAACATATATTCCACAGCTTGTCAAGCGAAACTTTAAAAACTTTGAAAACTTCCAAAGTCTTTGGAGTTTCTGCTACCTGCCACAGAGATTTTCCTAGTTTCCAGAGATTTCTAGAGACTTTTAAGTCTATAGAGTAAACTTTGAAAACTTCGGAAGTCTTTATAATTCAATCACTTCAATAATATTCCCCTCCAATAAAAAAAGATAAACACAGTATACTCTATCTTTGCAAGCTTGTCAACATATCCAAGCAAATTAAATTTCTTGACATTGGTTTCAATCTATGTTATTCGCGCGTGTGCATGACGTATAAATGAAACAAGACTTGTCACATTCTGTTACAATTTAATTGTTGACAATCTCTGAAATTCTGTTATTCTGATTGACAGTTAAAACTTAAAAGGCGAAACAAAAACGGATTCAAATTAATTTAAAAAAAAGCTTGACAAGTGAAAATAACCTGATATACTGGTTCACACTTAAAGCTTAAACCTACAAGGGGTAACAAAATGTATAACCTTACATTGAAGCGAGTTTATAAAAAGCCACAATCTAGCAGCATCAAAAAAGATTGGAGCAAAAAAGATAACTGGTCTACGTCAACATTCTACACTTTGTTGGCTGAGAAGAATCTTCCGAATCGTGTCAAGATAGGTGCATAATATGTTTAGTGTAAAAATATGGTGTAACAATCTGAATCCCATGTGGACTCTGAAATCACAGCGCGAGAGTTTTCTGTCGGGATCAAACGAGATCGTGCGAGAAGTGGTAGACACTAGCTTTGGATTAGTGGGCTATACAAAAGAGATCCGACACAATGGTGTTGTCTATGAATGGAGTAGGCGCGTATGAATATATCAGAATTGCTAAATAAAAAAATGGCTCTACGTCATGAGAGATCTGGAGTATTGATTGCTAAAAGTTTAGATGATGGGGATAATCCAGAATATACTGCCAACTTGAACAGGCGGATGATGGATATAGACCGGAAATTTAAAGCAGTGTGCGCTCAAGTAGTGTGCTATCACGAACAATTGAAGCAAGATAACCAAACTGAAATGGAGTATGAACTATGAAAACTATCTATCGTGTCAGAAGTATCAAGTCTCGGAATGGTGTTAGCAATGGGCCGGTATTCTTTGGAGTACATCTAGGTAAGCGGTCATTCTATGTGCAAAAGCCCAATGCAGTGCGGCGAATGAATGTATCAATCAGGGACAACTGGGATAAAAATACACTGGTGGTCAAATAATGGATGATAAATATTTTGATTATTGGATTAGGCTAGAAGATCAAGTCAGTTCTGAAATTGGCTGTGATATTCAGATTAACACCAACAGCAGTCTAGCAGACAACTTTGTTGAGGATTGCGATAGTAAAGGATTCGATAGTGCAGTCTATGATATGAAGTGGTTACTGATTTATCACTGGGAATATATTGATAAATCTATCAGGCGATTGCTAGAAGATTATCCAGAGATTGAAATAGTTTAAAAAAACACTTGACAAAGTTTCAAAGTATGGTATTCTACTTACAACTTAAACGTGCAAGGGGATAGCAATGATGGATAACAATTGGCATAGTGATACAATCAAATTGTTTAGGACACTCGATACTGAGTGTCTTAAATATCTGAGGTCAGATGCTAGACAGGCTGCGATTGCCGGTGAAACTATTGACAATCCAAAGACAAGCCAATACTGGGATGAGTACCATTATGCTTGCATGGAATTAGCAAGGCGAGGTGAATCATGATAAAGATATCTAAGACAAGCAAACTAGGCTGTCACAGTTGGAGTCTGCAAGCTTTAGAAACCTGTCCGGCTGCGCGTAAACAAGATGGTGGTCTGGTCGATGCCTGCAAGGGATGCTATGCCAGAGGTGGCAATTACAGATTCAAGAATGTAAAGGCTCCCCGAATCCATAACAAGGATGATTGGCAGCGTGATGATTGGGTGTCTGATATGGTAGCAGAGCTAGACAATCACAGATATTTCCGGTGGTTCGATAGTGGTGATATGTATCATATCAAACTAGCAGAGAAAATCTATCAGGTAATGTCACAGACTCCTTGGGTCAAACATTGGCTACCTACAAGACAATACAAGTTTGCAAAGTTTCGTGATGTTATCAAGCGTATGGATAAGCTAGACAATGTGGTAGTGCGTCTGTCCAGTGATTCAGTCACAGGTACAAAGGTAAACTTTGATACTTGGAGACTGTACAGTATCCGCACAAGTAGCACGATAGTGCCTAGCAAAGATCACGCCACTGGTGATATGACGGTCTGTCAGGCATATGAGAATGAAGGTAAGTGTGGATCATGCCGCGAGTGTTGGAGTAAAGATGTAGATACTATCGCCTATGTTGCACATGGTAAATCAATGGCAAAGGTATTGCGAGAGCAAGATATAATAGCGGTGGGTTAATGAAGTGTGAACGATGCAAAAATAAAAAGGCAGATATCAAAGACAATGGTGGTCTACTTTGTGCAAGGTGTTACTTAGATAAACTTAAAAGATCAGGTGCGTATTATGAACAGCGACATAGAACATTCGGTAGGTTATGAACACGATAATTATTCTGGTGATACAGGAGTCTTGACAATTGGTTTAGATTCCTTTACAGTAGAAGGTACAGATTTGAATGGCAAGTATAAACTTCTAGATGATAACTACTGTGAGATAGAAGTCTATGATGGTAAACATTTGATAGAGAAAACAATAGCTTATAGCTTTGAGGATTCATCTGATTGGGTAGCAACTATAGATGGAATGAGCAGGATGTCTGCGAATCCAATCATAGCAACATTGAAAGTAATTCATAACATATATTGAGGTGACAAGATGGGTGATGTAATTGATCTGGTATCAGCAAAAGCAAAGCGAGCCGATGGTGAAACCATTGCAGAGATAGAACGATTGGCAATCATAGCAGATGCGCGAGAGCGTATAATGACGGGCCTGATAGCAGGTAACATCCAAGTCTATGAAAGTCTAGTGGCAATGAATCAGATCATTGAAGCTGCACTATCTGATATGCAAGTCACTAGAGCAGAGCTAGACAAGGATACAGAATATTATTTTTAATTGTAACAAATTGCAACAGCGTGTTGTATTAATCTGTAATCTGTGCTACCATAGATTATATAATCTTTTAAACATTAACAAGGTATGATTATGAACATTGATTTAAATCCATTTAACAATAATGAATTGTTAGTTGAGGTTAAGAAAGTTTATGGAGTTGATAGAGTCTATCCTGCTTGCAGTAGGTCACTTGCACTATCAAAGCTGATAGGTAAGAAGACATTCAGCAATCAGGAGGTAAACATTATCAAGGATGAGCTAGGTTTTATTCTTAAACACAAAGCTGTTGAGGTGTAACGTGGATGATAGACAGAAATTCTATAGCATAGTTGATGATGAATGGTCTATGTTCTGGACATTCAATCATGTCGCAGCACCCAGAGTCAAGAGTTCTTTTCTGTCTTATCTTGAGGACAAGCTAGGTATAACTGACGATAGTGATGACCTGAAGTTTATGTCAGCAACTAGGAAGGTGTATCCTGTGGGTGATGATTACATAGAGTTCAAACCTTTCATCAGATACATGATCGTTAGATTTATAGAGGACAACACCCGTTATGATAAGTAAAAACAGATTTGTCTTTGAGAGCTTAGAGCGGGCATATGACGCTATGAAGAATCAATATGATCCTGATATCAGATATGGCATCAGGGTTAATGCTGATGAGGTAACGGTCAGAGCATACAAAAATATACCTGATCGTGTTAGACTTAGTGAGGATTTATTTTTAGGCTACTTAGAGGATTACTAAATGTTAGAATCATTATATAAAAATACTGTACATATCAATAGCTTACGTGCATCTGGGTACGGTGCTGCTGACTTTCGTATAGCGGTCAAGCCAGTGTACTTCAAGCATAGTGATATGCAGATACCATTACCCAACAGGGTAGTATCATTCAGACCTGACACAGGTGCTGTACTGGGTGTGCATAGTAACAATTACAATATCACTGAACACATACCAGTGATCGAAGCTATACGCTCATCAGTAGAGCGGTCTGATGTTAATGCTCGTGGCATTCAAGAGACTATCAGTGTAGCTAACAAGGGTGCTAGGTTGATTCACAAGATTGTGCTACCTGAACACACTATCAAGACTCCCGATGGTGACACAGCAGCACTGTCATTTCTGGGTATCAATAGCTTTGATGGTTCCTTCCCTTTGATACTGAGTGTTGGTGCTAATCAATCTGCCTGTCAGAATGGGCAGGTATTTACAAAGGATGCTGCTGCTATGTATAAGTCTAGGCACACCAAAGGATTAGACATTGATTTGGGTGCTAGGATTATCAGTAAGGGCATCGAGGTTATGGCAAAAGAGTCTGATCTCTGGCATCAATGGGCCAAGAACACTGTCAATAAGAGTCATATGCTCAGTGTGATTGAGGATATGCTAGGCATAAAAGATTACACAAAGACCAAGAGCAAAGCATACAGTTATATTTTGGATAAGTTTGAAAACCATTATGCTCCATTGATGGGTAGAAACTACTGGGCTTTGTACAATGCTTTCACTGATTGGTCAACTCACGCGCCGACTAAAGGTAACAAGTCTAACGTGACGTTGATGCGCCAGAAGAAAGTACAAGATGTGTTACACAAGTTTCCGTACACTAATTTCCACTACTATTCTGCGTAGTTCCCTTGTAGTCTTGGGGGAGCGTAGTATCATGTCGCAGCGTGAGGCTCCCCATTTTTTTAGGTGTCGTTATGATTCATGAAAAAACTTACAAAGAATTACAGGAGATACTACAGGCTCTCGAAGGTGCGCCACTGGAAAGTGTTGACATTAAACTGAGAGATTCTATAGAATATATAATTAAATACTACGAGGAAAATTATGACAACCAATGAAGCACTACAAAATATAACTGACCTCACTGATTTCGATCAGCTTGATGATGATAGTTGGAAAGATTTTGAAAGCTCTATAAAACATATCGCTAATCAACTAGGAGTAATCTTTGATAAAGACACCGAGCAGTGGGTAACTGCTGATGAGGGCAATCCGGCATGAGTTATTTAAAAACTTTGTGGAGATATTTCCAACACAGAAAACATTATAAGGATCATCTGAAAGCTACGGTAGGTCTTTTACAAGCCTATGCTGAAGACCTGAGATACGCATCCACTGATGGTGTTGAGGGTTGTAATTTCAGGACGAGTGGAACGCCTCAGTTTGATAGCTACGAAGAGATGATGGAATACATTAAAGGAATCAATGAGACAGCAACAGACATAAAGGAGTTACTTTGAACATATTCTATCTAGATCAGAACCCTACAGAATGTGCCAAGCAGCACTGTGACAAGCACGTAGTCAAGATGATACTTGAGTATGCACAGCTACTGTCCACCGCACACAGGATGATAGATGGTCAACAGTATTACGAACCATCACGGCGATCAGGGCGTATGGTTAAACGCTTCCATCTTGATGGGCCTAGAGAAAAGCTTTATCAGGCTACGCATATGCACCATCCATCTGCTGTGTGGGCTAGAGAAAACATCAGCAATTACGTGTGGTTAGATGATCTATTTGAAGCTATGCTTGAAGAGTACACACACAGGTATGGAAAGACACACAAGTGTGCAGAGCTAAAGGACTTGTTACATGAGCCGCCTGATGGCATTGAGATAGGTTCATTCACTCCACCAACTCTGGCAATGCCTGATGAGAACAAGGTTTCGGATTGTAACATCGAGTGTTACCGTGACTATTACCATACGAAACACTTTGCTAAGTGGACTAACAGACCGATACCTACTTGGTTCAGCATGGGTAGTATGGTAACAGCATGAACACTATAGCAGGTTACTTGTTCTTTGTAGTCTTGATAGTGGTGAACATATTTATATTCGGTTTGTTCTATGCCTACCTTGAGGCAAGCACGATGTCATTCGATCTTGATCTAGACAAAATGAATTTCGGAGAGGACAATGAGAAGGACACCACCAAGTCAACTGAAGAATAGAAACTTTGTAGCCAAGCATTCACACAAGTTTAACAAGAACCAGATACACAAGGACAAGCTTAAAGAAAATAAAAAAGGTTATACTAAACACAAGAAACCTGTTGACATAGACTAAACAGTACTGTATAATCTACATAATACTTAAGGGGAATTATCATGATTAAATATAGGATTTGTCCAACACATACTGTGAGGGTTCCTAAACATACATTTAAAAAGCTGTATGGTGGGCCTCACAAATCTCATTATTATAGGTTAGTTAAAACTATAGGCTCTGGTTACAGGTACTTAATCCTACCTGCACCGATTAAATAATTTAAACAGGAGGTACATATGGCAGTACTAACAGGTGAAGCTTATTGGGCTTCAATACTATCACCCAATACTACATTCCCAGATCATTACTGGGGTGTTGAACTAGTGGTTCCCCGTGATACAGCAGAGGATTTTGCAAAGCGAGGATTCAAGATCAAAGAACTTGATGCCGGTCCTGCTCTGACCATCAAGCGTAAGGTGAACTGGAAGGATAAGTCTGGTACTATCCACACTCGTGATGCACCAAAGCTTATGGATCGAAAGAAGCAACCTCTCGATTGTCAGGTTGGTAATGGGTCTACTGTGCGAGTCCAGTACAAGGAATGGCATAGTGGTCAGTGGTCAGGGCTTGACTTGATTGCGATGCAGGTCATTGATCTGGTGGAGTACAACAACTCTTCAGCAGGTTCTGAGTTTGAAGTCGAGGATTCGATGGACGATGGGGATGAACTATGACAGTCTTTAAAACTGACGATGGAGACTTTGATGTCTCCAAGATGTCACTTCAAAACCAACACATCTTTGTGTTAGCTCAGAAACTGGTGACTGATATCAAGTCTTTGTCAGATGATATTGAGTCAAAGAAGGCTGCGCTTGAGTGGTTCAAAGCACAGCTAGGGACTGAGTGCAACGATGACACTAGGATAAAATACGACAGGGCTAGGGATGCCGATGGTAAATTTGTAGCTGATGATCCTTCAACACCGGATGTTAATGAAGCGTATGTACAGCGTGACCAAGAGGACTAGTAATGTCTTTTGTAAAGACCAACCTGCCTTGCCCAAGCTGCGGGGGCAGCGATCCTGTGGCACTGAACGAGGACAACTCTGCATGGTGCTTCAGTTGTGAGACTAGGTTTCCAAACTATAATCAGGCTATGGGAGGTGAGAGCCAAGACCAAGTAGTAGAATTAAAAACTTATCGGAACAACTCAATGAACGAAGCAGAAGGTAGCTTTATCGAACTGACTGATAGAGGTATCTCTGTTGACACTGCTAAGAAGTATGGTGTTAGAGCGGTCAAGAACGATCAATCTAATGCAATAATGCGACACCTGTATCCTTACTACGTAGCCAATGAGATCACTGGTTACAAAGTCAGGGAGCCTAACAAGATGTTTTCTTGGAGAGGTAATCCACAGGGAAGTGGGCTTTTTGGTGAGCAGTTGTTTCAGTCTGGCGGTAAGTACATTACCGTGACAGAAGGTGAGTGTGACGCTATGGCTGCTTACGAACTGCTAGGTTCTAAGTGGCCTGTCGTTTCCATCAAGAACGGTGCGGGTGGGGCTACCAAAGATGTGCGAAACTCTTTGGAATTTCTTGAATCCTTTGACAATGTTATCATCAACTTTGATAATGACAAGCAAGGGAGAGATGCCTCAGTCAAGGTAGCTAGGCTACTGAGTCCCGGCAAAGCCAAGATACTTACACTACCTACTGACTTCAAAGATCCCAATGATATGCTGCGTCAAGGGAGACACAGGAGTTATGTCAGTGAGTGGTGGGCAGCAAAGACCTACACACCATCCGGTGTCCTAAACGTCAGTGACAATCTAGACAAGCTGAACAATCGTGAGAAGAAAGAGTCAGTACCTTACCCGTGGCTTGGTCTTAACGACAAGCTCTATGGTCTACGTCAGGGTGAGTTAGTCACTCTCACTGGTGGCACAGGGCTAGGCAAGTCATCAATCACGAGAGAGCTAGAGCATTGGCTACTGGCACAGACCAAAGACAACGTAGGAGTCATAGCACTAGAGGAGGATTGGCGTAGGACAGTTGATGGTATCATGTCCATTGAGGCTAACGCTAGATTGTATATCGATCAAGAGCGTGAGAGTTTCAATCAGGAAAGATACAAAGAGATAGAGACTAAGCTGTTCACTGGTGAGAACAAAGACAGGTTCTGGGTACACGCACACTTTGGTGCGACTGACCTAGATGAAATCTTTTCAAAGATCAGGTTCATGATTGTTGGCTGTGGGTGTAAGTGGATTGTAGTTGACCATCTTCATATGCTAGTGTCCTCCTCTACTGAGGGTGACGAGAGGCGTACCATTGACAGCATCATGACAAAGCTTAGGTCAATTGTTGAAGAGACAGGTGCGGGTATGATACTCGTGTCTCACTTGCGTAGGGTAGAGGGTAACAGAGGACATGAGAATGGTGTCACTGTAGGACTCAATCACCTGCGTGGCTCTCAGTCTATTGCCCAGTTGTCCGACTGCGTGATCGCACTTGAGCGTAACCAACAGTCAGATGATGAGGTAGAATCTAACACCACACATCTCAGGATACTGAAGTCTAGGTACACTGGGGACGTTGGTATGGCTACTCACTTGCTTTACAACAGGGAAACTGGTAGACTCTCTGAGGTAGACATGGACGAGGAAGAAGATGAACTCCCTAGTATTTGACATAGAGACTGATGATATTGATGCTTCTAAGATCTGGTGCATAAGTATATGCGACACAGAGAGTGAGGCAGTTTCATCTTACTGGGGTGATGCCCTTGACAATGGACTCAAGAGATTAGAGCAGGCTGATAAACTAATTGGTCACAACATAATTGGTTTCGATATACCCGTAATACACAGGCTGTATCCTACCTTCAAGATGAAGGATGATGCCAAGATAGTTGACACCTTAGCCATATCTAGACTACTCAATCCTGTGAGGGAGGGAGGTCATTCTCTTGAGGCTTGGGGTGGTAAGATTGGGCTGCATAAGATTGACTTTCATGAGTACGATTCTTTCTCAAAGGAGATGGTGGAGTATTGTGAGCGTGATGTGCTGCTCAACAAAAAGGTGTATGATATTCTACGCAGAGAGGCCAGAGGTTTCAGCACTGAGTCCATACAGCTAGAGCAAGAAGCTGCCCGTGTTATTGCAGAGCAGCGGAAGCATGGCTTTATGTTTGACCAGAAGGCAGCGTCCCTACTTAACGCTGAGTTGCAAGAGAAGCTTGATGCTGTAGTAGCTGAAGTGCATAAAGAGTTCAAGCCTCACACTACCTATCATACCTTGAGGCCATCATATAATAAGGATGGTTCTATCTCTAGGATGGGTGAGCTACGCACTGAGAAGAATGCTCAAGGTAATGTCAAGAAGTGCCGACTAACTGACGCAGAGTTTGAAGCCATGAAGGAGAAGGGCGAGGTCATAAGGACTGAAGTAGTGCCGTTCAATCTTGGCTCTCGCAAACAGATAGGTGAGTATCTAAAAGAGTTTGGATGGAAGCCTAAGAAGTTTACTCCATCAGGTCAACCAATAGTTGATGAAGGTACTCTCAAGGGTATCAAGGATATCCCCCAAGCAAACTTGATTGCAGACTACCTGCTCTATCAGAAAAGAATATCACACATATCTTCTTGGTTCGATAAGGTACAAGATGATGATCGTGTGCATGGGTTTGTCATATCCAACGGCACTATCACAGGACGCATGACACACCTACACCCGAACATGGCTCAGGTTCCTAGTGTCAACTCCCCGTATGGAAAGGAGTGTCGTTCATGTTGGACAGTGCCTGATGGTTATAAGCTTGTGGGTATAGATGCCTCTGGCCTTGAGCTACGTATGCTTGCTCACTATATGAATGACGAGGATTACATAAATGAAATCATCAACGGAGACATTCACACCGCTAATCAAAAGCTTGCAGGACTTGAATCAAGAAGTCAGGCTAAGACTTTCATCTATGCCCTCATATACGGAGCAGGAGATGCAAAAATTGGAACAGTGGTTGGAGGAAATAAACGCGATGGTGCAGAACTTAAACGGCGTTTCCTCAATAATCTCCCATCACTTAAGACTCTTAGAGATAGAGTTACTAGAGCGGCGGCAAAGGGTTCGGTCAAGTCATTAGACGGGCGTAAGATCTTTGTCCGGTCAACACACAGCGCACTCAATACCCTGCTTCAAGGAGGCGGGGCTGTCGTTATGAAGAGAGCGTTGGTAACTCTAGACAAGGCAATCAAAGAAAAGAATATTGATGCACACTTTGTTGCTAACATTCACGATGAGTGGCAAATAGAAGTTGACAGTGACAGCGCAGATGTGGTAGGATCTATGGGTGTTGATGCAATAAGGCAAACAGCACACTACTATAACCTTAACTGCCCGCTTGATGGGGAGTACAAGGTAGGGAGAAACTGGAGTGAAACGCACTAAGCACGATCCAAATAGAGTTGGTGATCTAGCAGAGCATTACGCTATCACTTGGTTGTGGGACAATGGATATCATGTGTTCAGAAACTGTGGATGTACTGGGCCAGTTGATATCGTTGCCCTCTCACCTGAAGGAGAGATAACTCTGATAGATGTTAAGTCTTACAAAGATGGCAGGCTATCAGCAAAAACAGAATTACAGAAAGAGTTAGGTGTGCAGTATCTACACTATAATTCAGATACACGTAAATGTAGATTCGTGAGGCACAGAAAATGACAGACATAGTTGATGATATATACGAGGCCTTAACTCCTTTGACAAAAGGAGAGGCACTCTCATTGTCTGATAAAGAGATAGATGACTTTGGTGAGCGAATGAAAGATGCCCTGCGCTCTTGGGCTAGACCACCTAAGAGAGATTCATCTTTCAATGTACGTATGTCTAACATAGGTAAGCCTTCTCGCAGGTTGTGGTTTGATAAGAACAATGATCTCGCTCCAGACACACAGCATCCCAAGACTTTCATAAAGTTTTTGTACGGTCACCTTCTTGAAGAGGTGGTGCTGATGCTTGCTAGGTTGACTCCTAATGACGTTGACTCTGAGCAGAAAGAGGTTATGGTTGATGGTGTGTCCGGTCACATGGACTGCAAAATAAATGGGGAGGTTGTCGATATCAAGACTGCCTCTGGGTTTTCATTCAGGAAATTTAAGGAGGGCAAGCTGAGAGAGGACGATCCGTTTGGATATATCCCTCAGTTAGCAGGATATGAAGCAGCAGAAGGAACAGATCAAGGAGGCTTTCTTGTCATCAACAAAGAGAACGGTGATCTTTGTTTCTATGTACCTGATGATTTGGATAAGCCTATTGTCAGTGACCGTATTGCCAAACTTACCAAAGACCTAAACCGAAAGACACCTCCACCTGACCTGTGCTATGAGCCTGTTGATGAGGGCAAGAAGGGCAACAAGAAACTGCACAAGAACTGCACGTTCTGTCCCCATAAGTTTGAGTGTTTTAAGAACGCTAACGATGGTCAGGGTCTAAGGATATTTGATTACACCAGAGGCCCAGTGTACTTTACAAAAGTTGTAGTGCCTCCTAGAGTTGAGGAAATTGTATGAACGGATTGCGGTCTAAGCTAGTACGGCTCAGGGCTAAAGAGTTACTGCTTCAGTGGATGCAGTCACTGGTTGATGAAGATTCTGCTAGTAAGTACACACTTAAAAACGTGTTGTCTTTTTCTCCAAAGCAAACTCATCTCTACTATAATGATGGTTCGTATCATCTAAGCGCATACACTTTCAAGTGGTTTACTCAGCAGGTAAAAAAGCTTAGTAAAACTAAAGAGATAGCAGACATTTCTATAGAAGATTGTAAGGAAGTGTCTAAGTGAAAATACGAAAAGGCTATCGCAAGAAGCGTGTAGTGCGTCCAGTTGAGAAGGATGTGCCAGAATCTTATGACTCTAAGTGGGAGTACTCTCTGCACAAGGGGCTGTTAAGAAACTGGGAGCATCACAGCGACACTGTAGATTACATCATCAAGCACAAGTACCATCCTGATTTTATCAAGATCATTGATGGTAAGACTATTCTGCTAGAAGCAAAAGGTAGGTTCTGGGATTACCAAGAGTACAACAAGTACACTTGGATCAGGAAGGCTTTGCCTAAAAATACAGAGCTAGTGTTCTTGTTCTCTGATCCATACGCACCTATGCCACAGGCAAAGAAGAGAAAGGATGGTAGTAAACGATCTCACGCTGAGTGGGCAGATACTAACAACTTTACTTGGTACACTGAAGAGAATTTACCAGAGGAAATGCAATGAGTTTTGATGATGTAAGTAAGCCCGAACACTACAACAGTGGTGACATAGAATGTATTGACGCAATAGAGGCTGCGTCTACATGGGAAGAATATCAAGGATATTTACGTGGGAATGTGTTAAAATATATCTGGAGATACAGATACAAAGACAATGTAAAGGACTTAAGAAAAGCTAAGTGGTATCTCGAAAGGCTTATTAAGTTTATTCAAGATGGTCAAAAATCTGAACCCTTAAACTTGGATTATCTACAAGAATGAAAGGCGAAATGTTTTTTACTGATATTGATGGCGATGTGTGGCAGTACGAACTACGGACTAACCCTCCAGAGGCTATGTACTGGGACACATATAAGCTAAAGGTAACAGATATAAAAGTCCTGACTGACGCTAACAGAGAAACAAAAACCAGAGTGCGTCAGGAGATTTATAGAGATATAGAAAATGTGGGATCGTAAAGAAGAAAGACGCTCAACGTACAAACGAAAGAAGAGTAAGGATAACAGGAAGCATAGACACAATGACGCAGACAAAGATAGGCGAACAAGATTACTTAGGAATAAAGATCAACTATGATGCAGAAGAACGACTAGATTCTTTTGCACTAGCAACTATAAAAGATAGATACCTTTGGGAGAATGAGACTCATGCTCAGGAAGCTTTTGCTCGTGCCAGTGTATTTGGTGCTACTTATCAGGGACACACTGATTACGATCTTGCACAGCGACTTTACCTATATGCTAGTCGTTTCTGGTTCATGTTTAGCACTCCTATCCTTAGCAACGGGGGAACCTCTCGTGGCCTACCTATCAGTTGCTTTCTTAACTATGTTCCTGATTCCCGCTATGGTCTATCTGATCATTATGATGAAAACATATGGCTTGCAAGTGGAGGTGGAGGCATCGGTGGATGTTGGAGTGGTGTTCGGAGTAATGGTGTGGACACTTCTAACGGTTCTAAGTCTACTGGCTCTATCCCATTCATGCACGTAGTTGATAGTCAGATGTTGGCTTTCAATCAGGGTGTTACCCGCAGAGGAAGCTACGCTGCCTATACAGATATCTCTCATCCAGAGATTGAAGAGTTCATCAATATGCGTAAGACCACTGGCGGCGATCTAAACCGCAAGTGCCTGAACCTACACAATGGTGTTAGCATATCCAATGAGTTCTTGGAAGCTGTCAGATGTGACAAGGATTGGAGACTCATAGACCCCAAGACAAACACAGCAGTCAAAACTATGTCTGCTCGTGATCTCTGGTTCCAACTTATCCAAACCCGTATGGAAACTGGAGAACCCTACATAGTCAATCTGGATATCTGTAATGACATGATGCCAGAAGAGCAGAAGAAACTGGGACTTGCTATTAATCAGAGCAACCTCTGCTCAGAGATAACTCTGCCTACCAATGAAGAACGAACAGCAGTGTGTTGTCTGTCAAGTGTTAATCTAGAATACTATGATGAGTGGTCTGTAGAGGACACCTTCATTCCTGATTTGATTACTATGCTTGACAATGTACTCCAACATTTTATTGATTATCCTCTTGAAAATAGTTGGCCTAACAACAACGAATACATGGCAGACAGACCTCTTGACTTTGACACATTCAAGTCTTTGTGTCGTGATGATCGCAAAGGATACGCCAAGGCTGCGTTCTCTGCGTACCGTGAGAGAGCGGTAGGGCTAGGTGCTATGGGATTTCACAGCTACCTACAGCGCAACAACATAGCCTTTGAGAGTATGTATGCTGCCTCATTTAATCACAAATCTTTTTCTCACATCAAAGATCGGGCCAGTGCAGCCACTCGTATGTTAGCTAAGGAGCGTGGAGATGCTCCAGATATGCTAGGCAGCGACAAGCGTAACTCACACCTGATGGCTGTTGCGCCTAACGCCTCAAGCTCTATCATCTGTGGAGGGACGAGTCCTTCTATAGAACCCATACGAGCTAACACCTACACTCACAAAACTCTTTCCGGTTCTTTCAGGGTACGCAATAAGTATCTTGATGATATCCTGTTTGAGTTGTATCCTAACAACGATACCAGAGAGAAGGTGTGGAAAGATATCGCAGCCCATGAGGGATCTGTGCAGCATCTTGAAGATCTACCTGATGAAGTCAAAGAAGTTTTCAAGACCGCACCAGAGCTAAATCAGATATGGATTATCGAACACGCTGAGAACAGGCAGCAGTACATATGCCAAAGCCAGAGTGTGAATCTATTCTTTGTGCCTCCTAAGTCATCTGACGATCAAGAGACTCACGATAGTTTTCTGCAATATGTAAGTGATGTTCATTGGGCAGGTGCTAACAAACTGAAGTCTATGTATTATCTGAGGTCTGATGCCGCACGATCCACTGAGAACGTGAACATAAAGATACCTCGCATAAAGCTAGACGAGGAAGGGTGCTTGAGTTGTGAAGGCTAAGGTGATAGAGGTTAAATGGGACGATGCTTGGATAGACACTGAAGATGTCTTGATAGCAGATGCTAAAAAGCTTAAGCCTATTTCTCGCTCAACTGTAGGTTGGTTGGTTGCTGACAATGAAAATGAGTTGATACTTTCTACTGATATGTATCACAACGAGAAAGACAAAGAGTATGTAAATGCTATAATGGTTATCCCGAAAGGGATGATCACTGACTACTGGGAGTACACTACGGACATTTAAATACTATGGCATACAAACAATGCGATAACTGTGGTTGTAAAATGACTGAGATATTATTTTATGATCGTAATGATGAAACAAAAAAACTTTACCATGAAGCATGGCAGTGTCCTTTCTGTCAGTTCAGGGTAGAAAAACCAAAGGAGAAAGCAAGTGAGCCTACTGGGGACTAGAGATTATTACAAACCTTTTGATTACCCTTGGATGTTTGACTACTACGTCCAACAGAATCAAATGATGTGGCTACCAGAAGATGTGCCACTACACAATGACGTTAAAGATTGGCAGGATATGTCTGATCAAGAGAAGAATCTTTTGACTCAGATCTTCAGGCTGTTCACCCAATCAGATGTGGACGTTGCGTCTGGGTACATAGACAGGTACATGAGGGTGTTCAAGAAGCCAGAGGCTAGGATGATGATGTCTTCCTTTGCCAACATGGAATCAATTCATCAACACGCCTATAGTCTTTTGCTAGACACAGTGGGTATGCCAGAGATTGAGTACAAAGCTTTTGCGGAGTACGAGGCTATGGCTGATAAGCACGAGTATATTAGTAGCTCTCCTCTCAAGATAAAGGACAAGCACTCTATCGCTAAGAACCTCGCAATCTACTCAGGATTCACTGAGGGCTTGCAATTGTTCAGTAGTTTTGTTATACTATTAAACTTCCCACGCTTCGGTAAGATGAAGGGCATGGGACAGATAGTAACGTACAGCATACGTGATGAGTCACTTCACGTTGAGGCAATGACAAAGCTCTTCAGAGAGTTCATCAAAGAGAATGTAGATATCTGGACTGATGACTTCAAGAAAGAAATCTACTCTGTATGTAGAGAGATGGTGAAACTGGAGGACAAGTTTCTTGACTTAGTGTTTGAGATGGGGGATATTGTGGGCTTGACTAAAGAAGAGATGAAGGAATACATTCGCTATATTGCTGACAGGAGGTTGTTGCAGTTGGGTCTAAAGCCAAACTTCGAGGTTAGCGACAATCCACTGACTTGGTTGGATGATGTGCTTGGAGTCGAACATCAAAACTTTTTTGAGGGACGATCCACTACATACATGAAGGCAGGTCTGAAAGGCAACATTGAGAATGTAAGTTTTGCCCATGTCTGAGCAGCAGTCTCAAGAGGGGAACCTCATATCATTCAAGGTTGTTATAACTCAGGAAGGTAATATCGTGTCTGAGCTTAGTCATCTCCCTCTAGGCCAAGCTCAGAAGATATTCCAGAAAGATGATTATGATATTATCGCAAAGATAATAGGAGACTTGAAAGAGAAGTTAGATCCTCTGCACAACTTTATTGAACAAGAAGTGCAGAGCATCACTTAGCAGGGGGCTTGTGCATAAACGCAGTTGCCCCCATATAAGTACCAACTATTCCGCACATAGAGAAATAGAAAAGACCTAGCAGGTCTGACAAAGCATTTACTCTACTGTCGGGAATGATGGGAGTAAAGAGAACTATAGTAGTCGCTGTCATTACAAGGATCGCTAACCAAGCCATAAGCTTTTGCGCCTCTGACTTCTCCTCTCTTAACTCAAGGTCTATCATTTCTTTGGCACGTTCTATTTCAGAATCAGTTACAACTCCATCTCTATCCAGATCATACTGAGCATACTTAGAATCAAGTTGTAGTTTTTTTGGAGACATCAGTGTAGCTCTTCTTCTACTCCAGAAAATAATTCTTCTGGTCTTGACATGGCTACGAACTGGGCTTCAAATATATCTCTGTAGGTTTCAAAGTCTACAAAGTCTAGTTCTTTTGCCGCATGAACACGACAATATATTTGATACGCTGCTCCTAGTTGTTCTTCTGTATAGAGTGCCAACATAAATTAAAACCTGTTTACTAGATCATCTACTGAGCAGGTAGGCTGTGAACGACAGTCCCGCCATTTCAGTTGAAGATTGTCTTGGTTGATGTAATTGAATGGTGGCTCGTCATTAAACCAATCACCATCCGCTGCATTACAAGCTGTTAAACTTCTTAAAAATATAATTGAAAAAATTTCTTTAACGTATTTCATTTCTTTCGCTTAAGATCTCCTGATATTTGTCATCGTCAAGGTGTGTGACTGCGATCCAAGCGTGAGACATTTCATCACCAGTACGGCTCCCTCCATATACCCATTGATCAGGGTCAGGATTGTTAGGATTGTCAGCGGTATTATCATACCATTGCTTAATTACTAGCACCTCCCCTGTAGCCAACACAGGAGCCTCTGAAGGGCTATAGATGTGGCTATGATGCCATGTTGCACTCCAGTTAGATATTTGACTGACGGGCTTTGTGCGGCCTGTGAGCGGGTTAAATATCTCCAGAGAAGCGGCGTTCATACGGAGGTGACCGTGAGGTTGGAAGCTATCTATTCTGACAGGGTGATCAAAGCTATGAAAGCCCTGTGTCATAGCGTAGCCGTGAGGTGGGATGATTAGATGCCCATTCTCATATCCATCACGCAGCGGATATAGTCGCAAGTCCTGAAGGGATACGTCATTTTCCTCTGCATAGTTCTCTTCATGAAACCAAAGACCTATCTCTACTACATTATCTTCGATCATGTCTCCTTCTGCTGTGGCTCCGACACCACCCGGAAACATATGAATGTCCCAACGAACTAGAGAGTTAGCAGGGAATGTACGGCATACGCCTGAAGGCATGACCTCACCCCACTTACCCATAGCATACTCTGTCAACTGCCCGTACTGCTGTAGCTCTCCCTCGTCATCGTAGACATAAATGTCTGAGTTGGCATGGTGTACTACAGCGGCTGCGTCACCCTTTGGCTTGACCTGTACCGCCTTGATGCAGCGTGACTCAGCTAGTTTGGGGTCAACGAACTCCTTACTCCAGAGGTCATTGCCGTGTGCGGGGATATCATACGGAGAGGAAGGTATGATCAAATCAGGAGAACCAAACTCAGGCTCAAAGTTCCAAGACTCTAGGCTAGGAAGAACCGGAGGCTGTACCTCACGATCTAAATCCCCATAAGGAGAACCGGAGTTCACCCAGTTTACTATGGAATCTATCTCGTCCTGCCGCAGTCTCCAATCACCCTCTAGCTTTTGAATACCGATATGCTCATCGTAGGCATACGGAGGCATCTCTCTGTTGGATACCTTGTAGGATATCAGGGGACTCCAAGGACGTATTTGTTCGTAGCTCTCAAATGACATCGGGCCTATGCCACCTTCTCTGTGACAGACAACACAGTTGTTGTTGATTATGGGAGCAACATCATCCACGTATGTGGTGTCCTCAGCCATAACCATCCCGCTACACAATGCAATAAACGGTGCTAGATATTTCATATTAGTAACTCCATACTGTAGGCCGTGGCCTTTCTGATGAACCTTCAAGATCATCTAAATGAATGAACCTACCAAGAGAGCCTTTCTGACTAACACCTATACCTGTGAAACCTGCCTGTAGTGCAGCGTCCAAAAGCATATGGGCCTTCTCTCCTTGTACCCCTATATCTATAGCCTGTCCAGTAGAGTGCGCTCCGGGGCTACTCTTACGTGCCTCTATAGGATGCTCAGGGCAGCGGTAAGCACTGTTGACAGGAAAAGGAAAACCTAACTGCTCACGTAAGGCTTCTATCCTTACCATGAAATCCTTATCCATACCACTCTTACCGCAATGGGTACATTTTAGTTCATCTTCTGTGAAGTATTTCATCTATTATTACTCGCCACTCATTCTAGTAAAAAAAGGATTTGTTTCTGATGTCATATTCAAATCTTTTGCTAGAGTTTCTAACTCAGTTCTAAACTGACCTGAGCCATATATATTGCTATCTCTTTGAAAATTTCTATCTCGCATAGTCGGCACGTTAGAGTTAGGTGAGGCTGTTAAATAACCACCGATTATCTGATCTAATCTGGTGTTCCTAACATATTCATTAAAATCTCTGTCTTGTTGCCCTTCAAACACTTGCGCTTCCTTTAATCTGTTTACCATCTCAGGATCATTCATCGCAGAATTGTAAATTCTTTCGTATCTTTCAGAATCTAAATCTTTCAAACTGTGGAGTGCCTCGCCAAAAAGAACTTCTCTTTCATAGTCAGGCCCAGAGTCTGATGACTTAAACTTCTCATGGTTCACATAGTATTTATTATCTCTAGTTTCTCCCCATCTAAAATCATCAGCCCCGTCTTTAAACATTTCTCTGTTCTCTTCAGAGGAAGCTTTTCTATTTGTAATTGCGTTTAATATTCTGGATATCAAACCACCATCTTGTTTTGTAACTCTTGAGAGCCTACCTAAGACTCTGCCTCCAGTTGCATAGGGATATTTAGCTCTGTCCCCATACTTAGCGTTCTTAGCTAATACTAGTGGCCCTATCTGTATTACCTCATCTGCAAACTCTACTGGCTGTCCTGTAGCCCTGTCGTAAAAGTATGAGTGTCTTCGAGGATCAAAGCCGACTTGTATCCACTCATCACTATTGATAGCTTCAACCGCAGCAGCATAGTTTTGATCAGCGTTTCTATCAATATATTTACCCACCATCTGAGCAAAAGGAGATTTACCGCCACCCTCCATAACTGCTTGAGCCATCTCAGCCTGTGTTTTTTTGCCTATAACACTCTTCGTAAAATCAACATCTCTTATTGCAGCAGTAGATTGATGCCCCACTGCTTTCCCATCAATATGTATTGTAGGAACCCACGCAGAGTTTTCTGCTCTTAAGTATGCGGGAATGTCCAATCTTACCCCTACCTCCTGCCCTTCTTCAAATGGAGTGTTAAGTTTACTGCGTTTGTTTTCAGCCAAAGCCGTAAACATTGCGTCATTTGTTTCTGGAAGAGGCACAGTTTCGTATGGATATATAGTATTAAGCACTATCTTATCATATTCATCGGATGTAATAACACCTTCTTTTAAATCTTCATACGCCTTCTTTATTTCAGGGATAGGTTCTTTTAATGTTCGGGGCTGTCTCATATAGGGTGGAACAAACTCAGTAACAAACTGGTCATCTCTGAAGAGTATGTAGGAGTTACCACCTGCTTTCTTCTCTGACGCTCTAGTTAATTCTCCCATATTTTTGTATTGGATGCTGTCAAATCCCAAGTCCTCAAGCATACCTCTTGTAATTGTATTTATCCGATAATCGTATGCAGAATTTAATAACTTTCCAGAGTTAATCTCTTTCTTTCTAAGGACAAGATCAATTTGAGTAGCAGCATCATCAACAATTTTTGTGAAATCAGAGGCACTGATGTTTTTTACTTGTGCGTCTAAAGCATCAACAAAACTTTGTGCCTGTTCTCCGAGCATTAACTTGCCGTCTGGGTCATAACCACCAAGAAACTTTGCAGGGTTCCAGTTGATCATATCAGTGTCAAGTATTAAAGGATTCTTTACGTTAATAAACCCTTGTCTTACTTTAGGATCTACCCCACTAGGAGTTGCTGTTAAATACTCCTCTACAAAGTCATCCATTATTTTGTCTGGTATACCATTATCTTTTATGAACTGGGCAGCTTCATCTTCTGTTTTTGCCATCCCATTTTTCACATAGAAAAGTTTTGCTTCATCATAAATTAACTTATCTAGTACAGGGTTGACCCCCCGCATTGTTATTGTCTGTGCCTGTCCTTTTGTTCCTATGTGCATACCTAACTCTCTAGGTATTTTGGCTGATAGCTCGTTATCATATTGGACGCTACCAAAAAATTTACCATGAAACTGTGGGTTAGTTTCTACAGACTCTCTAAGAAATTCTTTTTTGGTAAGAGTATTTCTGTTAGGAGGCTCTTCAGATACACGAGGAATAGCATTCAAGTAATCTCCAAGAATATCCTGATCTTCTACAGGAACCACATTAAATTCTTCATCTAACTCTCTTCCTAAACGATCTTCTACTTCTGCTTTTCTTTGATAATATATATTCTGAGGAGAGTATTGAATATCAATCAAGTCATTTTCAGGACTGCTCAATTGAAAATTTCTTATAATCTCATCTTTATCTATGGAGTTACCAAACTCACTCAGCGTCAACCCTTCTTCTTCTTCCAGATATCTTACAAACCTGCCGCCCTCATCTGGCTTAACTTTAATTTTATTAAGCCGTGGATCTCTAGGGTCTACAAAATTATCAGGTTCTCTGTACCTAAAATCTATAAGTGTCTGCCTGACATCTTCGCCACTTTCAAATTTAGTAACTGGCCTAGTATCTGTAGCAATCTCTCTAGGGCTTCTACGTAGCCTAGTGATAAGTTTAACTAATCCGGCTGCTGAGAAACCCATGCGATCTTCTTCATCTACGAAAGCCCCACCTGCTTGCATATCATATGGCAGACCTGTCATTCGATCCACCCTTTCATCAGGCTCTTCAGGAGCTTGTGGTACAGTTACTTTTTCGTAGTACTCTCTCACTAGTCTTCCTCTTCAACTGTATTAAGTAGTGTTCTACTCATATCAGAATAGACTCTAGAAAATTTATCTTGTATTTCTGCATAGCTGTCAGGGCTACCACTAGTCTTTTCAAAAATATCTTTAATCAAATCAGCAGAGATATTTTGAGGAACAAACTTTCCTTTTAATAACTCAAAGGCATCGTCATTGGATATGCCTCTTTCAGTCAATTGATTATATATAGAAGTATCATCAATAAAATATTGTGAGGCTTGAATGTATCTATAAAGTTCTTGTTGTAAGTCATATCTTTGTTTTTCAGCATTTCTGTATTGATCTACTAAATCCCCCATACTAGAACCATACGATGCAAAAATATTTCTAACATCTCTTTCACTATCTCTATATTTAGAAATTGCAAAATTTAGTTGCTGCTCTGGGTTGAACTCTGTAAATCTCATGCCTGTTAAGAGAGAAGTCCACTCGTAATCTGAATCAAACTTAGGATCTCCAGTGAAAGGATTCTTTTCCTCATCATAAGATCTTATAAGTCTATCCACACTATCAACGGTTCCCGGCACTAAACTGGAAAGTATAAAGTATGCTGAGTCAGCTATCCTATCTTCTATATCACTTTCAGGGGCAAACAATCTTTTACCATCTGGTGTCTCACCTTCTGGATTTTGAGAAGCGTACCAAGTATCTGAAACAGCTTTAGAGAATATAGCTTGGGAAACAAACGGGGTTACTAGTGTTTTTATTCCTTCAGTCATACCATCATATAATTTTCTTGGCATATCTTCTTCAGATATTTTCCCCTCTTCCACTGAATTTAAAACAGCTAGGATAGGTTCTTTAATAGTATTATAGGCATCTAAATATTTAGTATCGACTGAATAAATCTTTCCAGTTTCTTCATCCTTACTCCACAGTCTAGGGCTGTTCTTTGACCAAGGAGTTTCTGTCATTATTTCAGCAGCCCTTTTTTGTTTATCAGACCAACCTACATAAGCATCATTGGTTAAAGAGCTTAGTTCTGTAGCTCCTGTAGCACCTACGTACATACCCGCTACGCGCATTGCCCCTCTCGTCATCAAAACTCTGTTGCCTGATAGTAATTCTTTTCCTGCCTCTCTTGCTATACCGTAAGAAGTTCTTAGTATTTCAGCAGGGAAAGACACGAAAGTTCCTAGAGGCCAATTCCTTAGTGCTTTTATGCCCGGAGGAACCCTGTCATAGTTAGGCATAGTGTTCTTTACTTTGTCTGCTGCCTCCATTTCTAGAACTTCTACTGGCTTCCCGCCCTTGTTAGCCCTCTTCAAAGTATCTAATTCAGATGCAAAAGCATTTAGTTTAAAGAAATCATCTGTCCCTACATAAAAGTTCTCAGCACCCCTAGAAACTTTATTAGAGAATCTTCCCATAAAATCATCAATGGATGAAGCATCTAGCCCTTCGTTAATTAACGCTCTGAAATCACCAACTCTAACATTTGTATTTATTATTCCTAGCCCTACATATTTTTCATACAAGGCATCAAGACCTTCATCACCTTTTAACTTGGCGTTGTTAGCTATTGTTCTAAAATTCTTAGCAAAATTGTTTTCAGAAAAAACACCAAGAGGGGCAAAGCTCAACCCATTAACTAAATTGAATTGCATTCCCCCTAAAATATTTCTAACATTTGTTGTCCAACTAAATACGGTGGCTGCTTTATTTGCAAAACCTTTCAAAGACAAAAAGTTTTTGTAGAGCGGATTATTAATTTTTCCCTCGCCCATAATGCTTACTTCTCTGTTGTCTAAAACCTGAGCCATCTTAGGAGTCGTATACAAATTTTCAAGAGGCCCAAATCTTTTACCATTTAATTTGACTAGTCCTTCTAGACCTTCTGGCTTAGAATCAAATAGCCATTTCTGTCTAGTGCCTATATCTTTCATATCAGATAAAAACCTAGCTCTTTGATAATAATCAGCCATCTTTGAAGTTGTCAATAGTATAGCGTCTAGCGGATCTGTTATCTCCCCCATCAGTTCTCTTACTGGGGCTGCTAGGTCTTTTCTCCTTTCAAAAACTTCTCTACCTGCTGTCCTATCTGTCAGGATGTCATCAACTTTGTTATTTGCTTTATTTTGTAGAGCTAATACATCTATAGTCTCATTGTTCAACTCTGCTTCTTTCTTAAATTCATTAAAGAAAAAATCAGCAGCCCGTCTTTTAGATACTTCTGTAGCTTGATAATCTTTATTTTCAAAAAGCCTATATGATTTTCTCATATAAGAACTAAGATTATTCTTTATAATTTTTTCTATCTCAGGGTTTGGAGCAAATCTGTTTAACTCAGTAGACATTTCATCTACTAGCTTTCTTACTTCAATAACATCTCCGGCTATTTCATCCGTTAGATTAAACTCTGATTTCAAATATTGAACAAGCTCATCGCCCTTAAGATCTCTAAAAGCCTTCAATCTTTTTTTCTTTCTAGATGTGAGAGCCGTAAAGATATTATTTAAAACTTCATCATTGGGATTTTTTGTTAATATATCTTGAACAGCAGAACCCAAACGCCCTACTATATGTTCTGCTTTATTCTGATATTTTCTTTTTGCCTGAGTTGCTTGTTCAAAAGCGTCTTGCCCTGCGTAGACATTGTATCCTCTAGACTGTGTGAATTTTTGGTACAGTCCTCTGAAGAAACCTTCTTGGGCAAAAACTTGTTCATTTTCTGTTAAGTCATCTATTACTTTCCAAACCTCTGTAACTTCTCTACCTTCATCGTTTATTGCAGGTACAGTAAGTTTTGTTTGGGTAGGCTGCATTAACTCTCTTTTAGTTCTTTTAAGACCATTGATACCTTCTTCCGCTACCTCCTCAGAAGAAAGCTTGGATGCCATCTTGCCTGATTGTGTAGTAAATACACTAGTATCTTTACCCACAGCACCCACGATACCACCAAATACAGCCTCAAATGGCAAGTTACCTAACAACATCTTAGTTCTTTTTTCTAATGCAGTATCATCCTCATCTGTTTCTAGGTACTCTCCTATAGTAGATAGAGCAGAGTTATTGAATCCCATATCATTTAAAGCTGTTAGAAAGCTTCCCTCATTTGGATTCGTTAGCCACTGATCTACTGCTGTGCCTGTTATTATAGAGTCTGCTACTGTTGCAGATATATTATGTTTTCTAGCAAAACTCTTAAAAGCTCTAGGGGATTTAGAAGCTAGTCTAGCTAAACCTCTATATACACCCACTCCTCCTGCGACATAAGATCCAAAGTTTAGCAAAGCCCCTCTACTAGTTTCAGTAGCGGTTACGTAACCATCTTTGTCAAAAATATCATTGAACTCTTCTAAGTTAGGATTAATAAGAGACTCACCAGAATAGTCTTCAGATACTTTCCTAGCTGTGGCTTCTTGCACCCGCTTCATTCTATCACCTATTTTTAGATCATAGAAATCTTCACCGTATCTTTCACGAGCAGTTTTGGTGGGATCAAGAAGAGCGTCTAGAGGCACTAAAGATTCTAAGAATGCAGCAGGTCTTCCTACAACACTTTGATAAACTCTTTTTACATCTCTTTCAAAGCCTGTAGAATAGGGATCAGCTTCCCTTGAAAAAGGAGTTAAATCCTCTACTCCCATTTCTCTTCTAGAAGCTTTGTATTTTTCATAGCCTTCAAATGTTGTAATACCCGGAGGCACATCATCTCTTGTGATGCCGTTTTCAAAAGTAACTGTTCTTCTACGATTAGGCATAAAAAATCCTTAGTCACCACCTAGTACTTCGGTTGCTATTCTGGCAGCATCAGCCGCAATATATTCATTATATTTTTCTAACTGAATTAATTCATCTTTTAATCCTTGAACGTAATCTTCATACCGTCCTACTGCATTGGGGCCACTCGGAAGTGCATCATCAAAATACAAAGGCCGTATATCTGATGGGTCACGTTTTTGTTTTGCAATAAGTGCTTCTAGCCTATTTATTTCTGCTTGTGTATTTTCGGCCCAACTATTAATATCTGCCTGTACTACAGATTTAGTTCTTCTTCTGGATCTTCCACTACCCCCAGAAGTAGGAGCATTTTCTAACTCATCATACAACGACTGCAAGCTTTCTGGTCGAGGTACTTCTTCTACATTTGAAGGAGTTTGATTTGTATTAGTAGCTGTTGTGATTTCTGTATCGGGTTCAGTAATACTATTATTAATACTATTATTAATAATTTCATTAATTCGAGTATCATTGTCCGGCCCAGACTTAATCATTTCTAATGTTCCAAAAAAATCAAACTTAGCTTCTATCGCAGGAAGATATATGTCTTCATAGTTTGCAGGTTTTGGAGGCACTCCATCAACAGTTTCTCCCCTGTTTACTCTATCCATAAGAAGATAATAATTTTCAGCAGCATTATATTCAGGCGTATCAGCTATACTAAAGTAACCAGTTCTACCTAAATTATCCATCTTCTCTTTATAATCTAAAGAGTTTGTCCAAGCTTCTAAAGCAGCCTCTTTCATTGCTAAAGATTCTGGGCCTTCTCTTAAAGAGTTAGGATTTGCGTCAACATAGTTATTAAACTCTTCTACTAGATATTCATATTCTTCTAAAGTTTTAACATTATTGGGATAAATTATAGTTTCATTTCCATCGCTATCTTTTCTGGTTTTTGTTAATGTGTTTAGCCAATCTCTGTGCGCCTCTTGTTTAAGCACTCTTAAAGGATCTTTATCGACATCAAATCTAGAGCTAAAAGAATTTATAATCGCATTTTGTTGAGCTAGAGTTGGACTTTCGGATAGCTCTACAACCTCATCACCTACAATAAGTTCCGGCTGTCCTGTTGCACCTGTATCATATACCGGAGTTCGTAAAGTTAGTTCCTTCATTATTGTGGAACCATCTGGTTGTTTTACTGCTTGTACAGTCGTGTTGTATGTGTAAGTTGTTCGTTGTGGTTCGTAGTCTTTAAGTGATGCTTGATTAACAGCGTCTGTCCAATTTACTGCATTTCTAATGTTGCCTGTTTCTTGATACTTAGTATTAAAATCAGAAAGAGCTTTGGCATCAGTAGACATATAATGATTTCTAACGCCAGACAAAGCTGCCCGTTGCCTCTCTTCAGTGGTCTTACCTCCAAACAAAGTACTAATCTTTCTACCTACAAAGCCGACAAGATCTGTAGGAGTGGATCGTCTTATTTGAGAAGCAAGCATTGAGTCAAAATCTTCTTGGCTAACTAACTTTCTAGCTGCTGTTAAAGAGTCTCGATAAGTTTGAACTCTTTGTTCTGTCAACTCTTTAACTTGAGCGTCTACTAATTTATGCCACTCAGGATTTAATCTCGTATCTCCAGAAACACTAAGACCTTCCTGAGTAGGAGAAGTTTCTCTATCTATTTGACTTTCAACTATTGGTCTTATTTGCCCTTCAAAATAATCGTACTCGCCCCCGCCTGAAGCAGCGATAGCATTTTCGGTTGCAAAAATTTTATCACCATCTCTAATAGCATTTTCATGCTGTCTCTTTAAATTAAGAACCTCTTCACTCTGAGCAAAGTCTTGAGCCTTCTGCATTAAATTGTCTTTAATTAATGCAGCACCGATAGGCACAGCAATCTGGGCAGCAGCTAATCGTCTTTGATATCGCTCTTGCCTTTTTCTAATTTGATCGCGTCTAGCCCTGCCCTCTCTGACAAGACCTTTACCTATAACATCGACAACAGTGCCATCTTCAAATCTCTCAGCCATGTTATATTCTTCCTAGTAAACTATCATTAGACTCTTCTTCAGGCTTGGACAACAAACCACCTGAAGGAAGTTCTTCTATTTGCTCTTCAATTTCTTTTGGAATAACACCTTTTGGTATTTGTTTAGTTGTGTCAAAACTTCTCATTTCTTTTATTTTTTCTTTGCTAACTTTTATATCAAACAAAGCAGCATCATTATCGTCATCGTCTTCTTCACCTGAATAAATTTTAAAGTCGATGTCGGCTCTCTCTGCCAAGGCCATGAGCATATATGTAGTAGGCTCTGCAAGGAGCATCATCAAGTCAGGATTCCATTTGCCCTCAGTAAATCCTTTGAATAAGATACCCTGTGTGATGTTCATCAAGGGTGTCCCATCTTCTACTACATTCATAACAGATGTGTATATCTCTGGCTCTATTAACCTACCAAAGACGTACTGAACTCCCTCTTCTAGCTCTGTAAACTCTGGTGGCCTCTCCCAAGGATACGGATTCTCAGGATCATTCGTAAGCCCTTGACCCGGTATTGGCCTATTAAGAGTAATAGTAGAACTTACTGGATTGTCCATATCTAACATTTGCATTTCTTACTCCTTATGCCGTACCAACCATTCTCATATACTGAGCATATGTATTGTTGGCGGTTGAGCCATACATACCCATAGGATCTCTGTATCCTGAGTAAGGCTCCATAGCCGCTTGGAAAAAGTTAGCTTGCTGTGAGGCTTCGTATACAGGAGCATATCCTAGATCAATAACCTCTCCGTAAGACGCTTGAGGAGGATCACCTGCTATAGCATTCATAGCCATTTGAGATGCCACATTAACGCCCACTTGCGTTGTAGCCTCACCTATTGTAGGCATACCAAGTAAACTACCGCCTTCTGTAGTTGCTGATACTTCAGGAACACTTTTCATTGCCAGAGGCGGTCTAACTGTAGAATCTTGTAAGCCTTTACTAGTAAGATCTTCTAACCCCTCTAGATAAGAAGGAGTCTGCCCAGATGGTACAAGTTTGTCCTGCACCACAAACGGTTCTAGTTCTGGCTTAAAGTTAGGATTAGGCTCTAGCCCCATTTTATCTAGCAAAGAAGGTTGCCCCGCTAACGCCCTATCTGCTGTTGACTGTAGTGGCCCAGTACCAAATACCTGAGAAACATTATCAGGGTCTAAATTAATAGCCTGACCATTAATACTATTCCAATCACTAATTTGTGGATTAAGTTGTTTAAGTTCAGCTTCTGGTATATATGTACTATCAGACAAACTCTTCAAGGTAGCATCAGAACCTGCCATAACACTATCTCTAAAGGGATCTAAAATCTTACCTGCGTTTTCAGATATGTTGGTGGTTACTTTGTTCCAAGCATCTCCAAAGGTTTGATCAGCACCAGACTTCATCCAAGTATCAAAACTACCGCCCTCTTTCCAACCAAACTTAGTAGGATCAAAACCTATTTTATTCAAACTGGTTTTAGTAAACTCACTTGCAAAAGTCTTAATACCATCTGTAACAGTTCTAAAAGCATTCTTGGCTGCTCCTGCAAACTTACCTGCTTTCCCTATTACAAACTTAGCACCTTTAAGAATAGCCTGTCCTGCCGGGCCTAGTGCGTTCAGGGCTGTAGCTGCCATCCCACCTACACCTTTTAACATCCCCGATAAGAATGGCCCTATCCCCGGTATAAACATCAAGGCTATCTGACCTGCAATGCCAATCTTATTCATGAACTTGCCAATGCCTTTAAAAACACTCTTGACACCTTTGCCAATCTTTTTAAAGACTTTCTTTACGCCCTTGAATATTTTACTAAAAAATCCCATTGGTTACTCCTAGTCTATAATTCCATCTACAATATCTACGATAGGTGCAAGTCCCACAGCACCTGTATCTACATCGTTAGAGATTGCTGTAGCGTATAGAGTAGTCTTACGCTGTTCGTTATTTTCATAACCCTGCCTTAGATAAGCAGCCTCATCTCTCAATGACTGCCATATAAAGTTCTGCTCTGCTGAAGTTATGTTGAAAGACCTTGCAGCATTTTCTTGGTTTGCTGCATTGGTAGCTGCTGTGTCAATTGTGTTGGCTTGTCTACGCCACTGTATATTAGACTGCTCGATAGCCTGAGCATTCGCAGCATTCCACTGCTCTCTTTGTAGATCATACTGCTCATTAAACTGTGCGATCTGGGTGTTAAGATTGTTGTTAAACTTAGCAGCATCTATTGCGTTACCTGCATTGATCGATGCCACCCTGTTAGCCTCTGTAGCATTAAACTGCTCCATCGCATTATTTTGAGTAGCATTGAACTGATCAATCTGCGCTGACAAACTTTCAAAGAACTGATTGACTTGGTTCTCAGACGTAGCATTGAACTGCCTACTAGCATTCTCAGCCGCTTGATTACTCAACAACCTCTGCTGCTCCTGCTGCGTATTTAAGACAATAGCCTGTTGCTCATTACTCAAGTTAGCCATATCTCTTTGCAAAAAGTTCTGGGCCTGTGTAATAGCAAGCCTCGTTCTTTGATCAGCCGCTGTTGCATCCAGACTAGCCAGAGCCGTAGCATTCTGCATGATGGCCTGTTGGTTAGCATTGAAGTCAGTCAACGTAGCCGTCTGCATGAATCTACTATTAGCAAGCTCAACCTGCTGTGCGTCACTGAACTTTGCCAAATCCAATCTAGCATTTGTAGTAGCATTTGTAACTGCTGCCTGCTGATCTGCACTAAGCAAAGCAACACCCATCGTCTGAGCAATCCTGCCCTGAGCGAGGTTAGTCTGCATACGTGCATTAAGGTTAGCTAGTTCTGTTTGCTGTGCTGCTGTAAGTGATTGAGCATCAGCTTGGTTCTGAGCAGTAAGATTTGCAAGCCTAGTTTGCTGATCTGCATTTAAATTAGCAATCTGCATTTGCTGTGCAAAGGCTGCATTTTTAGACATAAAATCAGCAGCAATCTGCATCTCTGCCAGACGCTCTTGATTCTCAGCAGTCATGTTCTGCTGTTCAGTCTGGTTCTTTATCTGTAAATTTGCAAGCTCTACTTGCTGCTCATTACCTAGACTCTGAGCCTTGAAAGCATTCTCACTCTGATTGTTTAACTCAGCAGTCCTCTGTGCATTCTGAAGATTCTGTAGTCGTGTTTGCTGTTGCTGCTGATACGATAGAGTGTCTCGTTCTTGATTGAACTGACTCTGTAACACGTTCAAGTTCTGAGCAAACTGTGCTGACTGAGATTCTGCTGTCTGCCTGTTTGCCAGATTGTTTAGCCTCTGAGTAGCAGATAGCTGTGCTTGCTGTAGATTAGCCTGCTGCTCGTTGGATAAATTTTGTGCAGCCCTAGCCTGAAGAGCCTGAGCGTTGCTCTGAGCGATTGGAATGGCACTCTGTATGATGGCATTAAATAACGCATCTCGTCCCACAGTGGACACCGTGAAGCCTCTACGGGCTAGGTTAGAGTTTACTGCGTCATAGGCAGGTCTAGCCCACACAGGAATCTCACCTGTCTCCATACCCGCTAGTAATGTCTCCATCTGAGAAGACACCAAAGCTTCTTCAGGAAGTGCTGCTACTGCTGCAATAACTTCCGGCTCTTCATTTTCTATTTGAGCAGTGACCTTAGCGGGATCTTCTACAAGAGTCCTAGCAAGGTTTGGCTGTATCTGTCCTGCTTCAGCAGTAAAGCTGACCGCTGCATCCTTTGCTGCTCTACCTGTGACCTCTCTCCTTTTATAGGATTCGTAGTCTATGGTATCTGTAATACGTGCAGCCTCACTACTAGCTGCCTCGCCCGTGATAGCTTCTCTAGTTTGCTTCTCAGCTTCTCTGGTAGGCTCGACACGTACATCTTCTCTGAAGGCTACTTGCGGTACAAAGGCATCGTCAGACAAACCAATATCTGTTGTTCGCTGTGCCATGCCACGCTGCATCATCTGTTGGTCAAACGTAGCAGCTTGCGCTCTTTCTGTTAGCTGACGTATCTCATTGACACTCAAAGGAGGCCTGTTGAGATTTTGAGCAAACTTTGGATTGTTGTTTATTTCATTGACTAAGAAGGCTCCGTAGTCTGCCGGAGTAATTTCACCTGCCTCCACTGCTGCTGCAAGATTACCTTTGGCTGCTGCAAAAGCATTGGCATCAACACCTGTGGGTGTAGGGATGTCAATATAATCACTAAGTTTTTGTATATCAGCATCGGCTGTAATTCCTTCCTCAACATCTAGTCCCTCCGCTGTTCGCTTGGGAGCTAAAACATTAGTGTCAACACGTTGATAATCTTTTATAAAAGAGCCGGGAACACGTAGAGTAGACTCATCAACTTTTGTAGCAGGGTCATCTACTCTTGTTAAGTTTATATTCTTAAGCTGCTCTACTGATGCTTTCTTTTTAAGCTCATTCTTAGTAGATTCATAAACGCCACCTTCAAAAGGATCTTCACCTGTTACTTTTTCACCTGCCCTAAATTGATTTATTCTTGCCAACTCTGCTCTAACTTGTGCAGGAGTAGCACCAAACTGTGATGCAACCTGTTCAATTGTCATGGTTCCTGCATTTAGCGCATCAACCACTTGACCAATTTCAAATTGAGAATAATCTCCATCAGCAGGTATGTTAGCTATATCTTCTGCACTTGGAGCCGTTGGAGCCGCAGGCGTTCCACCGGGAGGTGTAGGAGTTCCACCGGGAGGTGTAGGAGTTCCACCACCCGCAGGAGTTCCAAATAACATTGTTACTATTTCAGAATCGCTTTTACCTGCTAAACGAGGATCGTTTGCAAGAACTTCCATTGTTTGTCCCGTTGTAGGATCTGTAAAAGTTCTTGTGCCTCCGGCCTGAGCTTGAGTTACTTGAGCTTGTGTTGGTGTTCCACCCCCAATGCCTGTATCTACATTATCATCAGGAAGAGTGTCTCCTCCAAGATTAAGCTCAGGATTAATACTTCCTTCACCACCCATCATTGCAGGAGTAAAAGTTGGAACAGAACCCGGCCCTACTACTAAATCAGCAGGAGGAGTATAAACAGGTGGTACATTTGTATTTGCAGGTGGTACATTTGTATTTGCAGGTGGTACATTTGTATTTGCAGGTGGTGGCTGAACTACAGGAGGAGTAGATTCAGGAGGAGTAAAAATATTTGGGACACTTGCAGGGGTTACAGGATCTGGTTGTACTTGACCCGCAGCAGCACGTTCAGCATTTATTCGTGCAAAATTAGAAGTTACAAAGTCTTCAGTAACTCCGTACTGCTGTGCAAGTTGAGCAGGTGTCACTGCTCCAGAACTTAATCCCGCAAAGGCCTCATCAATCTGAGCTTGAGTAAATGTAGGTGTAGTTGGCGCAGGAGCAGGAGGCGCAGCTTTAGCAGCAGCACGTTCTGCGGCAGCAGCTTCTTGGTCAGCATACATACCTTCGGTATCATACCTACCGCCTCTTTGATAGGTGACTCTACCGCCCTTCCTGTAGTCCATTCTTTTTGTATATGCTCTTTTCCTAGCCATAATTAATTCTCTCTTTGAACGCCTTTAAGCTTCTCTACAGTTCTGAGTCCACCAAGTCCTAGCATACCCATCAGCACTGGCATCATGACATCCAGTTCAATCATTGGAACTGTTACACCAGTTTCCATTAGGCTGAGTCCCATATTTAAAAACGGGATAATTAAAAAGTTACCTGCCATACCCAGACAGCATACCCACCCAATAGCAGGCCTCCATCCGGCTACAAATAGACTAGTATGTGCAGCTTCTGTTTTATTTATTTCTAGCTGACCTTTTATGACCTCTTGAGCATGACGCTCACTCATGGTAGCTATCTCATGAGCAAGTGCAGCTTTCTGGTCTTTGTCTTCTATAAACTTATCGAGTACAGAAGATACAGGGCCAATCAATTTGTCTACTAGTCCAATCATGATTTATCCTTAAATCAATAAAGCCAAAAGCAAAGCTACAACAGCAACTGTTCCACCAAGAACAATCTCTCTGTTTTTAAAATTTGATTGAGTATCAAGCCATACTTTAGCGAGTGCTAAAGAGTCTTGAAACTTCTCTAATAAGTTTCCTAGCCAAGTAAGCATTTAATCTCCTCCCCATCCCATAAATATACCAACTGCCAGTGCAGTCAATACGGCTGTTGTAAACATTTGGGCCACTGTTCGGCCTATAGTTTCTTTTGTAGCCCTCCAAGTATCTAAGAGGCCACGTAGCTCTTTTACGTCATCATAAGCCTCACCATCAGACAGACCAACTTCCTTCAAAGCCTGTCTAGCCCCTTCATGTGCAGCCTTTTGAATTGCAGCTTCAAGTTCTTGTTCAGTCATTACCACTTAACCTTATCAGCCCAGTATGCTGCACTCATCTTACCTTTCTTAATGTTCTTAGCATGACGGGCCTTGAAAGACTTACGCTTGGCTTTCATCTTTGCAGACTCACCTGCTTTGGGTTTACCTGCTGTCTTAGCTCCTTTTTGCCCAAAGCGTATTATCTTTTCTTTGCCGTTGGCACACGCCTTTACTATGTGGGACTTCTTGGAATGTGATGGAGTGCGCTTGGGTTTGTTACACGCCATCTTCTTTTTGTTTACTCTGGTAGCCATACGTTATGCCTTTAAACCTAATATAAATGATATTGAAGCAACTAGTGCTGTTACTGAACCTACAGCAATTAATAAAATTACTGTGCCATCTATCATCATTCTTCTTTTTCTTGCCTTTGCTTTAGCCCTAGCTAGTCTCTGTTCTCTTATGCGCTTTCTGTCGCGCATCATATCTTTGTAATGCTGTTCGCTCATGTTCCAAACAATCAGCGTCCTAAGCTGTGCTTCCATCTGCTCCATCTGATAACGGGCGTTGAGGTTCTGAAGACTTTCTGCCTCTGGACTATTTCTTGAGAAGTAGTCTCCGTTTTCTGCTTTTACTTCTGCTTCACGTATTGAATCGGCACAGTTGTAAAACTGTTGAATCTTTCCTACGCATTGTTGGAAGTCACCGTTTGCCTCTGCTACTGCGTTACAAAACTGTACTGCTTTTCTAGCTCCGGCAATCAGCATACCTATCTCAGCGATTGCCATATACTCTTACTCCTTCTTGGTCTGGATCAACTAGTATGGGTTTACAATAAGCGTTAATGGGACTTGAAGTACTTGGAGATCCTCTCCGGCGCAGTTGACTTGCAAAATAGTTACACCTGTTTATGTCATAAAAGCACATAGCAGTGTCGCAAGTGCTAGGCTCTTCCTCGCCTCCTATAAGAATTACAAGTACAAATACATGGATCACTAATCATTCTCTAGGGTCTACCCAATCTTCAACAGCCTCCCAAGTACCTTCTGCGGTACAAGTATACTTACCTCCGTACCAATCATCTGGTGGATTTATACTTTCAACCGTAGATGCGTTGCTTGAGTTCATATCTGCAATGCAAAGTGTTTGACCGCCGGACACATCAATACAATCTACTGACATAGAAATTGTTACATCGTCAGCAAATAAGTATTTAGAAACATTATCACTGTCTACAATCGTTTTCATAATTTAACCTTTAACAATAATTTCTGTAGCAGAAACAGCAGTTCCGGCAGTAACGCTTGGATCTACTGGAGTCAGAACTAACGAACCATCAAAACTTACATAATATGTTTGACCTGCTGTAAAACCAGACCAAGCGTCATCAACTGCACCACTTATTTGAATAGTTGCTGTAGCCCCATTTGAATATGCAGCGTCACTAAATCCTATAAAGTTTTCTGCTGTCATGTTTGAGTTAGAAAACGCTACTGTTAATGGTATTGCGGTTGCATAGTAAGAATTATCTGTATCATTTCCAAAAAGAATTACTCTTCCTTGGTCTGGGTCAAAAGCTATTTGTGGTTGACCATTATCAAACTCAACAGTCGTAGTAAGATCAGATTCAGTTGTTACGGTTGTGCCGGAAAGACTTAAAATTAATATTCGAGTCAATTGAGATGATTCAACGTCTCTATATTGCACAACAGTTTTATTTGCAATGGTATCATACACACTTGCAATATCTCGGCATTGCAATTCTTTAATCTTTGTATATGTTGACGCTGTTAAACTTGTACCAGATACAGTCAAAACAGATGTGTGTAAATCGTAACCACCTGAAGTATCACGCCAAAATACTAATGTTTTATTCTCGTCTGGGTCATACGTTGCGCTTATATGATCCACAACAGATGATCGAAAAGTAACTTCCGTACCAAAAGAAATAGAAGTTCCAGACACAGTTCCAACCCTAGCGCGGCCATATTCGCTACCATTAACAGTCATATAGCAGCAAATGACTTTTTGTGCTGTTGAATCATAAACAACTGAATCTGGGTAAAAATTTCCTCTTTGTGTAGATACTTGAACCGGAGTTCCGTATGACAAGGTTGTTCCGCTTATAGTGCCGACCGCAGCATAGCTATAATATGGACTTAAATCTTGTAACCAAAAAGCAACCACTTTCCCTGCATTTTCATCATAAACAATGCTCACATTTCTAACATCGTTTGAGTTATCGCCAAACTGAACAGTGCTTCCCATTGTAATGGTTGTCCCACTGACAGAGCCAACTGCTGAAACGCCACCATTTATGCTTCCGTCATTTGCCATAAAAACAAACTTTCCAGAACCTGCATAGGTATAAGACATATAGCTAACACTTCCAGTATTAGCATAAACAGTCTGCTCAGAACCTGCACTTATAGTGTCTCCTGAAACAGTACAAACTCTACCTACCAAATCACCTGTGGTAGAGTTTCTGTAGAAAATAATTAGTTTGTCGTTTTGCGTGTCATATATACATTGACCATTAAATCGTGAATTTGAATCAAGAATCTGAGTGCTACCAAGATTTTCACTCGCACCGCTACCAGAAACAGCAGATACAGTCCCGTCACTATTTACAATTACAGTGTCACCGTTTGCCAATGCGCCAGATGCTGTCGCAGTAAGTGTCGGGCTTGGTGAAATGTTATCTATCTGAGTTTGTATATTAGATGTAACACCATCAACATAATTAAGTTCAGCAGTAGTTGCTGTAACCCCATCAAGGATATTAAGTTCTGCTCCTGTTGCAGTAACGCCATCTAGAGCATTAATTGTAGCTGCGCTATCTGCTATATCTCTTGCTCTACTCATAGTTATGCTCCCGGCTCACTGGGCCAAGTTATTGTGTGTGGAAATCCAGACTGTGCCGGAACATCCCTAAGTCCTTGTCTATAGGTAGCCCAATCCGCTGACATAGTTACATCAGACATACCCATCCAATCTGTTTTGGCTAACCGTGCATCACGATCTGCTCTAACACTTTCCGCAGCTTCAGCATCTACTAATGCCTGATAAGCAGCTTCTTGCTCTGCTTTTGTAGCGTCATCAGTGTCAGCAAACATATCTTGCTCTACCCACTTCTGCACCCAATTGCTATTAGCATCCTGCTCTGCGCCGTCACGAACCACTACCTTGTAGTCACCAGTAGTGTCTGGCTTGGGTGTTTCAAATACTGGGTCAACACCTAGTGCGTCATGCACATTGTCATTCCACACTTTCGGCAAAGAAACATTTGGATTGAGTTTGCGGATTTCGCCTTGAGATTTTAGCTCACCGCTTGAACGTACTCGGTATTCCATAAATCAGTGATGTGTTTGTTAAAAAGATATAACT
>BCSF01000047.1_pt1 | contig 51629 bp, 72 predicted proteins | sample 1016431 | NCBI WGS metagenome assembly BCSF01 (sample SAMD00045685;SAMD00045686;SAMD00045687;SAMD00045688;SAMD00045689;SAMD00045690;SAMD00045691;SAMD00045692;SAMD00045684;SAMD00045690;SAMD00045691;SAMD00045692;SAMD00045684;SAMD00045685;SAMD00045686;SAMD00045687;SAMD00045688;SAMD00045689, study... | reverse complement strand
ATAATGCAGGACTCACCTGCTGCCCGTGCAGTATTATTGAACAGGGCAATCTTGTCGGGTTTGGTAGTGCTGAAGTAGTGCGTTTCACCACTGTGAACGTGCATAACATGCGTCCAAGTAGCAGACACAAACTCCATGAACTCTTCGCACAACTGGTTAGCGAGAAGAATACGGGGAGCAACAACAACTGTTGTGCTACCCTGTGCAGCACGAGCGAGCGTATCTGCAATCATGATGTAAGTCTTGCCGCCACCAGTAGGCACAATAATCTGACCGCAATCCTTCTGCTGCATAGCATCGAAGGCACGTTGTTGATGGGGACGCAGTTGCATGAATCTCTGTCGATGAATATAGTATTGCACCTCAGAGGTGCTCACGGGTGAAATGGTGGACAGTTTGTGCAACTGTCACACTACAACTTCTTTGCCAAACTTGGCGAGCAGATAGAACGCCATTCCTTTGTCTTTAAGTTGCACACCATTATAGCACAGAGGAGTATAAGTTCCGTCCTTTTTCTTGCTTGCTTTAGTGCGAATCTGGAGCAGATTGTTAGGACCAGTGATAGTATGAATTTCAGTTCCAGTTACATATGCTGCCTTGATTTGAGCAGAAATGTAACCATAATCCTCTGCGAGTTCTTGATAGTGCTCAGGAGAGTTTTCTTCGTTGATAGTCTTCGACTTCAGGAAGTTGCCAGCACGGTCAAAACCAACATAAACAGTTTGCTTCAGTTTGGCGAAGACTTTGCTCTCTTCAAACTCAGCAGACTCGTCAATAATTTCTGTCAGACAGTGCTGCAACATCGTGACAGCGATAGACTCACCGAGAGTAAAAGACTTCAGTTCACCATCAACCAAGTCAGTCAAATCAGAACTGTTCTTGATACCCAGAGCAATCTCAAAGAGTTGTCCACGGTCGCCTTTATTCTTGCCAGGTTTAGCAAAATAAGACATGTCAGTTGTATTCAGTTTTGCTTGAACTTGTGCGGTGGAAAGTTTGTCGGACATGATCGGGTGCCTTTGACTCTTTTAATATACAGGGAAACGGACCTCATGGGGAGAATGGTGTGCAGTTCGCTCACTGGTACACTGCGATAAGTTCATTTGCTTTTTTTCTGCTGCTGCCCTTGGCGGAGATGCTACGGGACACCTGCAACGAACGAATGTGAGCATTTTTGTAGAGTTCTCTACTAACGTCCGTATCATGGTTGCTAACGATAACTTTGACGCCCTGATTAGCAAGAGATTCTGCTCTCTTTACCAGTGCAACTTGCTCATCATAAGAGAATCCTTCCTTGGCATAACTTGCGAAGTTAGCAGTATCAGAGGCAGGAACATACGGAGGGTCAAAGTATACAACGTCACCAGAACCTAGACCAGCATATAAACGACCATCATCAAAATGCACATTAGTGAAGATGTGCTGACGCATGAGAAAGTACATACGAAAGTCCATCATTGCCGTGCTGGGTAGCATCGGATTCTTCATTTTACCAAAGGGAACATTAAAACCACCTTTAGAGTTGTATCTAGTCAGACCGTTGAAACAATGGCGGTTCAGATATACAAACAGACGTGAACGTTCTTGTGCATCAGTGGACTCATTGAATAGTTTACGCCATGCAAGATATTCTTCCTTATCATTATTCTCAGGGCGAAACAGTTCACCACAGTATTGGATGAAAGAATCATCATTGGGGTGTGTTACCCACTTGTAAAGATTGATGAGGTCAGTGTTAATATCATTCAACACATATCGCTCGGCATCAACATTCAACGCTGTGGCACAACTACCAGCGAAAGGTTCTACAAATGATTTTGGAGTGCCAATTAGGGGCAAAAGATGCTCAAGAACTCTATACTTATTGCCTGCCCACTTAAGGAATGGTTTCCTCATGTAATTCTCTGAAGTATTAGTATCATTGCATAAAAAAAGACCCCTGTCAAGGGGTCTGTGTAGGTTTTACAACTGTCACTCAGAGACTTTTGCAGGGTCTGCAAGTTTAACACCAGACAGAGTTTCTTCACCAATAGGAGAGAAATCTTTGAACTCAGATACACCCTGGTTTACAAGATCATTGTACTTGCTAACAATACGACGTGCAATCAGAACGTCAGATTGTCCACGAGTGTTTTCTGTCCACTTGCTAACAGAAATGCGACCGAGATACTCTTTCATATAATAAGCGAGTCCGTTCGCTTTCTTACCCTTACCAAGTGCATTAAGCAGGTTGAAAATAGCAGCAAGACCACCAATCATACTACCGTCAATGAAACCTTCTTTGTTCCACTGTTTGTTGTAGATTGGTTCGAGAAAGTCTACTGCTTTCTTAGTATTAACTACCTTCCATCTGCCGATAGATTCTACTGCTTTTGCCCAACCATTTACCTCGGGACCAAACTCATATCCAATACCTTCTGCTTGGATACCAACAGAAATGAAGTTTTCTTCAAACTGTCGTGCTTCCTCATCATCATAAGAAAGACCAGCACGAATCTTATCGAGAGTGCTCGTATTCTTACGAGTAGTGTTCAACTGACTGAACAACTCTGCTTCCTTAGCAACACATTGCTGGAGAGTAGAATCCTCAGGGTGAACAAAAAGGATGCAAGGGAGTTCATAATCATCGGGCAATTCTGCAAGAAATGCCATCAGTGCCTTATGTTGCCCATCAACGACAACATAAATGCCATCTGGACGGAGAGCAATGAACAAAGGTTGGCACAACTCATAGTTGAATTGTCCTGCCTTTTTGATGGTGGACTTTTGTACGAAACGCTGATAATCAGCACTAATTCGCAACAGTGACACCTTGATAGTTACATATTGTAATTGACTACCAATCGCACCTTTTGCGAACTTAATCTTCCCCAATTCACTTGCAATCTCAGCAAGTGTACGCAGTTTGGGGTCCTGCACATATTTGGTCATGTTGTCTCCTATGGAGTGAAAGTATAAGACTTGAGTTTTATGCCATCGTCCGATTTGGGCAAATTTATTTAGGCGGGATAAACGTCCCAACCTTGACCTTCGGGCACCATATGTTCAATGATATGTTGAACACTATCGATGCCAAATACTACTACTTCTTGTTGTGAATAAAACCCATTCTTTGCTTTAGGTTTGGTCCACACAACTTTGTAGCGGTTGTTGTCATTCATAGTCATTTGTTACCCAAAGATGAATAGATTGTCCGTTGTTAAAATCTTCTACATTATGTCTGCGACTAGTTTTGATAAACTTGTTTGAACCAGGTTCAATCAAATCTAGAGCACTAAACATAATGTTTCCTGCAATGATTACTCGTTCTTCATTGCTAGTATTTGGTTCTACTTGGTGTCCTGCCCAACTAGGGAAGACAATAAAGTCACCTTCATTTTGTTGTTCTGGAAAGGTTTTTTTACCATTAGAGTCAACAAAGCAAAAACGTTTTTCTTTGGTTGGTCTGATGAAATGAACCCAAGATATTTGAGTATCTGCATCAAAATGATCGTGATACCCGTGTTCTGATTCTAGACCAGGAGCATAAACTTGCAACCAAAATGGTATTTTATACTGAGAACGATGGTATACACCAAGGTCGATAGTCGCTCCTTTAATAATCTCTTCATAGAGAGGAGCAAGAATTTTCTCGGGGCGACTTTCGTTTCTTAAGTAATAAGAACTGTATAATTTGTCTGCTTTATCACGAGACTCAGATATACTCTTGACTCGTTGAACTAATGGGTCAACAGTTTCATCAGCAAGTGGAAAATTGCCATTCCAGAGTATCACAATTTACCTCCAACTACACCATCAAATGATGCTTCATAACCATCGTAACCATCACGTTCCCACTTAAGATGCCAATAGGTCATGTCAATGCAAGGGTCAAGATCGAGAGACATAACTAAATGTCTCCCATCTTCATGGTAACTCTTGTGCATACCGAATCGAGTCTTTGCAAATCTTACATTACCAAGACGTTCTTCGCCAACATAGTAACTCCAATCAGTTACCCATTTGTCATGTGGAGCAAGTTTAACTTCAGTTTTTTCAAGAGTAGCAGATGTCATTGATGACCTCATCTTCTGTGCCGAGAATAGAAGAAACCCAATCGTCTTCTTCTACTTGAACCATATCGTTTTCGTCCCAAGAGACGTTGAAAGTTTCATCACTCAACATACTGACCGAATCCATTGTTTTGAGAAGTTTTAGCAGATTGTTTCCAGTTACGCAACTGATTGCGTTTCTTTTTCAGATAACGAAGTTCTTCATCAGTGTAAGGAACTTCGCCATTTTCGCCCTTGCGAATTGTTTTGTTCAATAGGCGGATGTCTTTTTCCAACATTATTAGTATTGCATAGGTTTGGGGAGTTTGGGAGAACCGTGTGCAGGTTCTTCAACTGTCACTGCTTATAAAGGTCTTTAAGGTGCAGTCGTTCAGCAACATTATCAACCTCAGACATTTGAGCATTATAGTATGCTGGGTCAATAAGTTTATCACGATAAAACTTTCTTTGCAAGTCCTGAATATACAGGACGAGTGCATCTTTTACCAGCATTTTCTGTTCGTAAGTGAGAACTTGAGAATGAAGACCAATCATCATGCGTCTCGGCGGAGGGTTTTGAGATAGTCAAGAACATACGAGCGAATATACATCAACTCGTGATAACATTTCTGATTGTGAGCACACTGACGCAACTTTGGGTCAGGTTTGAGGACAGACTCAACAAATAAGTCTAGTCCTCGATTGAACTTAATGTCTTGTGATTCTTCGTCGAAGTTCATGCTTAGTATTGAACAGTGTAATCCAAGTCGTAGTCTACTTCAGAAAAGTCATCAAACTCCAAAAGTTCAGATTCTTTTTCGTTTTCAATACCATCCAGTGTCGTTATCAAATTCTGGGTCAAACTTTCGTCCTTTGTTTTTGTTTCCTTTGGATTGAAAGTTGTCATAGTTGTCATCTGCCCAGTTTGCTCGATTGGTGCCACCTTTTTGTCGCTTGTCACGGATAGATTTGCCAGGAGAATAGTAACCGCGTTCGTTACCACCACGTCGAAAAGTCTTACCCATTGTGTTGTGTGTTGATAATAAGATAAACTACAATACTATGTATCAGTCTACGTCCTTGTAAATGGACGTATAATCGTCGTCAGCATCTGTTTCGGGGAGAGGATACACTTGAGTGTGCAACTCTTCAAATACAAATCCAACGCCTTTCAAAAAGTCCTGAGTCTTTTCAACAACATCTTGAAGATATGCTGATTCAAACTCTTTAGTTGTCACAGTAGAATCCTCATCAGTGCAGATGAGAGTGAATTGAGGCATCGGTTTAAGCGTCGATTACCTAGGTATTATAGCAGAGATTTGGGTGTGGGTGCAACTCCTGTGCCACTACTCGCAGTGTCTATCGAAGGCATGGTGGAGACAATACCCGTTTGCTCTCACATAATGAAAGAATACCTGATGGAAACAAGACTTATGATTTCCTCGCATTGGTTCTCTCCAATGGTCTAATTGCATCCCACGATATAAAACTCCGTCACCAGGTTTGCATGTAATTTCACATGGTTTAGGATCATTGTCCGCCTGAAAGTATATCGGCCATTCATAATCTAAGTTGTCCCAGATATGATAAGAAACACTGATTTCACATGCTTCCCTATCACGATGCTTCACCAACTCATTACCCTTGAAGTAGAATCTATCAAAGTAATATGTTGGATATACTTTCTCACCAATTACAGATTCTACAACGTTTTTGATGTGATAAAATGCCTTCTTAAATTTTGGATGATTATATCGGGAAAAACTACCATTAACTTGTCCCTCATCTTTTTGGACATTTACAACACCAGGTCTCACATAAGTAAAGTTTCCTCTTTCCCAAGGAATATCTTCAACCAATTCTGTAGGATCATATAACTGAGTTAATTTAATTACAGACCAATTATTATCAACCAACATATTCACCTCCACCTAGGACCTTCAATCCAACCAACTAGAGATTTTCTCCTTCCACTAGTTACTTTCTTCACTCTGTGAAGAGTTCTGCTATCAAAAACGCAAATAGTTCCTTTTTGTTTAGGAAGAAAACAGGTATGATTGCTATTAAATTGCAACTGCACTTCTCCACCAGTGTAGTCATCGGGAGATGAAAGTTGCATAATAAAACTAAGTTTTCTATTCTTCTCTATATTTGCTTGAACAAATCTTTCTTTAGGGTCTGCTAAACGTTCTTGGCATGTTGTAATATCACCATCAACGTGCCAGTTATAATATTCACCTACATCATAAGATGTATATTGTATAGTTCCATTTTCAAATCTATCAATATCATATTGAAAATTTTCTCTGTTCGCAATCATTACATAATGCCAACACAATCCCATAGTCCAATGACTCTGGTCAATCCACATCGTTTTACTATCACGAATATCAAGAGTTACACCACCAGAAGTTACAGCAGGTTTGAAGTGTTCGTCAAAATTTGTGAGAGAGGTTGAAATCACGTCCACCAATTCATCTGGAATTGATGTCATGTACCATTTCAAGGCATCTGCCATACTATCATCCATAACGTATAATATATATTATAACACATCTGATTGCCATGAAAGAGATTAAAGAATTAAGTGAAATTCCAAATGACCTATTGTTAAACTACGTAGATGAGCGTCAGTTAAGTTCAAATTTAATTACCGAAGAACAAAAACAAGGTATCATCTCCGCTGCAAGATTTTTAGAAGAACAAGGGCAGCATGAATTAGCAGTCAAGTTACTGAATAAGTATAATGCTAGACAAATTCATGAATATAACATTGAGGATAGTGAATTTATTCAATACTTAAGAAAGGAAAAAGTTGCTATAAACATTCAAGGTTATATGACAGTAGGAGAGGGAGAAGAAGCAATTAAATATCCCATCATCATTTTAACCAGTGATGTTATGAGACTGGAAATGATGTATCAAAAATTGAAAGTGGAATTACAAAATGGCAAGACGACATCCAACTAAAGTAAGAGAACTCCCTGGTGTTTATAGAGTTTTTGATGATCTTTTATCTAAAGAGTATCAAGACTATATTGAGCAGCAATTAAAAGATACTCCGACTTGGAGATACAGAGAATCCCTGGTAGATAAACGAGGACAATGGGAACATCTTTTTGGATTTGCAAATGTATTTGTAAATGAAGAAGGTATTCGATGTAGTGATATTTTCAAAACGATTGCACCTATTGCTAAAATAGCAACTGACCACATCGGATATAAAATGAATGAAATTGCATATGCTAGAAGTTTTTTAACCGTACCATCACCAGGGAGAAGTGGTATCTCTAGTCCACATGTAGATATGGATGATGAAGACCACCTTGTGTGTCTTTATTATGTGAATGATGCTGATGGAGATACTGTTTTATTTGATAAAATGGACATGGGTGATGAGTTTGATGAAAACGAAGAATTGAACATCATCGCAAGAGTTACACCAAAGAAAGGAAGAATATTATTGTTCTGTGGTAGACAATATCACGCAGCATCTCTTCCAGAAAAGAGCACAAGAATTATTATTAACTTTGACCTTATAGGAGCATACCATGGAAAGTCTAGTACATGAAGTCGAAAACTTTTTGACTGAAGAAGAACTTGAAGTTGTCAATAAAACTATTTTATCAAAAGAATTTCCATGGTATTACCAGGAAGAATCTACTGTGGATTTGTTTCCTTTCTTTTCTCATGTCATCAACCCAAGAGTTCCTGAACACGATGAGGAAGATGCACCATTACTTACAAATTCACCTTTACACCATTTCGTAACACCAATTGTTGAACGATATTGTCAAAAATATTTTGGAAGACCTTTAATTAAAATTTACAGGTCTTCATTGAATTGCACTTATGGATGGAATACACCATATCCATTTACAGAACCTCACATTGATCATAAATTTGAACACAACAATCTTATTGTATACTTCAATGATGACTTTGAAGATGGAGAAACTCTAATCTTCGATAAGTATCATGTTGAAGGTATGGGAGAATGTATGTATTCTGTAGATGATTATGATAAAGTTAAAATTTTTCAAAAAATAACGCCAAAGCAAGGTAAAGTTGCTTGCTTTGACGGTAAATTGTATCATGGTATGAATAACTTAAAGTCAGGAAAACGTAGAGTTATTCTAGTAGTGACTTTTAAATAATTTAACGATTTATATAATTTTCTTTTTCGTCGGGAGACATTGCGTTCCACTCAGCAACTGTTTGCTCATCAAATTGTTGAGCACAGATCGCTTTTACTTCATCTGTTGCCCAATATAGTTCTTCAGTATTTTCAGCAGTTACAGATAAATCTGTGTCTGGGGTAATGACTTCAAACATACTCTCATCAATTATAATTTCCATGCCAGATTCGCTGACATAGTAATGCTTTTTATATACATCCACAGTATATTCATTGTGGATGTGTAATCTTCCTACACTAAAGTGTTCAGTTCCAAATGCTTTTGCCATTGTATTTAATTATAAGTGAAAAAACAAAAATTAATTTAGATACGAAACAACAATAATACCATTGCCACCAGCGCCACGGCGTCCATTATTGAATCCCCATCCAGCGCCACCGCCACCTCCAGTGCCATTAACTCCAGCGTTACCAGTATTACCATTAGTGCCACCGCCGCCAAAGGGAACGCCAGTACCACTACCTGCTTGAGGAGAACGAGACTGTCCTCTACCGCCACCGCCAACATTGTAAGTGTTTTCACCAAGAGTCAAAGTAACACCAGCGCCGCCGTTGTTACCTGAACCTCTACCGCCAGCGCCACCGCCACCTCCTTCACCACCAGGGGCACCAGCACTACCATAGTTTGCAACACTTTGACCAGGGTTTGCGCCAGGTTGAGTAGCATTACCTTCGCCACTTCTACCAGCAGGGTGTTGAGCACCACCGCCACCAGATCCACCAGGGCGACCAGCAGCACGCTGAGGGGGATAAGTAGAACCACCACCACCGCCACCGTTAGCAGTAATGGTGCCAAAGGTAGAATTTTGACCGCTACGACCTCTACCCTGACCGCCGCCAGCGGCACCAGCACCAATACTATAGGTTACAGTGCCACCAGGAGTTACAGGATAACTAGAAGCATAAGCAACACCACCAGCGCCGCCGCCACCGCCAGTACCAGAACCACCGTCGCCGCCGCCAGCAACAACCATAACTTCAACAGCACTTACGCCATTGGGAACACTCCAAGAAGTTCCACTAGTGAGTTCTTCAACAAATCTTTGGATAACAAAGTTTTTCCATGCAGCACCAGTCCAAAACTCGGGTTTACCAGTTTCACTATTGTATCGAATAGTTCCAACATTAGGAGATGCTGGACGTTCTGCTGTTGTACCGTTAGGAACAATCATCTGCTCTGCATTACGCAGGTCCAAAGTATTAGTAACGTTCAGAGTTGTTACATTCTCGGTTGTTACATTATTGGTAGTAATGTTCGCAGTAGTTGCTGTCGCGTTCGTTACACCAGTTACATTGGAGTTATTAAGGTTAATATCTCCAGTGTTACCGATGTCGATTTGAGGACCCGAAGCGGGAACATTAATACCTTTAATAGAATTAACTTTAAGTTGTGACATAGTAATCTATTCTAGATATTGCCCTTTTGGTTATTTATACAGATATTTATCCTAGTTTCTTCCAACCAATGCCGTCAACTGGGTCATTTACATACATTTCAATCTGATTCAATTCCGAATTAATTCTGAATGAACCATATTGAGGTGATGCAGGTCTTTCTGCTGTAGTGCCAACAGGAAGCAATAACTCAGCACCATTAAAGTTCATCTGACCTCTACCATTTGCAACAACATTAGTTGCATTCATAGTAGTGCATGTTGATGTAGTAAAATTACAATTAGTCAGAGTCAAATCACCAGTGATGATGCTAGCGCCATCGAGATTCAAAGGTTGACCATGAGAAAATTTATTTAAGTTAATCTCAGGACCATTAGCGGGTACATTAACACCTTTGATAGATGTGCATCTTACTTTAGACATGATTCTTTAGCAATCCTCCGTATTATTTATTATCACTCACTCATAATTTCCATGACATACATGGAAGAAATGCTTCTCATATCATTAGCACTTCTATCATTGATATAAAGGTCACGGACAGTACCAGACCAAGATGCAGTTCCAGCAATAGTATATGTTTGAGCAACACCTACAGTAAAACCAGTATCCTCATATGTCATACAAAGTGGATACATACGACTCTCAACGTCTTCACCATAATGAGTAGTAATCACAGCATAATTCGTGTTACTATTAGTAGTAGATAATCCTGCCGTAAGCAGGGTTCCATCTCTCTTCACGCCAAAAGATGCAACGTGTCTGCCATTATGAGCAATCGTAGCACCAATAATAATCTTAGATGTGCTTCTGGTTGGTGTAATAGTTACAGACATACCAGGAACTGTAGAATCAGCATCCGACAAATTCTGACAGTTAATTCTATAACGAGTAGCAGGAGTTTGTGCATGAAGGTACTGAAGAACTGTACCTACAGGAGGATCTTCAGGTTCACCACCCCAAATCTCCCAGTCAGCATCACCTTTAACCTCTACAGTATAACCGTCTCTAATTTCAATTGGACCTCTTGTGAAAGCATTGGTGTACTTATCATCGAGAGTAGGATCGACATCAATATCTTCATCAATATAGTCGGCATTACTTCTAATAACACCCCCCTTACCAAGAGAAGCACCACCGCCACCTACTTGAGTCCAACCAGCAGAACCTGTGCCATCATCAGCAACATAAATTTCTGCTTGACCATTACCATTATTTGCTTCGCTGTTATAGCGCATTGTGCCAACAGCAGGTGCTGCTGGTCTTTCTGCTTCAGTACCAGCAGGAAGTCTAAAAACACTCTCACCATCCAAGAATGAGAGTGCATCAATAACGCCAGATGTAGCGGTGGAAATTTGGTTTCCACGAATTCTAGTAAGTGACATCTTTTACTATAATGCTCCAGTAGTATTTAGATAGGCAATTCAATAATATGAAGGACATCAGTAGAAAGAGGTGCATCACCTACACCACTACCAAATACAATATTCTGTCCATTACTATCAACATAGAAACTTGCAGTGCCGTCTGTATTGACCTCAGTTTCTGTACCACCAACTTGAACAACACCATTCAACATAACTAACAAGGAACTTGATGTATGCTGAACACCACCTGTATATGTTGTGATTGGGAAGATTGTTCTAGTTCCATTGGGTTCATCAGTATCACCAGCACGATAAGTTCTCGTGATGTACTTATCGGAAGCAATACCACCAGTACCAGTAGTCAATAAATTACCATCAATTCTAACATTACCTAAGATATTTGCTCTGTATGTACTGTTAGAAGCAACGCCTAAACCAATGTGCTGTTGATCGTCACCATTAGTATCTGGGAAAGTAGCAATATCAATTTGACCAGTATCAGTTAGACCAAACTCTTTCCACGCACCACCATAATAAATCCAACCAAGAGATTTACCAGGTAACCATGTTGTATTATAAACTAAATCACCATCGGAAGGTGTATCATAACCAGTAATATTAGTGAAATCTGGTTGACCCGAAGCATCTTCAGGTGCAAGCAGAGTTTGTTTAATAATAGTACCGTCTTGATTGTTATAAGTAAGTTTCTTGACGTTTACATTATTAGTAGAAGAAACTGCACCAGCAAAAGTAACAGGACCAGAGAAAATAGATTCTAACTGGTTAGATGCACCACCAACAACCGTAAGTTTATCAGTAAGAACCAACTCAGAGAATGTTTCAATAGTAGTGTTTTCTTCACCAACAACATTCAGTTGTGCAATATCTTCGTTTGTGATTTGACCTGTAACAGGGTTGATAACCTGGTTACCAATAAACAGGTCGCCATTAGAGTTAAGACCCGAATAGAAGGCAACACCTGCTTCCTCTTTAATTGACTGAGAGAACTTAACTTGGTCCGCACTCAGTGTTTCTACTTGAGTTTGAGGGAATGCTGTTGAATAGTTACCAGGACCGAAACCAAGGTATTCAAACGTATGGTTACCAGAGCGAAGGATGGAGTGCCTTCTAAATTCAACTGCGATAGGTGCGACAGTTCCATCATTGTTTTCGCGGATATTAATCTTTCGGATTTCTTCATCACCAGCACGAGCAGTTAATTCAACGTTAGAAAGTCTTCTGTTAACAGAATCATAGTTAGGTGTAGTGCCTGGTTGTGTCCAACCAGTATCAGTCAAAAGAAACTCAATCGCTTCTTTAGTAATAGAACGCTTGGGATCTTTATTGGGTGTTGGGTTAGCACCATCAGTAGAGTATACTAGACCGATAGTTTCGTTGTCAGCGACGGATACCGCAGCATCAGGGTCAGCAACAGGGTTGTCTCTGTCAAACGTAGGATAGACTTCGTTGACGTTTTGACTGAACTTTCTGTCGTTGAAATTAGAAGTCGAAGGTGCAATAGATGCACAAAGCAAGGTAATGTAGTAGATACCATCGTTGACACCTCTCTCAAACTCTTGTACTTTTTCGATATCGTAAATATAGAAAGTCTTGTTTAACTTATATGTTGTAGTATCACTGTTAAGGGGTTGAAGAACATATCCCGACAGAGGATCACGAGGCAGAGGATTAGTCTTATCCTTGTCAATCTTCAAGCGGATACGGAATGTTCTATCCTGAAGGTCTCTAGAGTCAGCAATCCTCTTAATGAAAGTTGTAGGAGTAAAGTTAACGTTATTGTATGCAGTATTTGTAGACAATGTTGTGTAGATGGAATTATCAATTGCACTTACAGAAAGATACCAACCACCAACTTGACCTGCAACACCATTGATAGTATATGTATTACTATCATATTGCAGGGGAGAACCAGCAACACCAGCAGCAAGACCAGATACTGAGGGACCATATGGAGAGATAGAAGCACTCTTAATTGTTGCCTCAGAAGCACCCTGAGAGACTAACAAGCAGTTGATTTTGTCTGCAATAGCATCAACACCCGTACCATCCTGTCTAGCACCGATTGCATAACCCTGAACCTTTGTTGTTGGTGGAGATGCTTGAGTGGTGTACCCATACAAATAGAGTCTACTACCAACGATACCACCCTGACCAGAGAGTGCTGCATTAACAACTTTAGTTCTTTGGATGTCAATATTGACCCAGTTTACAGAAGTTTCCTCACCAAAGATAACATTACCACTTACTGCGTCGGTATTATTAACAGTAAGAGTAACTACCCTCGTATTAACATTAACAGAAGTTACTGTAGCACCAGCACCAATATTATCGCCAGTAACTGCCATACCTTCAATGACACCATTTACGGAACCATCATTAGCAAGAGTTATAGTGTTTTCACCATCCGCACCAGTTGCAGTTGTAGAAATAGTAGCAAGTGCTTTGGGAGGAATGATGTGTGTAATTTCACCTGCTTTATCTTTTGAGAATGCTTTTGCCTTAAATCCAGCAGCACGAAGAGCAGTATTACCAAAGTTGGAGTTAGAGTTGGTGATAGACATGTCAGCACCACTCTCACAAGTGAAGTGTGAACCATATCCAACCGCGAACACCGAAACTGCCTGAATAAATGCGTCGTTCGATGCAACAATGTGTCTATGTGCCCAACCTTTACGATACTCAGCAAAACCATCTAAGTGAGCACCATCACCAGCAGATGCCTCATCATAGTTACCAGTTGACTCGTTATATCTTACAAATGCACGGTCATCTTTTTGAAGCGACAGACCAGTAAACTGTGCAACAACCATCGATTTGAAACCAGTTGCACGAGAACCATCTGCAAGCATACCATTCATGCCCCAGACACTTCTCAGTGACAAGTTGAACGCATAAGGAGATGCAGAGTCAACAGTATCAATCTCGGTCTTAACTGTAATATTCGTACCAACAGCATTACCAGTTGGTTCAGATGTCATCTGATAAGTAAAGATATTACCAGATGCAGAAGTTACAGTATAAGAACCATTATAGATACCAGCATCTAGTTCAGATTGCGGTCCAGTGGAACCAGTAACACCGCTGATGTTAATGTTAACACCAACTGAGAAACCATGGTCTCTGGGATTATCAAACTCATCCACAGTAACTGCAGTGGCAGTATTTCCATTACGAGTAATCTGTAATACACGATATTCGTCGGAAATAGGACCAACAATTCTATTTTCTTCGACTCTTGCCTGAATCTGGTCAGCAGCAGGATCGCCAGAAGTATCTGGAATAGATGCAAATGCCTTAGAAACTTTTTGATAGTAGATTTCTAAGTCAGTCCTTTGCGTAATATTAGGAACAGCAGAATAATCTTCATTGGGTACTCTTCCTTGAGTAATCAGAGTAGAAAGAGGATTAACACCATCAGCAAACTCAAAACAAGTCAGTCTATGGTGAGAGAACTTAGGTGCAAGTGTCTCAGTGCTATCTGGTTTGAAATATACACCCTCTTCAGCACCATCAAAGAATGAGAACTGCCAGAAATATGTACCACCAGTTACCTTGAAGATAGAAGTTCTGGGAGGAACTTGTTCTTCAGTAGTGATACCTTTGGAAGAAAAGATTGTAGGATAGGGAACGTACTTAGGAATAATCTTAGTACGACGAAGGTCCGTACCAACGAGGGAACAACCTCTAGGAACGATGATACCACCTTCAATAGAATTAAACTTATGAAGCACATTATTGGGAGAAGTCAAATCTAGGTTTGAGTTCTCATCAATAGGAGCAACGTTCGTGTAAAGAACTTCTCCAGGACGATTATCAACAACGTATTCTGCTGGATACAGCATAATCGAGAAGGCGTCGAATTCGTCGTTCGACAAACCTACTCGATACGAAAATCTAGCAACTTCTAAGAATGCTCTCTGAATAGATTTAAATGGTCGTAAAGCAGAGTTACCCCTATTATCAATAGCATCCGATGCATCAAAATCATCGGGATTGACGTAGATAATACGTCCAGTTCTGGACGTAATAATATTCTTAAGTCTAGTAAGAGCCATTTCTTAGAAGTCTTCTTTCTTATACAGTTATTTAGGACTGACCGAATACACGAGTTGTAAACTCGTTGCTCACATCTTCAAATCCAATCAGAGAAAATACATTATTCTGAGTAGTAGAATAAACATGAACTCTTTGACCAGGACCTACAACTAAAGAAGTTATATTATCTACACTATTAGCAGCATTAGTTACATCATATGCAATAAAAGTGTCAGTATCAATTGTTGCTTTTGCTGTAGTAACAGAACTTACGGTTGCCTCAGTTCTATCTGCAGCATTATCTTTAGGGACATCATAGAATGTATCAGTACCAGCAAATTCAGAAGATCCTACTCCAAGAACAACTTTTAATGTAGTGCCAGTATAATCAACAATAGTGCCATAGGAACCAGAAGTTTGAGATTCTAAGGTGTAAGTAACACTAGAAACTTCAAAGGAATCTGTTAAATTTGTCCATGTACCAGTTAAATCGTATGCATAAAATTCATCATAAGTAAACGTTGTGGACAGATTGAACTGCTCATCAATGCCACCGTAAGTTGCTACCGTATCATCATACCAGAAAAGAATACTTGGGGGCGTAGGATTTGCCGAAAAATCATACTGAACATATGCACTGGCAGAACCCGCAGTACCATTAGTAGTTTTGCCTGTAGTATATTCTACACCATCATCACCAGTACCAGCAGAACCGTCAGGACCAAATTCACCACCTTCTGTTTCAGAAAGTTGGAACAGTCGTCCCGTCATTGACGTATCAGAAACATCAAATCTGTAAATTCTATCACCAAAAAGATCAATAAGGTTTCTACTATAAGTTCCACCAGCAGTCGTAGTAGAAAAAATAAACTTATCTACTCCTGTACCAATACCACCAGCAGAAATAGTTGTTGTACCACCACTGCTACTAGTAATAGAGTCGCCATCAGCAAATTCAGTACCCGCTCCATTGATAGTAGAAGGTCCAATTCCCATGAATTCACCATCACCACTGACAGAGTACACAACTGCAGTAGTATCATCAGGGGAAACTCCTTTTGTAAGAGTATCACCAACAGCAAAAGTGCCAGAAAAAGATTCGGTAGAAATATCACGAATCTCAACTTCTTTTACGTAGATAGTTGTTAATTCTGGAATGTAAAAAGACTCAAATCTCATGGTCTTTTCACCGTCAGTACTGGTAAGTAATTGACCTGGCGTAAATACACCCTCAGCAACGGAAGTGTCGATATTTACTCGATAATTAGTAATTACATCACCTTTATGTAACTTATATGTTGATGCATCGAGTTCTAACTCTTGGTCATAATCTCTAACCGCAACTCGGTAATTAGAACCAGTTCCATCGTTTGCAATCTTAAGCACTGCAGATGCCGATTCATTCACGGCGGCGGAGTACAACAGAGTATCTGTTGCTGCTGCTGGTTTATTTTGTGCGAGAAGTCCTTGTCTTGCCATTGTTATAAATTAGAATCCTGCGTAGAAAAATTGTTGTTGTCTGGTTCTACCAGTTAAGGTTTGACCACCGATACCAGCACCAAAAGTAACATCATCAAGTGTTGTATTTGAAGTAGAGAGCAACGTTGCATCAGCGTCTGGGAAACGAATTTCTCTGTCTCCCGTTAAGTTGTCAGTACGAATGGTAATATAGTTAGGAGTTGCTCCAAAAGTTTCAGTTTGCTCATCATAAGGAGTTACTGCATCAGCGACTTTGAGTTGCACTAAAGTTTTATTAGATACCTCTTGAGTTGCTAACTCTGTAACAAACGTATTATTTTGTTCAACAGTTGTATTTAGGTCTGCTGTGGGAGGAAACTCAAATACTCTATTTGATGCTGTGTTTAAATTTTCTGTACTGAAGGTAATTCTCTTAGTATCATCCGTAGGATCTGCTAAGATAAGACTTTTAACTGTTTTATTAGTTAATGTCTGAGTTGCATCAAGACCCACTAATGTAATACTCAGGTCAGGAACAGTAATAGTTCTATTAGCGGTAAGAGCATCAGTATTAATTTGTGCCCAAGCAGTGCCAGATTCGGAGTTTGTTGCAATCTTTGGGTCAACTAAAGTTTTATTCAGAACAGTTTGTTCTGCTTTAGTATCAAGAAGTGTAGAAGCAGTTGCAGTTGGTTCGTTAGTTGTTGTTACTGCACCAGCATCGGGCAAGAAGTAAGAACGACGTGTGTCGCTAGTAATTGCCCAGTTAATTTGAAAAATTGCTTCTTCTTCACCATCTGTAATAACAAAATTATCTTCATCAATGAGAATTGTTTTGTTTCTCAATGTTTGTGTAGTATCGTCACCAACTAATGTTGTGCCACTACCAGCGGTGATAGCGGGAAATGTCATAATTCTGGTAGTCGTACCAGTACCAACTAAACCCGCTTCAAATCTAACTCTAGGTCCTTGTGCATCTTCAAGAATAAATGTTTGATCGGAAACAACAAAGTTGCCCGTAACTTTAACAGAACCTGTACCTTTTGGAGAGAAAACAATATCAGCATTTACTGCGGAAGAATCAATTGCAGTAACATAAAGAGAAGCACTTGTAGCACTGTTCTCAATTCTGGACATGTAAAGTCCACCACTACCAAAACTTAGACCAATCTGGTCATATGCATCTTGATATAAACCCGTATCTCGGTCAAGGTCAAAACACAATCCAGGAGTTCCTTTTTCACCCTGAGAAACACCCTTAAAGAGTTGATTTACTTTAACCTTACGGTTAGGAATCAAAGGGTCAGATACGACAACAGGGAGAATTGCTTCTCCCGATAAGTTCGCATCTGCGATTGTATCTAATTGAGAAATTTTACGGGTTCCCACGAATAATCACACGATTTGCTACAAGTTTATTTATACGGATACAATTCGTTGTATCTGAGGAATCGACGTGCGTTAGGTTCTACTTCAAGAGATGCACAAACAGCAAGATACGATTCCCATTCTTCACTCAACTCCGAGGGTATGTTGACATTCAACTCCGATTGGGTCGCATGTTCGGTATCCGAGGAAGAGGTTGTAGAGTTCGAGTGATTTTTCATAATTTTTTTTATGGTGGTCCATTACATCTTGGACACAAGATAGAATCTCCTCATACGCTCGTCGTGCATCGACTTTCTCATCTTGGAGGTAATCGTCGATAGCATCTTGCATACGATCTTTGCGCTGCATTGCATACTCTTTCTCCCAATAGTCGTCTGGCAGTTGCAATTCTGGTCGTCCTTCAATTGTCATTGAGTTTTTCCTCTTTAGCGGTTTTGAAATACAACTTGTAGTATCTAGTTTTCATCTCTTCAAGTATAGCATTATCTTCATCAAATGCCATGTATTTTGTTAACTGATAACTACCTTCCAGTTCACTGATTAAACGTAGAAGATTGATGGACTTTCTCGGAAGTCCACCATGTTTATACTCACTGCTTGGGCGCATTGGGTTTAGTTGCTCGATTTTCAACTACGGTTTGATGTAGTTTTTTGAGTGCAGCAGCAGTTTCGGGAGTTTCTTCCCAATTCCAAGTGTTGCCGTTTTTGTCAATGAATTCGCGCTTAGTCATGGGGTTCAAAAAATAGGACTTGATTGACTCTATAAATGTCTTCAAAAAATCGATAGTCATTTATAAGCATTGCATGAGGAAATTTTAGTCCGTCAAACAATACACACCTATTATACTTTGCTTTGACATCTTTGACAAGTCTGTGAACACTCTTATCAATCCAAGGTGTTTGTCCCTCGTGTGTCATTCCAGTAAAATCTTGCACATCATCTGGGTGATACAAAGCAGTTCCAGAAAACTCCTCATCTCCCCATTCATCATTTAATGTGATAATTCCATTATATCCAGCATCAGTATGTGGCCACCAATTACAATTTTCAATATCATTATATGAGTGTTTAAGATACCTAGTTACGTTACTAATAAATTCATATCCACCGTCAGCATTATCACTTCTACGTTGACCAATCAGTTGTTCCAGAATCTCATAGTTTTTATCAATTTGAGGGTCACCCGAAATATGTGCTTCTAGACGCCTATCATGATAGAAACATCCATTTGGAGCACTATCAACTTTCCACATAACTGGTAAAGGTTCCAAAGTAAATCGTTTTACTTTATCTGGATATTTGTAAAAATTTTCAATGTAGTAAATTCTACTACCCATAAAATCTTCAGTATAAACATCCCAATTACCAAGTTCAAACATTTTCAGAAATCCAATACGCTAGTGTGTATCTATTACCATTTATAAGTGGAGTCACTCCATGATATATTCTACTACCAGAAAATAATGTTACAGAACCCTTCTTGGGTGTAATTTGAATACCATTATCAAAGAACGTTTTTCCTCCGTAATATCCATCATTTAGATATATTATAGCACTCCAAATATCAGTAGGAAAATCTAAATGAGACCGCATCGAAGATCTACCAGGATACCACTTTACGAGTTCATTATTACTAATAGAGTATTCGGTATTGTAAAGTGACTTACATAAATCAATTACTCTTTTATTAAATAAGTCAAATTCTTCATTATAATTTAACAAGTCTAAAGGAGTGGTATTGTTGTCTCCATAATGAAACGAATCTACAACTTTAGAATCAAAAAAATTAATGCAATACTCACACTCAGTTTTTGATAAAAAATTTTCTTGAAAAACTATAGTTTTGTTCATATAGGGATTAATCCAATATTATCACACACATCAGTAAGATCGCTCTCAAATAATACATCATATCCCAGAGTAATCCTTGGAGTACTAAACGGTTCATCAAATACAACTTTATGCTCTTGATGCCCACTACCAATATAAATGTTTCCTACTTCATTTACAATTTCATATTCACGAAATACTGTCCTAGATTTATGGGGTCTGATAGAAATATATCCATGAATTGGCCAATCGTGTTTATGCCATCCAAGAATTTTTTCTTCAGTGTGATAGTTAATCCAAGACTGCATCCACAGTCTTTCTTCATTTGGAAGAGTTTCTTTGATGATATGTCTTAATTCATAATATAAGTTATGGAATAATATCGATGGTGAGGTCAATCCAAATGCATTATATCCCTTGTAAGTCCATGTTGGTGTTCCATCACCAAAATATTGTTTATGTATACCAAGAGAATATTCAATAACATCAATCATTTCTTCTTGATGTTCAATAATCGTTTTTGATTTGTATACTTTAGGTTTCATCACTGAATATTTAAAAACTGAGAAATACAATACCTACCAAGTCCTTTACCTTGGTCTGCAATATTCATATCTATAGTGTCAACAGCATGTTTCATATGCGATGGAAAAATTACTGCGCTGTTATTAATAACTTCTATTTTAGTATTATAATCTACAAAATAAAAATTTCCACCTGTAAATTTTTTTGGTTCTTTAAAGAACCAACTGCAAATAGTTGCTAATGCATTATCTTTGTGTGGTTGATAATAGTCGCCACCTTCATAATAAGAAATCAAAGTGTCATCACGAGTAGAACAAAGATCTTTAAAAAACCAAGAATCTTGTTGATTGATTACATCAGTGGTAAGAATTTTTCTATTTACCGTAAGTATATTAGAAAAATTTCTATTGGTGTACAGTACGTCTAAAAATACTCCTTTATTTTTTTTAATTAGAACACCTTCTTCTGCTGCAGAAGCAGTCATTTCAGGGTCTAGTAATTTATCATTGCAGTTTAGAAATTCTAGTTCTTGCCAAATCAATTCTAATTCATTTTCATCATACACATTTTCGATGTAAATGAAATGAATTGGTTCTGTATAAACAGTAATGTTCACAACTCCTCCACCTGGGCTCGAACCAGGGACATAGTGATTAACAGTCACTCGCTCTACCGACTGAGCTATAGAGGAATGTTTCCCTTTCGGGAATGGAGAATAGCGGACTCGAACCGCTGACATCCTGCTTGCAAAGCAGGCGCTCTACCAACTGAGCTAATTCCCCGAGAGCCACTCGTCGGACTTGAACCGACGACCTACGGTTTACAAAACCGTTGCTCTATCCAGCTGAGCTAGAGTGGCAGGGGTGGGACCGAAGTCCCAGAAGGGTTAATCCCGACCAGTGCGCTTTTAGAGTCATCCCGAGACTATGCATAGGACGAGAGAGACTTGAACTCTCACGGGCTATTGCCCAACAGATTTTAAGTCTGGTGCGTCTACCGATTCCGCCACCGTCCCATAAGTGGGAGGATGAAAAGCACAATACTCATTGAAGGTGATTTTCATTTCCTTGTTAGTCAGTTTAGCATGTTTTGCTGCTTTTGGCAAGTTCCATTTGGCAGAGAACAACATTTCCATTGACTTGCGTGTTTCGGGTCTCATAAAAAATTAAAATTGATGTTATATCTTCCATACGAATTGGAAGTTGTCGATGAGCAATGTTCGTGATGGGCATTAAAGAATACTATTCTATTCGCTACACTATCAACTTTGCCAGCATCTTTGAACGTTGTATATCCGTCACAAGTATTTAATGAAAACAATGCTGCATTGTTTCTTAAGTGAGGATAATCCGTATGCCAATTATGTTGTCTTACATCAGGTGTCCATGGATAAAAGTTTGCTCTTGCTCTAATAAGACCACTCATTACATTAAGTTCGTTTCTAAACTTATTAAGAAAGAGTTCTTTAATTATGGGGAAATGTATGCAGTGAACTTCGTCTTCTATAAAGAAGGTGTGTGTAGCATACCAAGACCAAGGACCAACTGTTTCATCATGATCAGCAACATCTTTTTGTATATAGAACGGAAATCTATTCTCCGATGCGTTCATAACCAAAGAACTAATTTTTTCAAACTGCTCTTTAGGTAAAAAATCATCAATAACAGTTATTTGGTCAAAGTTAATCATACTAAGTATTTTGGATACACTTGGTAGGTGTAATCTTTTGATTGCAATTTGCCACGTTCAATTTCTTTTAAAGCATGTTCATGACATTGAAACCAACAAATACGATTCTCACCTTTAATATCTAGACGATATGGAAATGTGGTATGAGGAAATAACTCTTGCTTGCGACTATTCTTTGGAACAATCTCAATTTTCTTCCGTGATGTCGTCTTCTTCGATGTCACCTTCCCAGAAGTCTTCCCAGTCTTCTTTGGTTGCTTCGGAGACGTTGCTAGTTTCTCCAAATTTTTCTTTAAGTTTTCCTGAGTCTTGACTGAGACAGTACGCGAAGAAGTCTTGGAAGTCTTTTTCTGTCCAGTCGTTGAGGATGCTTTCGATCGGGTCGTTTTGGTCCCATTCGATTTCAAGTTTGCCATCAGGAAGTTCTTTGACGTTTATCATTATGTGTGACCTCTACAATTGTACCATATTGGAAGTGTAAAAAGCAAGAGGGAAAGGGAGCATAATAGCAATCCCATTTTGCTGGGTAAACTTCGACAAGACCAGTCCAGTAACATGGTCTTACTTTGCCATGAGTTCCGTTCCATCTATAGTGAGCGAAATCATCTACAAAGTCTTGTGTATGGGAGTAATCAATCTCAAATAGATTGCCTTTGGGGTCAATCCAATACTCTGCCATGAGACACTCCAAATCTTTTGTTTGAAGGTCTTTGTGATATCCTGGTCCAAGGTCATAAGATGACCTTACGGTGTCAAAAAGTCCCATACATAAACGCCTCAAACTATTTTATGTATCCTTCTTCCTCTAACCACTTGCGTGTCAGGGGGGTTAGTTGATAGTCTTCCCACATAGTTCCAGCAGCACAACTCTGAAGTGCTTTCATTGTCATACCTTCAGTTCTACCTGCCCATTGTGCTTCTGCTTCCCAAGGAACTGCTGAGGCAGGATAAGTACGCTCCACCATAACACGCCACAACATAGGAACATCTTCTTCAGGATGAATAATAGCAATCATACTATTCTTGATACTACCTGCCATACAATCCTGAGCAGCGTGCCATCCTTCATGACGCATTACCATCATCAAAGTACCAGGGTCATCCATATACTTCTTATTCAGAAAGAAGTTGTTACTTACAGTATGATACACACCACGGTGCATCTTAGGGAAATAACGCTCATCTGCAAGATATACTTTCACGCCAATCTGATTGAGTGACATCAGCATATTATTGAACTCAAGAGACACACCAGTATACTCTTCGGTGTTAGGATAATTGGATGAAATATCCAACATGGAGAACACTTCCTCTACATCCTTTGTACATTCACGAAGAATCATACATCCCATGGCATCCATCGTGTAGTAACCTTTGGTGGGTTCTGCTTTTGCAACCATACCATGTGCCAATCCAAAGAGAGCACCAGCAAGAATTGCATCACGAAGTTTGTTCATTTAAATCTCCAGAAAATTGTTTACGGAATTCTTCAACTTGATTGAGAACGTCATCAGAAATAGGAGGTCCTGACTGAACTACGGGTGCAAGAATTACAGCAGCACCGTCGGGTCTTTCAATACGCCAAACGCAGCGATTGCGTTCACACATATCAACCAAAAACTCAAGATACTGTTCTGCTTCTGCTTCAGTGATTCTAATTGGTTCGTTCATTTTACAGCAAAGCAATAAGTGATCAGGTCATTATCAACAATCTCTTGAACTTCAGCGATTGTTTCAGAAAATCCTTCAGCACCTTCGTCATCAAACTTCCATTGAACGTCTTTTTCATAACCTTCATCATCGACGAGGGTCATTTTCCGCTTTGAGAAGTTTACGAAAATGTGAGAGAGGGAATCCATAGGTCTCCTGGTTACCCTCATATCATAGCATGGATATCGCCTCTTGTCAATTCAAGAAGATGGACTTACCCGAAACTCTGACGATGCCCTGAGAACTAAGGTTCAATGCCGCTTTTGCTTCAATAGTGCCAACGGCAGAAGCAGCGATACGGAATAATCCTGCAGCAACATTGACGTTATATGCCCCTGTAGTAACACTGCAATTGTAACCAGTAGCACCACATGTGTAGTTTATAGGACCAGATGGATTGCTAACACTATATCTAGGTATCGCATCAGCTCCACCAGAACCAGGAGTAAGAACCGAATCAATAGAACCTTTGACTATATTAAAGATACCAGCTTTAGCAGAGATTAGAGAACCGCTAATCATGTTTATATTATGATATTCGGAAACGGCATGGAAGTGAATTGCATTATTTGCACTAAACATAAGATCACCACCACCATAACTTTGGTTGCCACAAGAATTTTCGTAACTAGCACCAGCAATTTTATGAGCCTGAGCACCCAATTCAATTTCAGATGCTTGTAGTGCAAATTTAGCGCCCGCAACATTCATATCAACGTCTGAACCGAACGATAAAACATGTTTTTGAATCTTAGTATTCTTAGAAGCACCCTCCTTAGGAGCAACTTGAGGAGCACCAGCAGCATTTAAGAAGAAACCACCACCAACTTCCAAATGACAATTACCAGTAATTTTTAAATGATAATCTCCTTCGACAGTGATTGTTTCAGTACCATCAACAACCTCACATCTATCACCATGTACTTCAGAGGTGTAGTTTCCTGCATATGAAGTATGGTCAGCAACTAAATTACCAGTATCTCCTTTATTTGCATTATTTTTCTTTCTATATTTTGCTAGTTTACTTTCAACTTCTTCGGCAGTAATCTCAGGATTCTCTTCCCTCAATTTCTTTTGGAAAGTGTATTCAGCGTAAGTATTATTGTTAAGAGCAACTGATGTATGAGTAGTACCATTAGCACTTTTCTTAATAGATGCTTGACGACCAGGAGTGCCAACAAACATTTCATAAGAACCATCAATCATGGTCTTAGCAGCAGTTAGATAAGGATCTGCCTTATTAATGATGTTATCAATTAAACTTCCGCCACCATCATTGTTACCGCAATTACCTCTTTGCTTTCCCCTAATTTTATTAATCGCATCAAGTTCTGCATCAGTACAATGAGTTACACCAAACAAGGGAAACCAACCAACAGTGTCTCTACCGCCATGTGCTTCACGATTACACCCACTACTGAAAAACTTCAAAAAGAAAGAAATGATGCCAGTAATACTATTAATGCCATTTTTGATGAGGTCAGTACCATCTTCAAAAACTTGACTGCCTTGCTTCCAAGCGTCCAAAATTTCTTTTGCTTGAGATACACCGTCTACAATAGTTGAAACGGTATCAACAATTTTGAACATGGAATCGATAATTTTTTGCACTTGACAAACAACACTATCGATAACTGCTTGAACTCCCTGAAGAACCATTTGCGCTTTACTAATAGCAGAATCCAAAAATCCTTCAAGAATACTAAGCAATGAACCAATAGGATCATTGATGTAACCAAGCAATTGGGAGTCAATACTACATAACTGACTTAAAATTGTTGTGATTGCTGATTGAACGGTAGTAAAGATGATATAAGGAGCACCCGTTGCACCACCTAAGATATTTACAAGCGATAATTCATCAGCAAGGTTAGATAATTGTTGTCTAATGGCACTAACAACTTGAGCAAATACTGCACTCAAAAAGTTCTGTAACTTAGAAGTGAGTGATTGTGCTGTAATTAATTTACCAGTAACAATATCAATAAAGTCACCATTTTCAGACTTAACTAAATTACCAGCAGTATCTGCAATATCTTCGATTAGATATGACAACTTATATTCCAATGTCTTCCAGGGACCGCCAACACCATTTGCTGCAGGAATGGGTTTCTCAGGATTTCTAGGTTTTTGAGGATTGCCAGAACTACCAGCAACACCTGGCATTGTACCAATATTAGATGGCGATCCAAATCCTCCAGGTTCTGTAGTTTTTTGTCCAGGAACAGAAACACTATTGTTTTGCGCTGAAGGACGCTGATATGCAGGAGTTCCGTCAGGATTTCTGGCAATTGTATTAGTTTCACCAGGAGGAAGTGCGGAAGCATTGGGCGCAATGCCAGGTTGCATGTTTTCGCCAGTGAAAGCAAACTCTTTTTTATCTCGGGTATCCGAAGACTTATTAACACGCATCACACCAATAACAATTGGCATTTGTGCAGATTCTCCATCCATAAAGAACCCCATGACAATCGCACCAGGTTGCAGTTGTCCAGAACTTTCGCCCTGTCCATCATTACCTGCCTGAGAAGTATGCTGCAATACTGTTGCCCATGGGAGATTTTCGGTGGGCAAAGAGTTTGTAGTGCCACCACGAACATTAGTATAATATCCAAGAACACGAACCTTTACTCGACCCAATTCCATAGGGTCTTCATTATCCTCTACTTCACCAATCCACCAGAAAAATCCGTCTTTACCAACGAAATTTACTGTAGGTTCATTAATAATACCGTCAATGGTTTGCATTGCGTCTTTGAACTTATAACAATTTTATTTATCATGGGCGAAGAGGGGATCGAACCCCCGACAACCTCGGTGTAAACGAGACACTCTACCGCTGAGTTATTCGCCCATTCTGGTAAAACGATACAGTTCAGTACTGCCCCATACCATTTTACCTGTTTCTATGTCAATACCTTTGTCACAAGTATGTAGTTTGTTACCATAGGCATGACATTCGGAGATTACTTCATCTCCTCGATAACCTTTGCATTTTCCAGGATACGCAAGTTTCCCGTGCCATGCTTGACCATCGAATGTAAATAGTATATCACAATCTTCGTGTCTTGTCCAGTCCAAATGGTAGTTTTCGACAATGACTTCAGTATCCGATAGATATCTAAACTTGTGATTCTTTTTTCTATAAGGTGAATCGGGACCATCAGCACGCTTATAGTTCATAGACTGATATCCTTGTTCATGTTCTTTCCAAACAATTTCAACAGAAACCCAATTGGTAGGATCTGACTGCGCTTGATATCTATTTGTCCAATGCCCTAGTAAGTAATCTTCAAGTCTCATAGTAAAGCTTATAGTTTTCCTGAACCCTGACAGTGTTATTCTACTGAGGATTTATCTAAGTGTCAAGTCAATCGTCGTAAACTAAACACTCAGGTTCTGAAGGATTAGCATCACAATACAACTCAAGTGCTGTAGGATCGTGATGGTCACCTGCTTCGATTTCTTCCTTGTGGTGCTCTACATACTCTTCCAGGTCATGCAGTTCGCCTTCAATATGACGACGCATCTGGGGCGATACAGTAGGGTCTTGAAGGATTTCCTTATCCTTTTCAATATGCTGTTCGATACTGTCCATAGTACCTCCTAATACATTACTATTTATTATTGTATAGAATCCTTCAATAAAAGCAACTCTGTTGCCATATTGTTACCAACGATTTTATGCGTGACCCCAGCAATTAAATATCTTCCACTGTATCGTTTATCAATTTTAGTTGTTGTTCCAGTTTTTGCAGTCGTTGGAATATTAACTTCAATACCATATCCAGCATACAAATCTAGATTTCCAGGAATAGTAATTTGTAGTTTAATATTTTTAATGGATTCGATTCTCATCCATTGGTATGCCTGAAGTTCAACTAATTGTTCATAGTTTTTCTGAGGATTTGTGCTATTCTTAGGGTCAAAGATTTGATTGGGCATAATAGAGTAACGAACTCTCTTAGGATAATCAATCAATTTTTGAATACTTGTGTCCATTGAAGTGATAGGATTCCTATCCTTACCACCTTTCAGATGAGACATTTTTTTCCAAGCGTCTTTGATAGAATAGCGAAATGCATCGGCAGACAAATCTGTACTGACACCCATTTTAGATGTAGATACAGTAACAGGATCTAAACCGATGCTAAATCCAGACCAAGTTCCGTGTCTCAATCCCATTAAGAAATTTCTCTCTTCTGGAAATGATATTGTTTCAATTTTAAATTGGTCAGCACTTGCATTTTCACTACTTCTTTTTGGCGAATATTCGTATCTATATAATCTTACTTTTGCTGCAGATTCGGTCCCACTAGCATTAGTTTGGTCATTGGGTTTTTGATTATTGACATCATCAATTATTTGGTCAATTGATTTGAAGTGATATCCAAGACGATTTTCAAAGAATACATAACCACCTTGTAAATTTTTTCCAGGAGAGTTTTTCCTAATAGCGCGATTGCATAACCAATAAATGCAATCAAATGGTCTCCAGTTTGGAATAATGAATTGATGTTTATTTAAACTTTGCTCAACATAAACTCTTTTCTTAGACCCGAGGTATTGATTGTTCCTAACAAGAGTCTGCAAAATTTGTTTTGTGGTAGTTTCTTTAAAGATAACCTCACTATTACCAAACACATTTACAACTTCGTTTTTGATATATTCATCTGAAGCAAGATTGATAATGTAAATATCGCTACTCTGATTAGTTCTTGAACGAGACTCAATATTATACGCTCTCATATAGTAGGTATTATCATAGACACTACCTGTAATAGTAATTTTAAATAGTTCAGACCCAGTAAAGGTATCAATCAAACCAGCATTGTCTTGAATGATTATCCTTGCCTCAAGAGTGGCAGAAGTAATACTTTCAAATACTTCTATACCTCTAACGAATTCATCTAAATCCGAAGCACCTTGTTTATTCTGCAACAATTTCTCGTCACGGTATACTTGAAGACGAACCGCTACCTCACCCGCCTCTACTCTTTTTAATGTCATTTTAAGATACCTTTAAGTGGATTATTGAAAGAATTCAATACCGATGCTGTTGTTTTAATTATGCCAGAAGCAGTACCCGACATAATTGGAGCACCTTGTTGTTGATTTTGTGCCATAGTACTAACGACTTGCATTGCATTTTGCGCTGCCATATTTGCAGTACTATTATTCTGTGTCACTTGTGAAACCATTTGCTGCACACCATCTTGTGCAAACTGTAAGATGCGTTGCTTAGCCTCATTTCTTTGTTGAGTTGCTTGTTGCATCTGCTGAACACTACTACCATCAAGTCTCTGACCAGCACGAATACCAGTAGATGATTGACTATAATCTCCCATAGAAGTTTTGGATCTAGTAGAAGCAGAACCAGTTAAACCACCAATCAAACCTCTACCAGCAGCAGCGTCAGATGAACCAATTAAACTACCGCCATGACCACTGCTTCCACCGCTTCCAGTGTAACTAGCTCCACCACCATTAGTGCCGTGAGTAGAGTCCCCACCTTTACCAACAGCAGCACGAACAGCAGCATCTGTTTCATGAGTAAGACCAATCCAAGTTCCTTTCAGAGCACTAGGACTAGTTCCAACTTGTTTAATAAGTGCTACTGCTAGCTTGTTTTGAGTGGACTCGTTAAATTTATCTCCAGGTTTTGCATGTCCCTGTGAAACCAAACTTGCTAAGGTTGGACCAATAAATTGATATCTACCTACAGCATGTAGTTTGCCCTTACTAATCCATTCTGCATTGGACATTGGTCCTGCCCAACCAGATTGAAGTGCCATAACTTCTTTTACAGTAAGACTTGTAAGTTTCTTGCCGCCATGCTGAGACATTCCACTGAAAGGACCAGCGTATCCTTCAACACCATGACCGCCTTTAGTACCAATTTGGTTAACAGCATCATATCCACCAGAAGAATCGGATTCTCTCTTACCAATTAAGTCAAGCAGTGCTCCATATCCATACCCCTGTCCCTTTTCTGCAGTCTGCAATCTTTCTGAACTAGAGGTATCAGTAGTTGGACTACTAGCACTACTGCCACCGCCACCCATACCATCAAAGTCTGTTCTATTGCCAGTCATGGCATCAACAGCACCAAGGAATCTACTCATAATACCCCTTCCTTTCTCTTCGGGGCTATTAGAAGGTAACTCAGATCCAGAACCAGACATGAAAGACTTAATCTTTGCCCTCATCTCATTACCACCCTGAGACCTTATTTGTTTTGTACTGAAGAAACCGCCAGGGTGATTATAAGGACCAGGTTTGAGAGAATCTAAGTCCCATCTTTGAACTGGCGAAGGAAGTAGTCCAGTCTTTACAGCATGTCTTTCCCATTCTCCATGAGTCCAAACATTCCTATCTACGTCAGAAGTCTTTTGACCATATGCTTTCATTAAATTTGCTGCTTCCTTTGCCATGGCAGTTGTTTGGGCATTAGTAAGAGGATTTTGTGCCCAACCTTTCTTGTCATCATAATAAGTGTTCGACATACCTGTATGTCCCATGGCAGCAGCACCCAATCCAATCGAATTGGTGTTATGACCTGCTGTATGAGCGTACTTATCTACTCCATAGTTCACGTTTGTGCTGTTAGGTTTACCAGAACCACTGAATACCTGGTGATAAGGTAGACCACCAGTAGCATTATGGAAACCACCACTCCAGTGAAGGAATATTTTTCTTTGCTTTGGATTAGAAGGATTGCCTGGTGTACCACCTACAAGACCACCAGAAGCAAATCCAGGAAGTTGATATCCACCTTTCTTTGCCTCAGCAATTCTCTGACTGGTGAGGTTTGACATCCTCTGAGTAGCAGGAGTGTTGAAAGGAACAACAAATGCTCCACCACCTGCTTTACGTGCAACATACTCTCTACCATGACCAATAAATGATGTGCTCTTGCCACCATCCAAAGATACTGGATAACCAGACATAGGTCCGTTAATCCATCCACCACCTGATGCTTGTTTCTTTATCTTTCCACCTTTAGCATACTCCATTTGAGAGAGAGCATAACCAGTTCCAAGTGTTAGAGCAGTACCAGCTACAAATCTAGTAAGACCACCTGCTCTATTTCTAGGACCACCAGGACCACCAGGACCTCTAGGGCGTCTGCCACCTCCAGTAACAAATCTAATTAATGATCTGACACCTCTGGTGATATCGGTAATAATTTTTGTAGGATTAGAAAGATATCTAACACCCAATACAATCGAACCAATACCAACAATTGCTTGACCAAAACCAGTCAGTCTTTCTTGCCAAGTTGCATCATCTTTAAGTAAATTATAAAGACCATCAATGGTATTGGTAATACCAAATTTTCCCCATTCAAATATAAATTTACCGACCTTTACTATACCGTCAATAACATTTCTAACAGTTTCCTGATTATTCGGATCTGCAATCCACTTTAAAACTTCATTGCCAATATAAAATTTAAATAGGTTACCAAGTAACCCCAAAAGATTTTCTAAGAAACTAGTTGTTTTGTTTGCTCCTAGATTACCTAAAAAAGAATTATCTCTTTTCTCTGCTTTCTCTTTTGCAAACTTAGCTCTAAAAGAATTCTGTTTTTTCTGCTCTCGTTCAAGGTCGATTATAGAGATTTTTTTAAGGTCTGTTAAAACCTTCGCCAAAGAATTAACAGTTGCCCCTAAATTATTGACTGCCTTTGTATTAGAGTTGAGTGCCTTTGTTATTGCTACATTTTCAGACTGCCCAACTTGCCCGCCAGATGGTTCTTTTACCTGAACGAATTTATAAAAATTGATTTTTGAACTTTTTTGTACAGTTGCCATTATTGCATTCTCTGCGTTAAGCTAGAAGGTCCACCAGGTACAACATTACTAGATGAATTATTTATTGGAACTGCTTGAGGTACAAGTTTCAGTTGCGTCATGACAATAGGTACTGGTAAAAATTCAATCGCTTCTTGCATTACATATTTTTCAGATAATCCACCTTGAGATAATGCAGTTCTTCCTGCATCAGCAACTCCAATGATTTTAGGATCGACACCTGCCTGAACAGCAGTCTCACGAATACCTTCGTACATATCCCCACCACCAAGTGCTGCTTTAGCAATACCAACGAGTCCAGAAGGAAGTCCCAGAGCACTGCCAGCGTACCCTAAACCAGATTGAATAGCACCACTAAGACCACCAGAAAGGAAACTTTGTCCAATCTGACCAAGTGGACTATTTAAAGCACTAGTGATAGCATTTCCAAAACCACCTAATGCTCCACCGAGTCCAGGAATCATACCCGCAGCAGAACTGAGCATCTGCATAGGATTGCCAGAAAGGAGTCCCATACCCATGTTGATACCTGCCATGATGGGAGCAGCGCCAGGAATAAAAGATGCGGCAGTTTGAACAATAGGATTACTTACGACACCTTTAATTGCGTTTCCAACACCACTGACCGCTTTGCCAATATTTTTAACAACACCACCAAGAAATAGACTTTGCTGGGCACCTTCACCATCACGAGGTTCTGTCGCTTCTTCCTTGGATTTACCCATAAACATATTAATAATTTCACCAATATTAGGCAATTTGCTCAAGATATTATCGATACCATCTTTCAATCCTCTTGCACCAACAGCATCAACTACTGCTTCTTCACCCTGTTGTAGCTGAGGAATAAAATCACGAGCAAACATGTACCCGTCAAGGAGCATTGAAACACCACTACCAGCACCTGCTGTAGCAAGACCAGCAATATCCAAGATACCTGATGTACCTTCAATCAATGCACCGATAGAGTCTCCATTTGCTGCTCTATCATAAGCAAATGCAAGGTTAACGATACCACCAATAACAGGGAGAACTGCTGCTGCTCTTTTACCTAACTTACTTCCTGCTTGGGCAACATCGCCCATGCTATTAATACCTTTCTTCTTTAAAACCTCAAGAATCTTATCCGCACCAGGAATCTTCATCAACATGTCAAAGAGTCCTTGTCCAATCTGCTTTGCTTTCTTTGCAATCGGCTCAATGATTGGTTTCAACGGAGTCATTATCTTCTCTAGGAAGAAATTTTTAGCCCCAGATGCTAGATTGTTAAATGCTTTCTTGCCACCATCGACAACCCAGTTTCCTGCTGCCTTTAACTTATTACCTGCTGCAGATGCCCATTTGTTGCCTTTCTCGGCAATCATCTGACCAACTTTACTTACATCATCCCATTTTTTTCTTGCGGCAGTAGATAAGTTGTTATACTGGTTTACTGCCCATCCAGGAAGACCCTGTAGACTCTTAATAAGTCTTCCACCTTGATCGACCGCAAAGTTCCTTAATCTAGTTCCTTGTTTTACTGCAGAATCTGTAATGCCACCAAAGAAGTTACCAATTCTTTGCAGAGCATTTGGTCTAGGAGGTTCAATCTTAGGGAATCTTCCCTTTTTGACAAACCTATTAAATTTTTGCTGTGCCTTTGTTACACTGCCACCAGATTCTTCAAGCGCATTTGCAAATGCCCGTGCAGCATCATCGCCGCGTTCTGATAATACTTTCTTATATGCTTTCTCAGCAGCATCACCATACGTTGCCTTAATATCAGGCGCAGATGGTCTGTTTCTCGGACCTCGTGTATTGGGGTCAGCACCAGAAGGATTGGTTGGAGTAGGTTTTCTAGGTCTGTCTGGACCATCTCCTTGCGGTCTTCTACCACCATCAGGACCATCAGGGAGAGCGTCACCAGCATCTAATAAATCTCGAATACCACCAGCAGCGGTAATCATTCCAGCAATGCCACCGATTGCTAGAGCAATCTTACCAAAGGCATCCAGGCGTTCTTCAATGGTAGTCTCTTTACCAAAGATAAAATCTAGACCCTCACCAATTGCAGAACCAATATTTTCAGCAAACTCTTTTAGTTTATTAAAAACAAATTCAGTTCTTTCTAAGAACGTTATAATTTTTTCTTTATTTTCTTCGTCACTAAGATATTTTAACGTCTCATTAGTTAGAGCAAATCCGCCAAGACTAAGTAAAAGAGATCCTATTGGTCCTAGAAAGTTTTCTAACCAACCAAATACACCTTTGCCAATTTTTTTAGAAGCACGCTTTAAGGTGCCTTCATCCTTCTTCTTATCTTTTTGAGTATATTCTTTTGCTGCTTCTGCTTCTTGGTCTTTTTCTAACCTTGCTTGTCTTCTTTCATTAATTACTTGCTTTTCTTCTAACTTACCTTTTAAAGTTGAAGCAGTTGCAATATCTGCAATTGTTTTTGAAACACTTTCTACAGTGACACCAAGTCTATTAACAGCAAGAGTAGTTTTATTTGCCGCAGCAACCGTTGGACTACCTTTTGCAGATAGTCCTGGGTTTACAAATTTATATGCGGTAATTTTAGCCACTTGCTGCTTGTTGCTCCTTCATTCGTTTTTCTTCTTCTTTTAGGAATTGAATTAACATATTGACATAAACTTCTTTTTCCCAGGGCATGAGATTATCAATATGTTCAATATTCCATTTATGATGATGCATTAGTGCAAAATTGCCCTCATAATAAGAACGAAGATTAGTATGAAGAAGTGCTATGCGAAAAAACTCGCTAATCCCTCAAGAACAATTTCGTTTTCTACCCCAGTATTGGGATTAGTCACTTTAATTGTATGAGATAGTTTAGGCATGGTTTCAAAAAATTCCTGAATCATCATAAACTGTTTAGTGCTCAGTTGTTCAAAAAATTCAATCAATTCCTTTTTAGAACAATCAGAACAATCATAAACTTGTTCAGCATCAGCAATTGTTTTTACGCAAGTTGCTGCCATTTCAAAAATTTGATCTACTTGAGAAGTTTCGTCAGAAAAATTCATCTGAACGAACGTTTCAATAGATGGATATCCCATTGTAATAGCAATTTCATCAGATAATTTAATATCTGTTTTATGACCTTTGGTTTTAATTACTTTAATATCATCTAGGGGAATTTCAACTTCAACTTCGGTCTCGCCATCATCCGTGCAAGTAACACTTACATTGACATTTTCACCAACAGATTTAGTACGAATTTTTAAGAATAGAAATTCAATATCAAAAGTAGATAAAGAATTTACTTCCTTTAAATCTGTACAATCATGAATAATTGTTTTAATGGCATCTACAAGTTCAGATTGTTCTCCAGTTTCAGTGGCAATTAAAAGAAGTTTTTCCTCTTTTACCAAGAAAGGTCTGTAACTTACAGTTTTCCCCGTAGATGGTAAAGTCGTTTTATAACGAGGGACACTTAACTTAGGTAATGGCATAGCAATTCAATTCAGTAATTTTATTTATCCAAGATTATTGGAAGGAAGAAATGTTCCAGATATCAATTGTTGTCTCTGGTCAAGAAACGCTCTTGGATTACGTTGTTGACCCTCACCAACAGGGTCTGTTCCAGGACTGGTATTGGTATCAGTTGGAGCAGGAACAGATATAGTGCTTGCTGGTTGACTAAACTCGGAACTTTGATAGAAACGATAACGCTCATAATAAAATTGAACACTAAGAGTCATCAATTTATTTTGACTATTATCTAACTGAATGGACCCAATATTATATGGAAATACATTTCTTAGTTCATATACACCCGTCAGTTGGTCTAGTTTTGGTGTTAGTGCGCTTTCTCGTGTGATTCTAGAATCTCTAATTGCTCTCAACATCTGCCTCTTAGTGATTGCAAGATCACCGCCACCTCTTTCCCATTTATAAATTCTTAGAGTCGGACAAACGTAATTATCGTAGTAATCTGTATATTGACTTGCGTCATTTGACATTAAAGAAACCCAACGCTCAAAAAATGCTCTCGTTTCTCCAGAACGAGGAACTCTGAATGAAATACTAATTTGACTAAACGTAGACCCTGTAGCATATCTAATTGCAGACCCCAACTGATTGTAATTACCAGTCGTAACTTGCTTACTAGGAAGATTTACGCTATCAGCATAGTAGTTGAGAAGATTTCTCAAATCTCCCTGCTGAGGATCATACTTATTACTATTTTGATATGCACCATTTGCCATCATGGGAGGAGTAGCAAAGTGTACAGAAAATAAATTGGAAAATGAAGGAGCGTTATCTTTGTCCTTATAAAATCCAATAAAATCCTGCAAAGAATTGTATTGTGCCGATTGTTTATTTGGAATTGTCATTATACTTTAAGTTCTTTTTCCGTAATTAGCATAAATTCCCATCCATTATCTACACAAAATTCAGTTGCTGCTTTCCACTTTGCTTGATTTACAGCGTATGTCACAACTTCATTAATATAACGCTTTGTGTTTCTTTTTTGAGTCTTTGGTTCTTGAGTTTGCCTAAAAGGTTTGACTTCCACCAAATACTTTTTTCTACCGATTTTTACATAAAAATCAGGAAAATAGCGATGCCGTTTTCCATCAACAGGTGATACATAAGGAATAATAATTTCTTCACTTCCCCATTCTTCGACAGAAGGAGTGATATCACACCATTTCATAAACTTATACTCCCAAGAGGAGCGATAAATGACGTTGGTGGGGTCACCTTTATACTTCCTAGGAAAGGAAGGACGGTACTTACCTTGATATCTCATAAATACATAGAGGTCACATAGTATTTAGGTGTTATTTTGGCACAAGGCAAAATTCTTAGATATCCAATAAAACCTCCTGTGCCAGAACAAGCTGGTGCTGATGATGTGGAGTCTCCTACAGGATTTATTGATTATATTTGTTTACGTCGTTATCAAATCGAGTATTCAGATACCAATACTGGTTATTATGGATTGAATTTGCCCAATAATAAGGTCAATAAGGCATATGCCGAAAATAGAGTTTATTTAGCTTTACCAAATACAGTTCAAACACAATATCAACCACAATACAATCAAGTTGACCTAGGTGTTGCTGGTATTGCTGCAGCAGGATTGTTAGGAACTGGCGGACAACTTGATGCACTAGCAAAAACTGCTCAAGATTTTGCAGGAGCAAGTCAACCAGAATTTGCTGCAAGTGCTATTGCTGGTGCTGCAAACAATTTGGGTCAAATGTTGGGGTTAGCAGGCAATCTTGATGCCAATTCATTACAAGCTCTTACAAAAGGAAAGGTATTCAACCCATTCCAAGAGCAAATCTTCAAAAACATGGCATTTAGAACTCACAACTTTAACTTCAAGTTGTTTGCTCGTAGTCCCGCAGAGGCTAAAGAAATTTATGATATCATTCAATGGATAAAAATTGGTTCTGTGCCCAATATTGGCGGATCTGGTGGATTTGGTGGAGACTTGACGGACGCAAAAGATGGATTCAGTAAAAGAATCTCTACTGGTGCTGGATTTAAAGCAGCATCGGGAAGCAGATTTTTTGAAGTTCCTGATAAATTTGAAATTAAATATAAGAGATTATCTCCCTCAGCAGAATTTTCTAATGGCGGGAGAGAACTTCATCACAAAATTAAGGACTCTGTTTGCGCTGGTATTCAGATAAATTACACTCCTGATGGATCTTACAATGCGTTTAGACAATTTGCTGAAAGAGGTCCAGATAAAAATAACCCAGATGGAAAAAATCCATTCGGTCAAATTCAAGTTCCTTCCGTTACTTTAGGTCTTTCGTTTATTGAAACATCTATCATCAGTTTAACCGACGTTCTTCAGGGATATTAATGGCGTACTTTTCACAATTACCAAACATATATGTTGCTGAAGGTATTACATCTTCAGAAAATTTCAAGTATCGTTTAGTAAAAAATATTTTTAGACGAGTTCTTGCAAGAGAAGACTTAGACAAATATACAACGTTCTTTGAGTCGTATTCAATTCGTGATGATGACACGCCATCTTTGATTGCAAATGCAGTTTGTGGCGATCAGTACAAAGATTGGGTAATTTTAATCGTAAACAATATCACCGATATTTACGAACAATGGCCAAAAAAGAGTGATGCACTACAAAAATTCGTAGAAGAAAAATACAGTTCTCCCGATGGGATTCATCACTGGGAAACTGTAGAAGTATTATATAACGATATAGTATTCATTAAGGAAGGTATTGAGGTAAATGAAACTTTTAGAGCGGTAACTCCCGATGGAATTACTCTTTCTAAAGATGCATCAGTTTATCCAGTAACAAATTATGAATACGAAGAACATTTGAATGAATTAAAAAGAAATATCCTTCTTCCAAATTCGCAAATTATTGATTTAATTGTTGAAGAGTTTGATGATCTGGTGGAATATCAACCAAACAGAGAACTAGATACCAATAATAACAAGAAAACAAACTTAAGTATTGCACAACTCTTCCTTAATAGGAAATCTAGTGTATATGCAAGTTCTGCTCGCAATGTAGATATTGGTGTTGTAACATCTTTTGATTATGGAAGCACTAGTGCCAATTCTACTGCAACTGCAGGTGTAGTGACAGATACTACAGTTTCTACTAGTTCCACTACAACGTCTAGCAGCAGTTCTAGTTCCTCTAGTTCCTCTAGTTCCTCTGCTTCCTCTGGTTCTTCTGGAGGGTCTGGATACTAAAAAACCCTAGAGACCCAAAAATTGGCGGAGAAATTTTTCCGCCTTTTTGGGAATCAAGGGTCGATTTAGGTTAGGGGGGGGGGTCACCCTCCATCAATTTGGCATCCAACCATAGCACCGCCTACGATGCCGAGAGGAATTGCCCAGTAACGTCCGTCACCTCTGGATGCTGCTGCACCCAGTCCTCCACCAGCGATGCCACCTAGGATGCTTCCTTCAATGCAGGAATTGTCGTCAGTTCGATGCTGTTTTTGCGGAGCATGATGACGTTCACAAGGAACTTTGACTCGCTCTCGATATGACTTTACATATCCAGGAGATTGTGACGTGCCAGGAACATACTCTTCACGATATTCATTCCGATAACACTTTTCCTCACGAGCATAACCTCTCTGGGATTCATATGCTTGGCGATTACTACGGTCACCAATACTCTCTGCACTAACAGGCAGAGCAGAGAGTAGCATCATTGTAGCGAGTGCAATTTTCATCGTCCGAATCTCCGATCCATTCGTAACTTTATGTAGTACATACCGATGACCCAAAGGGAGAACAGTGCTCCCTCGGCATAGGTCATGGTGTTCCAAGCGTGTACTGCAGACTCCATCAGTCTTCCTCAGCGAGTTTAGCAAAGTAAGACATGGCATCTTCTTCATCATCTACAGGGGAAGCAGCGACTGCTTTCTCTCGGAAGTCAGAGACTTCTTTGCCCCAGGACTCGGAAGGCATGGGTTTCGCAAACACTTCCTCTTCCTCTTCATTGATGACAGGGGAGGAACCAGTCTTACCAAGCACCAGGTTCAGGCGTGCTTGCAGTTGCTCATAGGACTTGAAGTTCTTGGGGTCTTCAAACTCTGCGAGAGAGTATGCTTGGTTCCAGATACCTTCAAGTTTGTCATCATCAAACCCACCCAGAGTTCCAGGTGCAGCGAACTCAGACTTGTCGTAGTTCCAGTAACCTTCCACCTTGCGAATCTTCAGTTTGAAGTCAGCACCCTTCCAGAAGTTGAAGGGATCGATAGGAGTCTCGTCTGCAAATGCAGGTTGCATTGCTTCGGTCAGTTTGTCAAAGATTTTCTTGCCAAACTTGTAGAGGAAGACGCGACCTTCGTTCTCGGGATGTGCAGGATCTTGCACAACATAGATGTTAGCGTAGTAAGAGAGCTTGCGCTTCTGAGCACGAGCAATCTCCTTGTCAGAATCACGACCACTGTTCCACAGTTCACGGTTCAGTTCGCCCACGGGGTCGTCCTTACCGAGAGTGGTCAGAGAGTTCTCAATGTACCATTGTCCACCAGGACCTTTGAAAGCATGACTCCAGACCTTTGCCCAAGGCATTTCTTCTCCGTTAGGAGCAGGCAGGAATCGAATGACAGCATAACCATTGCCAGACTTGTCCATTTCTGGTTTCCAGAAACGTTCATCGGCAGAAGAACCAGCAGCAGGCTGATTCAGTTTTTCAATCTCTCGCGTCAGTTTGGCGAAAGTATTTCCAGCGGCAGACGCTTTCTTGAGAGATGCAAAAGACATAATCGTATTCTCCGTATTTGTTGTGTGTAGTTGTATTGGTTGACTACCCTGTAAGGATAGCACATTATTTAGGTCTCGTCAACTTCCCTCTGTGCCGCTTGCTCAAGTGTCTCCACCATTGCTTCCATGCACTCAGCGAGGTCACGATATCCAAAGGCATTGGACAGTGCGTTGATGCGTGTCTTCATATCTGCTGCCTCTTCATCTTCATACGATGCGAGACAGAGACGACCATAAAATGTTTTCTGTTTGTCAATGAGGGTCTTGCAATCCTCAATGTGTTCTAGTTTTTCTTTTTTACTCATCGAACCTAACTGTGAGGTCATCGATGCAACTTCCTGATAGGTGTTGAAAATATCCTGCAAGTTCTCTTGAACTTGTTCTGACTTAAAAAAGTTACTCATAGCTTCGTCCTTATAACTGTTAGTATTTCACCTCTGTACTTGGTGCAGTCAATGTTCAAGAACGGCTTGTATTTAATCACCCTCTTTCTGATATCTTTCCAGATGGGGTCCGATAGTTTTTTATCAAACTGTTCGATATATCCTAAGCAAGACTCAAATACAACAAGTGTTTCTAATGATATCTCTCCAGAAAGATAACGCTTTAGGAGAGGTGGATGTTGTCCTTCCTTTACTTCAAAGATTCTGTCGAACTTGTCCTGATAAGGTGCTTCAAAGTATGTAAGCAGGAGGTCTACGTCCTGTCTAAATTTATAAGAGAAAGACTCCCGTAATATTTTCCAGCGTTCGTAATTACCGTCACTAAAAGATTTGATATACCCTTTAGGGTCAAACATGAAATTAGCGACAAAGTAATCCAGGATTTTAGACCCGTCATACTTCGTCGCTAGTTTCTTGAAGAAGTATCTGTCACGACGTTCTTCAAATGATTTTTCAGAGGCAGATACTTTGCCTCTGTATTTGACGTAATCGTAGGAATCTTTAGTGAAGTGTTGTTTTAATGCAAGGTACATCTTGTACACTTCAAACCCAGTCACAGTGGCAATACTCCTCTTGATTTTTGTTTCATGTAGTTAAGGCGTTCTGCCTCATGTCTAAGACGCTCTTTGAGAGGTTTGGAAATCAACTTAGGAACAGTTTCTAGTTCAATTTCATTCTCTTGGCAGTAAGTCACGACTGCCTCCACATATGAAATCAAACCATTGCTACTCTTTACCAACCGTTCAATCTCTTGAGAGAATTTGGTAGGCGTGAGAAACTTGTCCTCTAGTTGTTCTTTAGACATTTGTTCTTCCCCTAACAAATTCTTCGATATAGGATTTAAGTAATTGTAAATAGTCATCAAGATTGTACTTCTGAAATACTTGAATAGTTCCCTCTTCAGTGGCGATAAGTGTGACAATTTTCTTTACCTCTAGACCTGAACGTTCGAGGAACATCGCTGCATATGCAGTCTCTTGCACAAAGTAGTGCTCAATGTTCTCTTCCTTTTTTTCTTTGGTTGAAGTTTTAAAATCGATTACTGCCAACTCGCCATCAAATTCAGCAATGCAGTCTACTCGACCAGCTAAACCAAGATAGTGAGAGTATAGGAAAGTCTCTAAGCAATGAATGTTGTTGATACGATTCAGCGTAGACTTTGCTGACTGAAACATTCTAACAGATAATGGATTATTTTCCAAGTACTTGTCGATGTTTACATCACCTTTGAAATAGTCTTCTGCCAATGCATGAAAGGCAGTACCTCGTTGTGTTGCTCTAGCAGTAATTCGATTTGCCTCTTGTTCACCTATCCTTTGTCGCCACTTGGCAAAGAACTGCGCGTTCTTAAACGATGTGATAGAGGTTACACTCGGATAATATTTATCCGCCCCAGGGATGGGGTAAAAACGAGTGCCGTCTTTAGTCACAGGTTCAACCTCCACATGTTCATGGAGGTTGACATCAATAAAATTAAACATTAGAAACCTAGGTTATATTTGGTCATCAGATAGGATTTGACAAGACCAGAACGAACAATGTCTTCGATACCAAACTCTACACAAGAAAACTCTCTCATGTTCTGGAGAATTTTAATGAAGTCTGCAATGCCAGACTTCTCGTTCTCTTTAACGAGGTCAGTCTGTGTGATATCACCACACATCATAATCTTAGAGTCTTCACCGATACGAGTAATCATCGAATCGAGTTCATGGAAGTTAAGATTGCTGAACTCATCGACAATAACAATGGCATTGTCAAGAGTGACCCCACGGATAAAACTAGTAGACCAGAAAGAAATAGTTTCTTGTGCTCGGAGGTTGTCATAAAGCATGTCAAATGAATTGTCATCAGGCATACTAAACATATACCTCACCATATTTTTATATGGAATTTGATAGAGAGCAGACTTATCTTCATGGTCACCAGGAAGGAAACCAATCTCTCTAGTAGGGACAAGTGACCTTACAATGTAAATCTTATCATAAGGTGTGTTTTCGTCAAGTACTTCTTGAAGTGCAAGATAGAGCGTGATAAAAGTCTTACCAGTTCCTGCTGCACCATGAAGTAAAAGATTTTGACCCAAACCATACTGTTCAAAAACAGTCTCTTGATTAGGAGTCAGAGGATTGATAGGCACCATGTAGGACTTATCAATCGGTTTCTTTCTCCGAATCTGCTTAGCAGTCATGTTAGAAACAGGATTACTTGTAGTATTCCTTTTACGGGCTCTTGGCATATCAAGTAAAACGACTCAAGTTTGCTTTGGGGTGTGCTTTTTGCACTTTGGACATCACTTCTTTGAAACCATCAGACTGTTTCGGTTGACCGTAGGTTGTACCTGCGATACCAGCGTGCCAGTCTTTGTCCCAATCAGGGTTGTCAGTTTTCCATTGCTCGTATTCGGCAAGGGTCATGCGGAGTTCTTGTTTCTCCCCAGTGACCTTATTTATTACAGGGTATAAAGGCATTAGTTACACTCCTCTTGCTTGTTGAATTTTTTACGACATGCTTTGACTTCTTTCATCTCTGCCTTAATCATCTGATAGGCATCTTCAGGAGAAATCTTCTTTGCCATCTCCATGGCAGTAATCATTTCTACTCGTGTGCCGAAGTGCTTGAGTGCCTCCTCAAAACAGTTTAGTGATTCATACATCAGTCAATCCTCAAGGATGGTTGAATACAGTTACACTCGTCCAGATGCTGAGAGCATCCGCAATCGCCCTCAGGGCACCACTCAAGCGCCTCTGAGATGGTTGGAAACTGACAGATGAAGTGCTGCTTCGCAGCGAGTGCGATGTCTTGGTGCTCCTTCTGGGTGCCGTTGGCGGAGCGCAGTTGGATATAATGGATCCAGTTGCGAAGATTGCCTGTCATGTACATTTTGGTGGGCACACAGAGAGGCAAAATATTTCTTGCACATTCCTTTGCAATGCCAGCATCAAGCATCTCTTGATAGATACGCATAGCATCAGCAAAGTGATGCTGCATCAGAATCTGATACTTCTGAACAACGAACGGGTCCAGGTCATCAATACTGTTTTGACGATTCTTCGTGTCTTGACGACGGAGCTCTGGAAGGGGGATCGTCTCTGCGAGTAGGGAAGAATCAGCATAGCGTTGGGAAAACTCTTGGAATGTGAAACTACGGTGACGCAGCACTTGAGCTGCGATAGCACGAGTCGTATGAATCTCCAGAGTCATTGTTGCTTGCTCAAACACAGACCAATGTCCATGCTTGATACAATACTTGAGCAATCCCGAAACCTTAGGGTTCTCCTGATTAGCAGGATTGCTCACCCGAGCAATATATCCAATTGTTTTCTCTGCCTCAGGAGTAACAGAGACCAAACATACTTTAGTCATTCTTATCAAATAAAATACGAGACATTAAATAAAGTCCAAATGCTTTCAGATATCCAATGGTTGCAAGACCAAAGATACCTGGCACTAACCAGTTCCATAATAGCATGAGAACTAGAGGTTTGGCAAAGAACCCGATGAACTTGCCAAGCGCATATGCTGCTTCTTCTTTCTTCTTTTGTTCCTCTAACTCTTGCTTCTCTTCTTCTTCCTGCTGCTCGAAAGCACGCTTGTCGAAGTAGATTGTCATTTGGTTTTCTTTTTCTTTTCGTTCGGGTCTTGCCATAATTTAGGATTCACTCTACCTTCAGATTGTGTCATATTAATTAGGTCATGTCTATACAAGTCCCAATAATAATCAAAGATTTCTGACTGTTTGTTGCCGTACACTAGGTCAAACTTAGTCATACCATCTTGTAGGTATTCAACTAGATATGCTGTGTAAGGAAGTGACCTGTCCTGTGCAACAGAAGGGTCACATTCCTTAGCGATAAACTTCAAGAGCGTCCTCCCCACTCGATGCTAGGGAATGCTTCAGATACAACTGCTTTAGTAATGCGCTTGTACTTATCATTCATGCGTCCATCCTTGGCAAGAACCAGAAGTTCTGCTTCTTCTGCAGACAGTCCTTCCAAGAGTTGAACAAACATCGATTCTCTCTTCAGTGCAGGCAGTTTATCCTGCCCACCTTTGAAGAAACGATAGAGACCACGGTACTCTTGCTCAAGGCGAGAGTGGTCTGTACCAACAGGTGCATCGTTGGGAGTGTAAGGAACATCTCCTTCAGGAAGCATAGAGATGATACTCTCGTCGAAGTTGATAATCAACAGTTGGCGAAGAGCAGTACTGTTGTGCTTACGAAGCAGTTCAACCTTTTCCTGCTTCGTTTTTGCGTTGGAGACTTTTCTCAAAATCTCACTAAGCAGTAACCTTGGGTTACTGTTATCCATTGAACGTGGCATAATTAACTCCTTTAATCAGTCTTCATCATCCTCATCTTCAAACTCAGTCCAATACTGTGTGTCTGGTCTGATGTAGATAAGTTCGTCGTGTAACATGTCACCATTCTCATCAAACATTTCTGGATGTGTGACTGACTTGGCATAAGCAGCGTTTTCGATAAAGTCTTCAACGTAACCCTTTGCCAACCAGGAAACAGTGATGCCGAGAATGAATGCGCCGATGGTAACTAAAACTACTAGTGCTATTAGCATGGTTTCCCCCTTCTAACAGTTTACAATAATATGGAAACCAACCCCTCCTATGTCTTGAACTCAAGATTATTTAGTCCTTAAACGAGATTGTTTTCTCTGAGATACTTTACAGTTTCAGTGCAACCTCCAAGACGTTTAGAGTCTAGCAGAACTTGAGGGAATGTACTACCAGGACCAAACTGAGAATAGAATTGTTCTCGGGTAAAATCCCGATTGAGTTGCTTCTCGGTGAAAGAATATCCTTTACCTTGAAGAACCTGTTTGATTTTAGTGCAATAAGGACAACCAGTTCTTGTATATACTTGAAAATTCATAATACCTCCAGAATAAAAAAGGGACTCCGAAGAGTCCCAATTGGGTGTTCCGACTTGTAGAGAGACCGCACGAAAGGTCTCTCAGTTATTTATCGGATCAGAAGGACCACTTGACACCTGCCTTGGTGCCGTAGCCGCGGTCAACGCCCGACTCACCAGAACCGACGAAGGAGACTTCGCCATAGACGCCCAGGTTCTCGGTAGCAGCGACGCTCAGACCTGCCTTACCAGAAGGAACGGTGTCAGCAGCACCACCATCAGGAGAGATGACAGAAGCACCTGCTTGGACGTAGTAACCGAGCACGCCTTCGGTGCCTTCGTAACCTACGTGGAGATCTGTAGTCGTACCAGTGTAGTCAGAGCCAGTGAAACCAGAGTTCGCTTCTACATTAACGTAGGGACCTGCCATAGCAGCACCAGCGAAGAGGGGAGCAGCAGCTGCTGCAGCGATGAAAGATTTGATCATTGTTGTTTTACCTTTTAGTTACTTGCGGAATGGTTACCCGCAGATGAAAGCAGACTCGACTCGTCTGCGTTGGAATAATTATAGCACCCTTGGGATGCTGTGTCAACAGATTGGCGCGAGTAGTTGAGGCACCATCCTCTGTTGTAATTCGTTACAAAGTTTATTTATACTATTCGGAAGTTTCGGTTTTCTTTACTTTTCGTTCTTGCTGTCGAAATTCTTCTAGTTTCTTTCTAGATTCAATTAACAACTCAGCAGTTTTATGCCTGTCCTCAAAATATGAATCTGGGTCTAGTTGAACATCGATAATATCTGTAGGGTCAACAATAGCATCAAACTCTGCGTCATTGTCCCCAAGTATTTCTCTCAGTTCTTGCGGCAAATCTTCGTTTTTAATTTTAGGTAACTTCATAATACTCGTAGCCTACAGCATCTCTAGTTGTCCAGATGATGTTACCACCACCTGTTGTATTAAGGTCTGTCGATCTTGCAATGATATTTGAGTCATCCACAGGACCAGCAATTTGTGTGATTCCAGTAATTCTAACATACGCATTACAATCATTACCATCTTCATCTCGATAGCAAATTTTCTTTCCGTTGTCTTCAATAACAAAACCACCATCATTTCCAAATAACGACATCAGATGAGTCTTACCACCTTCCATGGTAATTGTACTTTGAACAGAACCATCACTATCATTTTTTTGTGTAAAACTAAGACCTTCATGATTTGGAGGGAATCCTCCCCACCTTACAGAATCCATCGCCTTACCATAAGTATTTGGATTGTCATCATATTCAAATAAGAATACGACTCTAGCAAAACCGTCACCTGTAGTTACGATATTACCCCTACTATCAAAAGTTACTCCAACAGCACCCGCAGAATCTGCAGCAGGTCGTATTGTCCAAGCAATACCACTGGGGTTTGAATCCCAATCATCTCCAGGTTGATTCCAAATAGTACAAGTTAAAGGGTGAGCACCCGCAGAAAGGTTATTGATGGTGTAAGTTTTCGATATCAATCTCACAGAAGATGATTCAGAAACTATTAAAGTGCCATCTAATGTCCAAGTTGCTGCGTCGTCACAACTATATTCTAACACATAATTTCCTGTATAGGGAACTTCAATCTGCCAAGTTGCTTCGTGATATATGTTCGACAACGTTTGTGAGTTAGATGGATACACTGCATAAGTATTCAAAAAGTCACACCACCCATCTCCACCAGCAGGACCAGATCTGACCCAAGGAATGTTGTGACCACTAAAACATCCCCCACCTCTACATATTTTAATAAACCATCCACCAGGATTTCGTGACCAGTCATATGCAAGACCATATGGAGCACCTTCACTATCGACAAATCCTGCCGCAGAATTAGTGCAATTAACTGTCAGTTCTAATGTTGTACCCGCTTGCAACGTTCTTTCTGCAGTGTGCGGTGTACTTAATGGTCCACTTCTAAAAATTCCACCAGCAACATCCATAAAAGGAGTTTGCTCATCAAACAAAAAGATTTGCATCGTATCATCACAACCAACTTCAAAAGTATAGTTATCAGTATATTCAATGGGAATGTTATAAGTAACTGACTGCTCCTCTAATGGAAGAGTGCATACTTGAGGGTTTGTCCATACGGCATAGGTATTGCCAGTATCGCTCCAGTAACCGCTGTTACTGATGGTAGATGTCGCCTGGGTATCAGCGATTGTCAAAGATGCATTGCAATCAGTTCCATCTAAATCATAGAAACATATCTTATTTCCTCGTACCTCATATCCACCATATCCAGTACCACCATTGATAATACCAGCATATACCTCACCCGCATCAACTGATATCCAAGCACTATCAGAACCTTCTCTAACACCAGAAGTTTGAACAAAAGTATATCCACCAATTCTAAACGATGATAATGCAGTTCCATAGGCATCTGGATTATCATCCCATTCAAATTCTAGTAAAACTCTACCAGTTCCAGTACCATTAACTACTAAATCGCTACCACTCCAAGATGCTGTGACTGTTGATGGTGCAACTACACTTTCTAAAGTTGAAGTTACAGGAAACGTTGCTGGTTTAGACCTTTCTCTTCTATTATAAGTAGCAAGTTTTCCATTTGCTCTGTAAAATTGTGTAGATCTGATATTAATATCACTATCAAATGCTGAACAACTATCTGATGTCAGATTTGGTACGAAAAAATCCTCCTCCAATCTGAGATTTCTTACAGAAGAGTCTTTCCAAGGATAACATATCCCATAAGGGTCTAAACATCTGTCAAAATCATCCCATGCATCTTGATAGTTTAACCAGTCTTCTTCGCAATCATAATATGTTCCATCAGGTCTTACTTTACATCTTCTGATTTTTAATACAGGTTCTCCATCAATAGTGATGTAATCATCGCCTATCCCACCATCGAAAACTACTACCCTTTCATCGTCCTCATCGGTAGCATTTCTCTGCAGACGTTCGAGTTCTAATTCTCCAATCCCATCATCGCAAATAGGACCAAAATATCCTTCGGGATAATAATACGCCATTAAAAAAGAGGGGTGCTAACCCCTCTATTTATTTTACAGAGCGTTGCCTCTTGGCAAGACCTCTTCAGGGAACACGAAGTTCTCATGAGGTTGGTCAACTGGTGCCAACCAGGCACGAAGACCTTCATTCAAGAGGATGTTCTTTGTGTAGAACGTCTCAAACTCAGGGTCTTCTGCCGCACGAATCTCTTGCGAGACGAAATCATAGGCTCGTAAGTTAAGAGCCAAGCCGATGATGCCAATAGAAGAAGTCCAAAGACCCATGACGGGTACAAAAAGCATAAAGAAATGCAACCAACGCTTATTGCTAAAAGCGATGCCAAAGATCTGGCTCCAAAAGCGGTTAGCAGTGACCATAGAATACGTCTCTTCTTCTTGAGTGCTATCGAAAGCCTTGAAAGTGTTTGCTTGTTCACCATCTTCATACAAGGTATTCTCTACTGTAACACCATGGATTGCAGAAAGCAATGCACCGCCAAGGATACCTGCAACACCCATCATGTGAAATGGATTCAACGTCCAGTTATGGAACCCTTGGAGGAAGAGCAGGAATCGGAAGATTGCTGCGACCCCGAACGACGGCGCAAAGAACCATGACGATTGTCCCAGAGGATAGATAAGAAAAACACTAACGAATACAGCAATAGGACCTGAAAAAGCAATTGCATTGTAGGGACGAATACCGATAAGTCGTGCCAGTTCAAACTGACGAAGCATGAAACCTATAAGTGCAAAGGCTCCGTGGAGCGCCACAAAATTCCAGAGTCCTCCCAGTTGGAGCCACCTGACGAAATCCCCTTGAGATTCAGGACCCCATAGAAGCAGAAGAGAATGACCCATAGCGTCTGCTGGAGTAGAAACTGCCGCAGTAAGAAAGTTTGCACCCTCAAGATAGGAACTCGCAAGTCCGTGAGTATACCAACTCGTGACGAAAGTAGTCCCAGTAAGCCAACCGCCAATAGCAAGATAAGCAGTGGGAAAAAGAAGAAGTCCAGACCAGCCAACAAAAACGAAACGGTCCCTTTTAAGCCAGTCGTCAAGGACATCGAACCAACCCCTCCTCGGGGGACTTAGTGTGCTTGCTACCATTTTTATTTTCCTTTTTTAAGTAGAACAGTTGTGGCCAAGTATCTTGAATAATCTCGGCAAGTTTAGGTGGAGTATCTTTGCTTATCATAACTTTACATGCAAAGAGAAAAAAATAGGGGACCGAAGTCCCCTGAGGTTTTATGTGACTCGTATCAACCGATTGCAGGAGCAGTCAGTGCGACAGGAGTGGACTCAGCAGCAGCGAGGTCCAGAGGGAAGTTGTGAGCATTACGCTCATGCATTACCTCCATGCCCAGACCAGCACGGTTGAGAACGTCTGCCCAAGTGTTCAGAACTTTACCCTGAGAATCCATGATGGACTGGTTAAAGTTGAAACCGTTGAGGTTGAATGCCATGGTGCTAACACCAAGAGCAGTGAACCAGATACCGACAACAGGCCATGCTGCGAGGAAGAAGTGCAGCGAGCGGGAGTTGTTGAAGGAAGCGTATTGGAAAATCAGACGACCGAAGTAACCGTGAGCGGCAACGATGTTGTAGGTCTCTTCTTCTTGACCAAACTTGTAACCATAGTTCTGGGACTCATTTTCGGTGGTCTCACGAACCAGCGAAGAAGTAACCAGAGAACCGTGCATTGCACTGAACAGCGAACCGCCGAACACACCTGCTACGCCGAGCATATGGAAGGGGTGCATGAGGATGTTGTGCTCTGCTTGGAAGACAAGCATGTAGTTGAACGTACCAGAGATGCCAAGAGGCATTGCATCAGAGAAAGAACCTTGACCGAAAGGATAGACGAGGAACACTGCACTCGCAGCAGCGACTGGAGCAGAGTATGCAACGCAGATCCAGGGACGCATACCCAGGCGGTAAGAAAGTTCCCACTCACGACCCATGTAAGCATAGATGCCAATCAGGAAGTGGAAGATAACGAGTTGGAAAGGACCACCGTTATAGAGCCATTCATCCAGACTTGCTGCTTCCCAGATGGGGTAGAAGTGCAGACCGATAGCGTTAGAAGAAGGGACAACAGCACCAGAGATGATGTTGTTACCATACATGAGCGAACCAGCGACGGGTTCACGGATACCGTCAATATCGACGGGGGGAGCAGCAATAAATGCTACGATGAAGCAGATGGTAGCAGCAAGCAAGCAGGGAATCATCAGGACGCCGAACCAACCGACATAGAGACGGTTATCGGTGCTGGTGACCCAGTTGCAAAACTGTTCCCATTGAGAGGTTTGTTGTTGACGTGAAAGAGTTGCAGTCATTGTTTTGTACGAAAAAGTAAGACCATCAGGGAAATGGTGGAGTTACTATTTCCTGTCACCCTTAGACAGGATATGAGAGACGGATTGGTAACCCTGCCTAGTCTCGGTCAAGCGGCAGGGGTTTGTAACAAGTCCGTAAAGGTCCGTTACATTTGTTTACCTATTTAGTATAGTACGGATTGCCGTAGGTGTCAAGAGGCAAATTAGAGTATTTGTACTCAATGAAACTGGCGGAGACCCGTACCACTGTTCCATCCACCAGGACCGCTTTGGAAGTTCTCAGAACCACCAGGAGGGTCCAACTGAAGTGTAGTAGCACTGCCTTTGGTGGCAATCTCGTACATCTTCTGATGAATGTCTGACGATTCTACCACACCTTCGCTCTCGTCGGCAAGGATTTGGTTGTCTGCGATTGCCTGTTCGTGTGCTTCTTTGATGGTCATCTGCTTTTCAGAGAGCACAGGAGCAGGGAACCAAGGGTCCTCAGGAAGATAGTCAGGAGCAGGAACCCCAATATAGGGTTCCTTAAACTCAACACAATCAACTACATCATCGTCGATTGCACATTGAACGTCTTCTTCAATAAACTCAGACTTAGGAATGAAGATTTCCTTGATGCTTTTGATTGCTTCTTTAATCATGACAGTACCAGTTTCTTAGTGTATTGATATGCATAATGCTCACGGTGTCCTTTGATACCCCAACCTAACCAATAGTAAGCAGGGACCATATACTGTGAGACAGTGCGTCCCATGCCTTCAAACTCGGGCAGGTAACGCTGGAAGACTGACTCATTAATCATGTAGGCAGTCTGACCTTCAAGCGAAGAAGGATCGTATCCATAACGCTTAGCAAAGATACCAAGGTTACGATAGCGTCCTACTGAGGTCCATTGAATAAGACCATAACCGCCACTATGGCAAGCGTTGTAAGGAACTCTAGCCCCTCCTTCGCAAATGTTGGGATGGAAGTTGCTCTCTGATTTAATGTTACCAAGAATCGTTGCAAGAGCATTGCGGTCGGAGATTCTTGTTTTTGCTTGGAGTTGTTCAAGGACATACTTCTCATTAGGTGAGCAGGTAGGACACTTCCAAGTCTTGTTTTCTACCTCTAGTTGTATTGCTTTGTCTTCGTTCACAGAAACGTCAACAGCAACCTTTGGAGGTGCGGTCATCGGAGCATACGCTGCGAAAGCAGCGAGACCAGCAGCCCCTAGCATTGTTGTAATCATAAGTCTCATAAAACTACCTCAGTATTATAG
>BCSF01000046.1_pt1 | contig 51792 bp, 79 predicted proteins | sample 1016431 | NCBI WGS metagenome assembly BCSF01 (sample SAMD00045685;SAMD00045686;SAMD00045687;SAMD00045688;SAMD00045689;SAMD00045690;SAMD00045691;SAMD00045692;SAMD00045684;SAMD00045690;SAMD00045691;SAMD00045692;SAMD00045684;SAMD00045685;SAMD00045686;SAMD00045687;SAMD00045688;SAMD00045689, study... | reverse complement strand
CCACTTCCAGTTAAGCTTAGAGTATCAGTAGCTTCCATAACCACCTTATTACCCGCAAGCAATTCTAGTGAAGAACCTACTGGTATAGGCGCATTCGTAACTAGCTCAACAGTTTGGTTGGCTTCGTCGTTAGCTCCTGATCTGTTTCCTGTATCAGATGTAAGTGTAACCGTTGCAGTAGTAGCACCACTCGTAGTGTTTCCTAACATAATTCCTAGAAGAACTGCGGTAGTACTTCCTGCAACTGTGTAGATTACATCAGCAGATGTTACTCCCGCCTTTGTAATAACCTTAAAAGTATTAGCCATTATTTATTCCTCTATATCAGCCCAAAGCAATCGCAAGAGCAGTTGCCGAAGCATCAGTAACTTCTGCAATAACACTTACGTCCATACGTTTAATTGTACCAGCATCACTCACTAGTATTTCATCTGTAGTTGCCAAACCAGAAGCTAGTTCTGTTTGACCCGAAATAATGTTGTTGTTAAGCATTCCACTCTCAACAGCAGAACTTGCAATCGTTACTGCACCGGACGATGAGATACCAACGTCACCACTTACTGCAACAGGATTGTAGTTCGTTCCATCAGCAACCAGAATGTGACCGCTGGTATTTGTAGCCATGAACAAGTCATCGCCAGAGATTGTTAAATCACCTGCAAGTGTAGCATTTGCGCCACTAAATGTCAAGGCTGTAGTTGTACCTGATTTAAGAACTAGCTCACCACTAGAATTAGTAGCAGAACCAAATGTAGTAGCAGCTTCCTTAAAGAAGATATCACCACCACCAGCGTTAAGATCAATATCTCCTGCTGAGTCCAGTGTAATGGTTGTGCCATCAGCTTCAAACGTACCATCTGCTGTAATTGTGATGTTACCATTTGCTCCATCAGCATCAGTAGTTACAATGCCACGCGTACAATCAGCACCAGATGTCAACACAACCTCGTCACTAGTATCGCCCGTCATGGTAATGACTTTGCCGTTAACAGCTACATCATCAACTGTAAGAGCAGTCAGCGTACCAAGACTTGTAATATTAGTTTGAGCAGCGCCTGTAACAGTAGCAGCCGTGCCACTTACGTTACCCGTCACGTTACCAGTTAGCGCACCAACAAACCCTGTAGCTGTAACTGCACCCGTGCTTGGGTTGTAAGTCAGTGTCCCATCTGACTCTAGCCCCAGATTGCCACCATCTACGTCACCGCCAGCAGTAAAGACAAGAGCATTGTTTTCGTCTGTAGACTCATTATCTGTGATGGTAACAGTCGTTGCAACTGTAGCAACATCTGCTGTGCCAGTAACATCACCTGTGACATTACCAGTCAATGCTCCAATAAACCCAGTTGCAGTGATTTTGCCCGTGCTTGGGTTGTACGTTAGCGTACCATCAGACTCTAGACCTATGTTGCCCCCGTCAACATCTCCACCAGCAGTAAAGATAAGCGCGTTATCTTCGTTGGTAGATTCGTTGTCGGTAATTGTTACGGTAGTAGCAACTGTAGCTACATCGGCTGTACCAGTAACATCACCAGTCAAATCACCAATAAATCCTGTGGCTGTTACTTTGCCCGTGCTGGGATTATACGTAAGAGTTCCATCTGACTCTAGTCCTAGATTACCGCCATCAACATCACCACCGGCTGTAAAGATAAGAGCGTTGTTCTCATTCGTTGACTCGTTGTCTGTGATAGTTACAGTAGTGGCAACGGTAGCAACGGCGGAAGTTCCGCTGTAGCCACTTGAGGTTATCGTACCAAGTGAAACCCCACCATCAGCAAAGGTAATTGTGCCACTATCTGCGTCAATGGTAATGCCACCACCAGCATCAAGTGTAAGCACAGCAGAAGACGAAACAGTTAGGTCACTACCGTCGCCCTCAATCTTTTCGCCATCATCACCAAAGGTCAACCCAATGTTTGCAGGGATGTTAATATCAGCGCCAGATACAAGATTTAAGTCTGTACCGTCGCCATGAATATACTCACCACCCTCGTCATTAAAGTACAGACGCTTTGTGCCATCTACAACAATGTCATCACTAAACTTGAAATGGTCTTCGTCTTCCATCCAAGTAAGCACACCATCGCTTGTCTCACCATCAAAGGTTACAACAATGTCTGCACCAGCAGAGCCATCACCAATAGTAATTGCAGCACCAAGTAGCTTAGTTACGTTACCGCCTTCAGCAGTTGTGCCATCATGTGAGTGACCTGTTGATGCGGTAAACGCACTAACAATGTCGTTGAATTCGTTATTAAAATCAGCAGCCTCAATAACCTCACCTGTGGCTATCTCAGTTGTACTGCGCCTTACGTAACCTGTACCCATTATCGTCTTCCTCCGGGTGTAAATTCAAACTGGTAAGAGTTTAGTGTAAAAGGTCGATTTGAACTGTTATGATTAATCTTTACTGCAACAAGAAAACCAGAACCTTCAATTGATTGTCTAAATACAGGAGTGCCACTAGAACCGTAAACAGCACTAGCATACAAAGAAGCAGCAGCACCATACACAGCAGTTCCGCCGGGAGATGTAATGTCTAAAGCTTCCGGCTGTGCAACATTAATAGAGTCAGAGTCGTATCTAATTCTTAACTCAGCAGCAATTGTACCTTCGACTTCATAGTTAAGAATAACTCGTTGCATTAACTTTCTAATACCAGCGTCACCCAAAGATAAATCTGGTGAGCGATAAAGAGCAACAATGTTTTCCCCATCAAAAGTAAATACAGTGGTACTTTCTTGTTGTCTTACGTATCCGTCAAACCCACCCTCAATAACGTACTCAACACCACTAATAAAGTCAGAGTCCATTGAAGAAGGTTTAAGTCCCTTAATGTCTGCCCATTCAAAACCAACGCCACCTTGAGGTGTCCGTTTAAGTGTACCTAAAATACCACGAACAGAAGCAGTAGTTTGAGTAGCAGAAGTAGGATAGAAAATACGATACTGACTTTTACCACGAATAACAGCAGAGGTAATATTGTTTCTGTTAGCAACAACATCTTGGATACGTTTTTGGATAGGCTTAGATAGTGTTCCTAATTCAACGTCACCAATTTTTTCAGTACCAGCAATTGTTCTAAGTCCGTCAAGAGACAGGAAGATAAGATCGCCACCTAGCTCTTGGACAGAAAAGCCATCGGCACAACCAAGTGTTCTAGTAACGGGCTGTACTTGAAAGTCTGCAATACTACTACCAGCAAGCCTGTAGATTTTATCAAGTCCAAAAATGTACAGAACATCACGAAACACCTTTAGTGCCGTAACACTGGTATCTACTCTAATTGACCCAGCACCATTAGCAGCAGTAAAATCTGTTTCTGCAAAGGGTGCGCTAAATACTATTTCTTGTGGGTTAGTAGACATTCCTGCAAAGAATACGTGATCCCTAAACACAGCAACAGAAGCAGCATCAGCAGGAGCGCCAGTAGTACTAATTAGAGTGTAGGTGCTTCCATCGTATGTTGCAGCTTGATTGACATCATCAACCATAATAAGCTTGTTGGTGTTGTTAAAGTTAAATGTGTCAAACTTGTAACGACCAGCAGAAGTGCGTGTACCAATAGTAGACCAACCACTGCCTGTGCTAAACCTTACTAGGTTTCCTGCGGCTGCAACAACACCGTTGTTAAATATCTTAGTTCCAAGTATAGCGTTACTACCGTTAACTTGATTGCTATCCCACTTAGTTGTACCACTAAGCCTACGATACCCACCATTAATAGACGGCTCAAAGTTTTGTAGTTCAATTGCTGACCCCGGAGGTATGCTAAAGTCATCTTGGTCAAGAATAAGACCGCCACCAAGAGGCACAGTTACTGGGGAAAGTAATGATGTATCTGGCATAACTAACCCTGTGGCCTTAATAATTCTTCAATAAATACTGAAACTACTGCATCGTTAGCTGCACCAGCCTGTGCTTTGAGTATGTCACCTGACTCTAGTACAATGCTTGCATCGTTAAGTCTAAGATGACTATCTGCGGCAATACTTTGTGTGCTTAACAGAGAATACGTTGCGCTTGCGCTTGTGTCTGTCCAACTAAGTGTCATGTCTACTGCCGCAGAGCCGTCAACATTGGTAATAAAGATTTCCTTTATAATAGCAGTAAAGTTAGTAGGGCAGGTATATATTGTTGTTAGGTCTGTGCTAGACAGAGCAGCACCAACATTTTTAAAACGTCCCATTACTAAACAGCCCTGAAGTAATCTTTTTTATTTACCAGTTCTATTCTCATTTTTTTCATATGGTCATCAAACTCTGTTAAAGAAGCTTGTGCTGTTGCTGTATCCGATCTAAGAACTGCTGCGTAGTAACGAGCCTTAGCAATAACTGCGTGTTCATATCGAGCAGGAATGTCAGAGGTATCGCTGTCGCTAGATAAAACAGTTGTTGTTTTCCAGTACTCGTAACTAATAGTATAGGTACTCATATCTGGTACAGGAGACAGTCCAAACTTTTCATCTTGGGTTCTATAAACACACTCCGGTACTGCGAGGCGACTAACATTAGTACTACGATCTCGTTCTTTTAATACGTCTTGAAACTCATCGTAACTTATATATTTAAGTTTATGTGGATGAAAATCTTCAGCTACAACAACATTGTCAATGTCTACCTGAGTATCAACTGATTGACTAAACGAAATGTATGTAGTAGTTCCAGTAGCGGTAAAGGTATAGTTCACATATTCAAAATCACCAATGTCATCTATGGTAATAGTATTGGTAGATATTTCTGTGCCGTTTGCAGATGTTCCTAAGTTTAATGTTAAGTCTCCACCAGAAGGATAGGTAGCTCCAAAAGAAACTCTGTACTGTTTATTCTTCGTAGTCGTTAAAGCTTGATAAGCAATTGCAGTGCCACTGCTACCCGCTGTTAGCCTTAGTGCCCCAGTCCTTGACGCCGGGGGTTGCGGCCCTGTGCTGTTAAAGGCTATCGCACCTGTACCAGAAGAACCGTCTGTCCAGTTTGTTATGTTGCTGTCAAAGGTTCCATTGGTTACAAGATTTTTAGGGAAAAGCATAAAGCTATCAAAGTCTACGTAGCTATGATCTGATGGTAAAGAGTACTCAGCAACACCAGCGTACGTGTCTTGATCTTTATCGCTGTGTAGAAACGGCCACTCTACTTCAGAGTTAGCAATGTCATTAATAGCACGATTGACACTGTTCTTTACTACGGTCTGAATACCACGAGAAGATGACAACGCAGACAGAGTAGTCTCGTTGATGTCCTCAAGAACTCTATTAGTGTACTGTAGATAAGTCAGCGTTCCCATGAAAAATCTTCCTTACGTTTTTCTGTATCGTTTGGTTTTTTTAGCAACTTGCTTGGGCTGTTTAACAAACTGTTTACCTGCTGCTGTTCCTTTTCTCTTAGCTCTTGATGTCGCAGCATACTCTTTTTTTGATAAACCCTTAATTGCTTTTTCTGGTAAGTATCTTTCGCCCGTAGCTTTTGAGCCTTGCGTTGAAGGCTTGCCTGATTTTGTACGCCACTTTTGTTTAGTCCACGCACGTAAAGATTTTTGTGATTTTTTGAGAGCCATTATTTTTTACCACGAGAGATAAACGCTGCTGCTCCAAAGTAAGCTGACACGACACCGGCCATGCCAATGTAAAATAGACTGAACAAATCAGACAAAGCATTAATACGACTGTCAGGAAAAATAGGTAGGAACACTACTGCTGTAAACACAACCATTGCAATCATAGCAATCCATGCCATGCGGCGTTGAGCGTCCTGCTTTTCGTGCTTGTCTAATGCTTCTACTGCTGCCATTTCCTCGTCACTAACAATCCCATCACCATCAAGATCAAGAGGATTGTATTTACTATCAGATTCAAGTTTCTTTTGTTCAGCCATTAGTTTACTTTTTCTTCATGCCTTTAGTAGCCATTCCACCGCCACGCATCTTCTTGGCTCGTTTAGCCATACCACCAGCTTTCATCTTCTTAACTCGTTTAGCTTTGCCGCCAGCCATCATTTTTTTAGCTGCTTTCTTTTTACCCGCCATAGTGTATTCTCCTATAAGATTGTCTTTTTAAAACTGTGTCTTTGTAGTACTCTTCATCCCAGTTATCATAGTATCCTTGTTTGTTTAAATTTTCAGAAGCTTCTTCTAACTTACTAAACAGTTGTATAAGAACCATAAAGAACTCGTTCTCTGTTTCTAAGTTATCTTCTAAAAACTCTACTTCTTCACTATCATCATAAGGATGAAAAGGCATTAGATAAACATCGTCTCTTACAAATGTATGATTTAACGCTTCAACATAACATACAAGTTCGTAAGCATCTAATTCAAAGTCAGAGCAAGCAACAACAATTAAATCTTTATTCTGTTCTTTAAATGTTCTTGCAGCAACTGTTAGTTTATCTAAAAAATCGTTTGCTTCTTTTACTTCTACAACTTTTACTTTACCACTAAGCCTAGCTTTTCTTGCGTAAGGACAAAGAATCCAACCGCCTAGTTTTTTACTTTTTTTCTCTACAAAATTTTCAGACCATTCAAATATTTCTTCGGTAATAGTTTTCATTAGAATTTAAATACTATGTACAGGATAAGAAGATTATCTAGCAAATCAACATTTAATGTCAAGCGTTCGTTCACTAGTTTTTGTATCCACCTCCTGCTGCTTTGTATTCTTTTGCCAGCATCTGCGCTTTTCTTGCTGACCATTGACCCGGTTTACCACCCTTTCCACCCGCCTTGATTTTGTTAAATAAGCGTTTACGTAAAGATGGTTTAGTGTAGTTTCCAGCCTCATTGACTTTACTCTTTTTCTTTACAGGGGATTTTGATGATGAAGCCATACTTATCTGTTCCTACTGAGTAGCACTTTATTGTGCGTTGTTTATCAAAGTCCCAAGGATGCACTACATAAACATACAAATCTCTATACGTAGTAAGTGGGTGCGCTGGTTTTTCTCTTGGTAGTCTGTGGTACTGTGGTTTAGCGCGAGGTTTGGGAACTGTTTTTATAAGAGATGCTTTGTCGTATCTTTCAAATAACTCAAGTTCTAATATTCGTATGTATTGTTTTATTACAACATTAGAATCATAAGCTAAAGCGTTAAAAGAAAATAAAACTAAACAAGCAAATAAGGTAAACCCTTTAAGTACGGGCTGGTTTACGAGAAGGTGCATACACACGCCCACCCGCTTGCATCATCTGTTTAGGTTTTTTAGTTGACATTCCACCGTACATCATTTTTTTCTTCATATCGTTTGAGCCTTTTCCGTCAGCAGCAAACGATGGAACTACTTGTCCGTTTACTTTAGTCATTGGCATTTTCATTAGTTAACCCTTTCGATGTTTTTGTGATTTAGGTGGAGACTTTGTTGATCCGCCTTTGCCAGACCAAAACATTTTATTAGCCCAGTAAGCAGCAGAGGTTTTTCCTCTTGCTATATTTTTACCGTGCCTAGCCTTAAAAGATTTACGCGCTTCTGGAGAATAGTTATGTCCCATCTTCTGATCACCAAAACGAATAATCTTAATACTTCCCCCATCACGAACAGCTACCACAGCCTTTTTAGTTTTATGGCTGGGGGTTCGCTTTGGTTTACTAAGACCAGAAAGCCCATATCTTTTAAGCTTTTTCTTTTCAGATTCACTAAGAGCCAATTTCAAATACCTTTGGTTTAAGTTCTTCTGGTATTACTTTCTCAAGCATAATAGTCAGAACACCGTTTTTAAGATTAACACTGGTTACGTCAGTGTACTGTGCTAGATGAAAAACTTTTGTAAAAGATCGACTAGCAAGATTTCTAATAATAGTTTCTTTTTCACTACACACACAGTTTTGTTTATTACAGGTACACGTTTTCTTTTCTTCTTTTTTCTGAGCAGAGATTTTTAATTTAGCGTCATCAAGACTTACAACAATCTCGTCCTTTTCAAAACCAGCAACTGCAATTTCTAGGGTGTAGGTATCTACTGTTTTATAAATATTATAGGGCGGGTAATTAGATTTATTCGCAGTATTAAAAATAGTATCAAAACCAATGAGCGCATTCCATAATTCATTTGTCATTTTTTTCTCCTTCTATAAGTAAGATTATACAGCATAACTCACTAAAAGTCAAGTCTACTGTTTACTCCACTCTCGGCGTATATACTTTTGTAACAATACGCTTTTTATGAGTAGGTCTTTTTTAGATTGATCTGGAGTATCTTTAACTAAAGACTTTCCAATTTGTACTACATCGTTAAGATGTTTTAGCATATAGGCTTGTTCAAAACTAATGTTAGAAGAAAACCAGCCAATAATATTTTGTCGTGTACCTTTAGTAACTTCTTGAACCGCATGCGGATACATAACGGGAAATACTATAATCTCTCCAGTATGCAGCTTGTGTGCTACTCGGCCACCATCACCATCAATTACAAACTCACCACCCTCGTAGTCGTTATTAAGAGCAATTGAAAACCCAAAGTTGTTTGCCATTCCGGTCATAGAGTTTTCAAAAGGGTCTACATGAAAGTCGTAAAAATCTCCGGGGCCGTACTTGTTAACAATTTGCATGTTAACCATAGAAGGATTATAAATATTGTTAAGTGTTGTATTAGAAAGAAATACGCCTGATATATACTTTCCTAAAACTGTATCAACAGGCGTTTCTTTATTTTCTTTAATGTTGTATAGCTTGCTTATGTTTTGCGTTTGCTTTCCATCAGCGTAACCAACCTCATTAAGTTCTTTTTTACAAAATGCAATATCTTCGTCAGTCAATAATTGAAAAATCATTTTACTTACCCCACAACTTTTTTAGATACGTTTGAACTAAAGTAGACTTAACAAACATATCTTTATCTGTAGTCATTAGTGAGGCGTTAACTTCGTATAAATTTTTTAAAATAAATGATTGCTCGTAAGTAACATTAGAAGAAAACCAGCCAATAATATTTCTACGAATACCGCTCAAAATTTTATTAACAGCATGTGGATAGATAATAGGAAATATTGCAATTTCTCCTGAAAGAAGTTTATGAGCAATTTGTCCTGCATCTGTTTGAAGTATAAACTCTCCACCTTCATAATCGCTATTTAAAGATATTGAAAACCCGTAATCAAAAAAAACATTATTTGATTTTGGCACTGCTTTAAAAGCATCTACATGCATATCATAGTAATCGCCTTCTTCGTATTTGTTGTAAAAATTTACTGAAACACGATTGGGGCAGTAAACAGAATCAATGTAAGCATTGTTGTACAAAGTACTGACAAGGTGTTTTTTTATATCTTCTGGAACACCTGTCGTCTGTTCATTCTGTTTCATCTTGTAGTGTTTGTTAGTAGGCTGTGTTACACTGCCGCTTTGATACTTAACTTTATTTAATCCAACACTACACTTATTAACTTCTATTTCGTCTAGTAACTTTAAAAAAAACATATGTACCCCACAAATTGAACATAGCAAAAAGGGGCAGGGTTTTTATAAGGAACCCTGCAAAACCTTTAGACAGATTAAGTACCCGTCGAAACCGTAGCGGATTCAACCGGATTCTTAGAAATGTCAACAAGAACAGCATGAGCGCGGAAACGCCAAGCAGTCGTCTTAGACGAACCAGCGTCGATCACAAGAAGATCAAGGGTATCTGCTGACGTAACTGCATTACTGTGAAGCGCCGTTGTGCTAAAGCCAGTGAAGCCAGTGGCATCAGAGTCGCCACCGTCAACAAAAGCATCAGCAGTCAATGCACCACTAGTAACACCAACGTCAAAAGTGATCTGTTCGTTGCCCGAAGCTTCGAGAACTTCGATAGCCCCACCAATAATCATCGTATCGGCAGGAAGATCAATCAACTGAACAATGTCACCTTGTTCTAGGTCCGTGTTATCAACTGCATCGTAAACCGGCGAAGTAATAACATATGATTTGAGTGCACTAGCCGGATGACCGACAGTGCCCCCAGTTGAGGAAGTGCGATTATAAGTAGCCATTTTCTATGCCCTCCTTTAACTGTCTAGATCGGTTACACCGACGAGCGCGCCAGTAAAACCATCACCAGAACCACGGAGAACCTTACGTCCGAAAACGTGAAGGCCACGAACAATGTCAGCAAAGCTGTTAGGATCGCGAACAACTTCAGTCTTGGCAATCGCAGAAGCAGTAGCAACTGCACTCATATGACCAGCAAGAGCAAAAGATTCTCCACTTGTAGCAACAGGACCAAAGGTCGCTGTCGCTGCTGTCCCAAGTGAGCCAACAACCATTGCATTCGATTGATACAAAGTAAAGCCATGAATCTTACGATTGGTAACTTGACCATTCAGAAGAGGACTCATCGACTCGCCCGTAACACTTGCATCCATCAATTTGGAATCAGCCTGACGAAGAACTTCGTAGAATTGCGGCGGGGCCACAAACCAACGATTCTCTTCAGGAACATCCTGTTCGTCAAGAAGACGAGCAAACTTAGCAATGTAGTTAGCAAGCTCGTCACCAGTGTTGCCCGAAACAGCAGAACCAGCAGTACCAAGGCCACTACCAGCGGTAGCGTTGTCAGCAATAGCTTTTAGAACATTGTAGTCATACTGCTTTTTAAGAGCATACGCGCCCGAAGAAGTGGCAAGAGCCTCAAAGTTTACGTGGCTCTGACGCTCTTCAATGTCGTCAACCTTAAAAGCAAAGTAGTTGCCCTGATCAACCGTGAGAGTAATCTCAGCGTCTGTCAAGTCTTGGGGGTTAACTGTAGCACCGCGAGTGTACTCAGAAACCGTAACTGTCGGTTCCTTAATAATCTTCACAGTGTCGCCAAAGTTTTCAATTTCTCCCGCATAGTCGGTATTGGTAATTGCTTCTGCAACCGATGCACGCCGGAAGTATTTAAGAACCTTTTGGCTATAGATAGCTGGGACGAAATTACCGTTAGGTAGATTTTCGTAACCAGCCGAAACTGAGTAAGCCATAATAGTCTCCGTTAAAGTTTTTGGTTAAGGTCTAATTCTTCCTTCTCGATTAGCCTGTTCCAATTCTTTTTCTAATTTATCAAATTGGTCTGGGCGTAGGCGAGAAATTTCATCAGTAGTCCAGATACGATCAGTCTTAGTATTTGTGACAACCTTGTTCTTTGTAGGAACAAAGTCAGCAGCTTTATCGTTAGATTTTGACTGCTTCTTTCTGGACTTAACTAATCCCTTGTCAGCTTTATACAGATCAATAACACGAACAGCCCATTTAGAATCAGTATTGTTTTGAGTAATACCATTTGAAATAGAAGCTGGTTGCTCTTCTAACCATTGTAGAAACTCTTCTGTTTCTCGAAGTTCAAAAAAATCAGGATGAGCATTAGTAAGTTCTTTCTTAGCTTGCTCTTGAATTAACTGTACTTCTTTTTCTTTAAGCGAAGCAATCTCTTCTTCAAGCTGTTTGGATTTTTCTTCAGCTTGTTGAGCAGAAATTGTTTGCATCGCTTTGTAAACATCAGGATAGTCTTCCCTAAAAGATTCCATCTCTTGAGAAGTTGCACCTGCCGGTAAAGTTGGACTATCAAAGCTAGTAATTTTTGCTTCATACTCTTCTTTACTCTTTTTAAAGTCTTCTACTTTTTGATCATAATGTTTTTTCAAATCATCATAACGCTTTTTATAGTCGTGTGTTGCCTTACCAGATTTATCAGAATCAATAAACGAAGTAGCTTCTTTTTCTGAAGGGTCCGTTTCTTCCTCTGTTTCCTCTGAAGCATCCTCTTCTGAAAGATTCTGCCTGTAGTCATTCTGATATGGTTTTCTTTCTTCATCGAGATTAGTCATGTATACCTCCTTGGGGCCAAAGTGAAAACTTTGGGTAGCCACGTTGGTTTGTTGTTGACGGGGCCAGCTTACGCTAGGTGGCCGTCAGTTAGTCGTCTACACCTGTTTTGAAAACTTCTGAAATAAAAGTAGCCCTTCGTCCGACCTGATCAGCCCATCGACTTCGGAGAACTTCTTCAGAAGCTTCTGTGTAGAAGCCATTCTTTAAATGCTCTAGTGTTTTCTTAAACTTCATTAAAGTTGGAGTACCTACATTGTACGCCAAGTTTAGTAAAGCTCGTTTGCGTGGATCGTTTAAGTCATCCCACCAAGGAATGTTTTGATCTAGCTCATCCATTAGATTATCAAGATCGTTGGTAGCTAGGTAGTAAGCTTCTTCCTCAGTGATACCGTTGTCTTCAAGATTACGTCCTAATCCAATTGTAAGTTTATCTGACGTACAGCGATAGGGTTTAAGTTCTAATCCCTCAAAGTCTTTAAGCTGGTCAAAAAGAATTTCTAAATCCATTAGTAGTGCATTACCTTACGTGGTGCATATATACGTCCACCCGCTTGCTTTTCTATTGGACTAGCTTTAGTTAAATTATACTCTTTCCTAGCGGCTCTTACGTCTTCTTTGTCAGCATTTCTAATCGTGTTAGTAGCTGACTCAACATCAGCAGGATTTTCTTTTCTTGGGTCTTCTAAAATTGCAAAAGCTTCGATAAGGTTTGCTTTACTAGCCATGTTAATCTCCTACTTAATAAACTTTTTAATACCACGTACACCAAAGCTTGCAGCTATTGACATATACACAGCGTATTGAAACCATTCGGGTGTTGAGTTAGACAGTACAAAAAAGCCCTGCTCAATGTGAACCTGAAGACCGGGAATAAAGCAGCAAACAATTACTCCAATAAAAAGAATAGTCCATGCTTCATCTTTCCAAGAGTCATTAGACGACTTAGCCATCGCCATTTCCCACTTACTCTCGTGGGTTGCAACTGTCTTTAAAACTTCTGCTTCAGCTTCTGCTTTAGCTTTTTTAACAACAGCTTTACTTTCAAGATGCGTGGACGCAACATTAAGTACACCACCAAGAAGATTGCCGACAATTCCTAAACCAATCATTATTAGTTTTCTTTATTAAACATTTTGAGTGCAGCTATAATTACATCTTGATTAAAGAAAACATCTTGGTCAAATGTATTAAAGAAATATTTAGCAAACTTAGTTTGATCTTGTTTACTATAACCCATAGAGTTGAGATAGTCTTTAATAATATTGGTTTGACTAGCGCGATCTGCTGATCCTGCTTTGCCTACTTGTGCTTCGTTATCTGCAATTGCTGCTCCAGTTTTAGGTGCATTACGAGTACGCTTTTCTACAATGTCAGCAAAGGAAAGTCGCGTACCTTCTTGCTCTTGTCTTGGTGCTTCAAGTGTAGCTTCAAAACGTTTTGCGGCACTGTCTAAAACACGGGGTGAAACTGGACGTTTAGGAGGAGTACCCTCTTCTTTTTTAATTGCTTCTTTTGCTTCTTGATTACGGCGTAAGTTTTCTTCTGCAAGAAGACGTAACCTAGTTCCTATAGGAGTAGTATTAAACTCATCTCTATCTACTACATTTGTTTGTTCTGGAGAAGTAAGTCCTGTTTTTTCTATTTCCTTTAGAGTACGCATACGCGCCATTTCATCTTGTAAAGAAGCAGTCATATCTTCAGTTCTACTTCTTTTATTTTCTGTTGCTGCTCGTTGTAGTTCTAATCCTGTTCGAGGAAGTTCAAGAGGAGACATACCAGAAATCATGTCCTCTCTTGTTGGAAGTAAGTTTGTAAAAAGATTACCAACTCTTTCAATAAGACTTTCAGAAATTTCTTCACCAACGCCTAAAGCTTCACGCAACATTTCTTTTTCTTCACTACTCATAGAAGGAGGAGTATCTACAACCGATGTTCTAGCTCCAGTCACAAGATTTTTATCATCAAGAAAATTTTTAATACGTTCTACAAAATTTGTGCTACGTTCTGCAATTGCTCTGCCTGTTTCCGATAAACTTAAAGCAGGAGCGGCGTTCTCCATAACTTGTGTTCTATACCCAGACATAGGGTCTCTATTAGGAAACAGCTTACTGCTTGTACTTTTTTCTTTTGAATCAGGAACAACAGCTTGCTCTCTTTGCAAATCCATTTCTGCAAGTTTTTCCTGTAGCAAACTTGAATAATCTTTTGTTTCAAATGCAGCAGGAGGAAGCCCACGTATTGATTCTGGCGATGCTCCTACTGATGGGCCTAATGGTGCTTTTGATCTTACTGGCGCTGCTCCTGCTGATGGGCCTAATGCTTCCGTTGATCTTGGTTTTTGCTCTTGATCACCACGAATAAGTTGTGCAAAAGTTTTTTGAGCAATGCGTTTACCACCAAAGCCGGGAACACCACTATACTGACTTTGCATTTGTGAAACATCAACATTGTAATCGTCAGCAAGTTTATTTAACTTTGCATCACTAAATGAATTAAAGTCTTGTCCACTAGCAGCCGCCGCTGCTTTCATATCTTGTACGGCAAGATAAGGATCAGCCCGGTAAATATCGTCTAAACTAGGTTCGCTCATTGTACTGGTCCTTGTTCCTGTGCTTGATTTGCTGCTGCTTCTCTCTGTTGCATTAATGCTTTACCACGATTGTTAATTTTTTCTAGTCTATCAAGACCAATAATTCCTACCAGTTCTCTTGGAATTACTATTTCACCATCACCTAAAAGAACATCTACAAAGTCATCACTTGAAGCTCCTTCAGGCATTGCAATTTTTCCTGTTTGTGTTGCAACTTCAATTGCATCATTAAACATCTGACGAATGTCTGCTTCGCCAGCAATTTCTATAGATGTGCTATTAAGTACAAAGTCACCCTCGCGTAATGTTTTTGATACTGTATCGACTGCCGCACCAGTTTCATCTTTAGTTGCAGATGGATCAACTACTTCTTGAGGTACTGGAACTGCGGCTTGTGCCGATGAAACAAGAGTACTAGGCGGCATTAGCGGTCCACCTGCTTGCATTTCCTGTACTTGTCCACCATACTGCATACCACTTACAAGTTCTTTTAACTTAAAAGTGTCGCCCATAATTTTTACTTCTTCATTATCAAAAGGAGTTTCTGGAATGTTGGCAACCATAAACTTTTTAATTGACAGGGGAAGAGCTTCTGTAAAAGTACGCTCAATCTGCATATAACCTTTACGTGCAGCAGGATTACTAAAGTCAACCTTAGAAACAGCCTCTGCCGTATTCATTAAAAGCTTTACAAGTTCTACTGGTCTAAGCATAAACCGTTTCCTTTTTAGCTAGACGACGGCAAACAAAAGCGCCTACGTTAAACATAACTGCGCCGAGAAGTGTTTTAGATGGGTATCCCATTTTGTAAGCAATGTGCTTAACAACTGGACGAGACACAATGCGAACAATGTGTGTAATTGTTTTAGACTTACGCATAGCATTTACTACACTATAAGCCCAAGTATGATAACCTTCAAGCAAGGCAAGATCATGCTTACGAAGATATTCGCCAAACTGTTCGTCAAGGCTGTAGATAGAATGCTCAAGCAAATCTTGATCGTAAAGTTCTTGACAGATTACTTTATCACCACCACCACCTCCATCAGCCCCTTGGTAATTCATAAAGTCCTGACCTTGTAAATCTTCTGTTGACTTAGCTGCTTCTGTAATTTGCGCTTCATTATAACCATTAGCTACCATTGCATCAATAGCAGTTTTACCACTTTCTGCACTTGCAAAAGCACCACTTGCAAGACCAGTTTGTCCTATAGTAATTTCATCTGCTTGACTAATGCCAGCACCATAATGACCAAAAGAAGTATACGAACCGCTACCACCAATTGCAAAGTTAGGGCTAACTTCTCCACCCATTCCAAAAGCAACGCCAAACATTCCTGTGCCGACTGCTGCTGCTGTTGCTGCTGCTGGTGCTGCTGGTGCTGGTGTTCTATTTATAGCTGCAATTGCTTGTCTAGCCGAATCGGGTGTTGTTGCTACGGGTGCTGCTGGTACTTCTGGAGCAAAATCTTCAATTCCAAATGCTGCTCCTGCTGGTGCTGCTGGTGCTGCAACACTTGAACCGAATCCTGTATTAAATCCTTGTGTAGATGTTGCTGGTGCTGCTGGTACCTCTGGAGCAAAATCTTCAATTCCAAATGCTGCTCCTGCTGGTGCTGCTGGTGCTGCTGTAGGCACTGTTGATTGTGCAGAAGTCGTTTGATTAATATTTCCAAGTACATATTCAGCCGCTTCTAATGCTTTGCTGCCTAAGCCTTTAGCAGTTCCAAAAACAGAACCTGTAGTCATTCGGTCTATTGCTCCAACAACCGGCGCTCCTAAACCGCCTGTTGCACCTACTAAAGCTGCTTTACCAACAAATAAACCAGCAGCATCTAAAAAGTCTGTAAACTTATTTCCCGGTGCGTTTGCTACAATATCCATAAGAGTTTCTTGGCTTTCAGCACCTGTAAAAGTATAATTTAATGCTTCTGCTCCAGCTAGGACGCTTCTCAACAGACATATGCATGTTCCAGAATTTGATGGATCAAAACTTCCGGGGTCCATATCTATTGGGTCTTCAAGTTTTATAGTAGGAGGCGTTTCTTTTTTAGGTATAGGTAAAGGTGCTCTCTCAACAGGAGAAGGAAATTTTGAACGAGGACTTTCTGGTTTTGCAAAAGGACTAACAAAAGATGCTCCCGTGTCTAAGGAATTAAAAGAAAGCATTCCTCCCGTTTGCATTTCTTTCGTTTCTAAAAAATTTTTAATCGACATTTTTCATTACCTCGTTAACCGATGTCCTCAGTTGGAGAAGTTGTTGCAGCAAAGCCAGCTTCCCCTGGGCCTGGCGCAACGCCGGTTCCGATTGTTCCGTTGCCAGTCCCTGTAGCATCCATTGGACCTGTGTTTGTAGGAACTGTTCCGTTGCCTCCCATGCCTCCTGATTGTTCACCCATGCTCTCGCCTTCAGGGCTTGGTCCTTGCTGATTAACATTGAGACTCCTTAAAATTTCTGCATACACTGCTGCTTCATCAGGATCGTTTACAAGTTCGCGTGGGTCCATGTCCTGAGAAATAGCAAGCTCTTTAATAAGATTTTGAATCTTCATAAATGGTGCAAGCATTGGATTGGAAACTGTTTGCAACAACATGGTAAGACGTTGACTACGTACTTCCTTCATCATTACAGAAACAGTACCACGAGGTTTGATTTCTAAATCACCATCAAAGGTTTCTGCTTTTTCATTGAACTGCATGTTCCATTGAAAAAAAGCCTCGCCCAATGGACGAAGCAAGTAGTCATCGATATTTTTAATAACTGTTTTAACATTAAGACCAGCAGAACCAAGCAGCATGGATAGACCAGCAGCAGTTCTACCAGTACCTGTTACACCTGTTTGACCATGTGTAATACTTGGTATACCTGTTTCCTCATCAGCAAGCTGACGGGCTTTGTCATACATCTGCATGTTTTCACCAGCAGTGCTGGGAAACTTCAGCCCGTTAATCGCTGTGCCTGTTACGCCAGACTGACGCCGGAATACTTTACCCGGATAGATGTCAAAGTTCTGCCCCGGTACAAGCGAAGCCTCATCAACATCAAATACAAGATTGCCAGCAAGCGCAAGGTTATCAATTGCCATACGCATGTGGCCGTTCATTAAGAGTTGCGCGTCCTCCATATTTTCCGCCACACCAATTCCAAATACTTGATAGGGATTCTTTTCATACGGAAAAATTTGATAAGGGATGCGAGAAGGTGTAAAAGGGTTAAGAACAACTCGTAACACTTCTTCACCACATATCCAAGCGTTAACTTGAACAGAACTAATTTCATCCATGTCATAAGGGAGTTCCAAACCGTAAGCCCTAGCTGATGTAGCATCTAATGTTCCCCAATACTCTAATACTTCATAACGATTTTCATTGTAGGTTGGATCGTGTTCTGCATAAATAGTGTTTTCAAAGTAACGCTCTTCGTAAGCACCACTCTTACCAAGCACACGATTAATAGCGGCAAGATCAAATAAAGGAATATCTTTTAGACTACGCAGTTGATCTCTGTTTAAACGATGCCGCTCAATTACATACTCACAGTCATCTGCATCAACTGCGCTTGGATCAGGATAGAAGTTCCAGCAAGATACGTGACCAACACGAGGAACTGTTTTTTCATACGGATTATAAAATCTTTCTCCGTCTTCACCCTTCTCCCACTTGTGTACCTTTTTATAAAAGTTAAATGGACCTTTCATAATACCTGTTCCAAGCAAGGCTTGCTCAAACAGGGAACGACGAATTTCTTTTGTAGCTGATGTGTCAATCAACTGATCTTGTACAATCTTGTTAAGGCGACGCGCAGCAATATCTGCCGGTTTTAAATCCGGCTCTCCCAACTTGCTGTATCCTTTTTTTAGTGTAGCACCTTCTAGTTCTCCAGACAATCCTCCTAGTTTTGGCGCACTCGCCTCAACAGACCCCGGCGCAAGTTCCCGGCCATCACCCTCAAATCCATAAGGGTCGAGACTTGGACCACCTCCTCCCATTTGTTTTTCAACAACATCGAGATGAACAGCTTCCTCAATTCCTTCGGGATCAGGTGTAGGCTCGATGACTAAAGGAAAGTCACCACGACCAAAAAGAATTTCAGAAATCTGTCCGTAAGCAGCTAGAACTTTTACCTTCGTAATCTTTACGGTAACTTTAGACCGCTCAGATTCACGATACGTTTCTGACTCTTCAGAAAGTCCACGATAGTTTCTATACGAAGTTAGCCAGCGTTGTTCATCAGAACGACGACCTTCTTCGGCAGCAATAAACTTTTGCCGCACGTATCCCGAAAGACCATCAACGACTGGCCCCGGTACTACAACAGGAACATCTTCTAATTCAGAAGAGTCAATAAACGACATAAAAGTTAGCCTTGCTCGGAGTAGAGGCTATAGTCGTTTGCCAGCGTAAAAAAGTCAGGAGTCGTGTGCTTATTACCAGGAGCAGCAGGAGCAGAAACACTTTGCTCAAACTTGGTGTCAAAGTTTTCAAGTCCCTCACGAGGAGCAGGACCATCAGGCACTTCGTTCATCTCACCTTGGATTGTCGTCTTGTAAGTAAAATCTTTTTGTCCGTACATTGTTTTCTCCTCAATACCCGAATACACTATTCATAGGGGCTTCTTGTTTTTGTGGTGATGACCAGCCATTATAAAGATGGCTAGGGTTTTCAACTTGTCTTGACATGCACATGTATCGCAAAGCATCGTAAGCATGATCAGAAGCTTTGGTATCTACATCTTCACTGTTTGTTTTACTCAGTGGAATAGAAGTTAATTCACGAATAAGGTTTACACAGTTAGAAAAAATTTTAATGTTCGCTCCGTTTTCAGGATCAATTCGCAATCGTTTGTGTACTTCTAGTTTACCTCGGATACGATTCTTGTCAGCCGGTATAAAGCGACAACCCGCCTTGTTAATTAGTTCAGCAACTGTTAAGCCAGTGCCTGTTCTATTCCAAGATGCGCCATCAAGTACAGAAACAATTGGTTGAGGATCGCCCTCTTCCATCTCACGTATTTTTATTCCTAGCTCGTCCCCGTTTTGTCTTTTGATATACAACTCTCTGTATATCCAAAGATTATCATCGTGATCTAATGCTCCCCATAAAACACACGACGGACTCGTGAACCCATAATCTGCCGCCCTAACACGATACCATCCGTAGGGGAGTTCAAATGGATCGACAACATGATGAAACCTATTGAACTCGCTAAACGCCGCACCTTCCGCAATATCCCAGTCGCCTTCAAGTAGTCTCTTCCTTTCTAACTCCGGTAAAGAAAGAAGCATCATCTCATATTCGCCACTGTGTAGCAGATATGGATTATCACTTAGCTTTGCTGGAATAAACTTACGTGTAAATAGTGGGTCGTTAGGTTTTTCTGTGTGACTTGCAGGATAACGTAGTACCTTGCCTGTCGTAATGTCCGTAGCCCAGAAAGGACTGCTTACTGGTGCAGGATTAATGTAAGTTTTCTTTACCCAGTCGTGACCTGGCCCGCCCGGATTTGCTGTAGCTCGCATGTACGTCTTAATTTCTGGATTCGTTGTACGTAAACGAGAGCGAAGGTAGTCCCAAACGTATGGACTGGGGTAATGTGTGATTTCATCAATACCAATCCAGTTAAATGACTGTCCTTGGTAGCGACTTACGTCAGTATCCTTGTCCAAATACGAAAATAGAGCAGTAGCTCCAGAAGGAAAGACCCATGTGCTCTTTGCTTCTTTGAATACTGCCCCTTCAAAGGCTTTCGGATAGAATTGTTTGCTCTTATCTATCAGTTCTGTTAGCTCTGCTAGAGTGCGTCTAAGCAATAGCGCACGATGCTCGGTAATATGAGCAAATCTTAGCAGGTCAGCAAGAAGAGCGTAGCTTTTACCACCTCCTGCGGCTCCTCCGTAAAGTACATCACTCTCAGGTGATGCCAAGAACTCTGTTTGTGGTCCGGGATTGGGTTGAAAAGCTACGTCATTGTTCGCAAGTTCTTTCTTGAGACTCTCAGGAGCTACCTCAATCAAGTCATCAGTCAGTACTTGCTTTTTATTAAGCGCAGAGTCTAGTTGTTTAAGCTTCTTACTACGTTTCTGCGCTGTTTTAATTTGATTCTTTACAATACGCTGCACATTCTTCGTGCTACGACTGCGATTGTAGTTACCTTTTGGATCGCCGGGTTTCTTTTTAGGTCTTCCGGCCTTACGTTTAGGAGCTTCTGTCATCAGGATTAAAGATTTCTACAGGTTCATACTGTGATTTCTGTGGTAGAATGACAACAGCATGTAAATTTTTTGTTTCAATGACAGCTTCCTGCCGTCTACTAATCCCACTACGGTCTAATATGTCCTGTGCAGCCTTAAAGCGTAGCTCAGTACGACCTAAAGGTTCTCCCTCAGTGTGTGCAGCCGTCATAGAATCGACAATCTGCTTTACAGCACGAGGAGATGTGACAGCCATCTCTAGTTTAGCCCGTTCAATAATCTCTTCACGTAGTTGTGTAAGCACTGTGGGGTATGATGAACTTGCATAACCAGCAGCAGCACAGGACTGACGCGCATTACTAAATGTTTGGGGATTATCCACATCAAAGTAGTGTGTCATAAAAGACACCTGCTTCTCTGTAAGCTCTTTATCTTTTGTAACCAGTGATTTCATAAGCTATGTTTACATCTTTTATGATAGCGTCGATCTCATTCTTCCAAAAATTTAAAAAACTATGTAGTCGTGGTAGTTCAGGTAAGACATCCAGCTTTTGAAACATAAATGTTTGAACTAACGAAGGATAGTCTGGAAGATAATAAAGAACTTCTGTAGTTAAGACTACTTGTTTTTTTATTATTATCATAAGTATTAGTAATATTATTAATGTATTTAAAATAGTTTAAACTAGATTAAGATAAATATTATAATATATGTATTTAAACCTAGTTTATAATAACATTATAATATATGTATTTTAATATAGTTGATTAGCCCGCTTCAATGTGTCATTAATCATTCACTAATATGTTTATTATAGCATATTTTGAAAGTAAAGTCAACCCCTTGAAAGAAAATATTAATGTTGACTTTTTACAAAGTTTGAAAATTAGAAAAATTTTCTCAGGAATGCTATATATATACCCACTACCCCTACTGGCCCATACCCGCCCCCAATATTCAGAATATTTTTATTTATGTCAGTAATACTGACTTACCTATCTGGACAACGTATCTACATATAAGGATATGCACATATCATTGTGCGAATGTATTTCGAATTTTAGATAAATACATGCCGCATTTATTTTTAAGGTGCCTCAATTTGTACCGGCATGGCGGAAAGAACATTAGGACAGCATTGCTGACATATTATTGGACAGTATCGCTGCCCTTAATAATATTAGGACAACATTGCTGACACATATGTACGATTATGCTTGACATGTGGCATAATAGCAACACGCCTCTGTATCGTCCTCACAAGCTTTCTGAATGGTTCCGAATGTTCCGCGTATCATTGTGCATTGTAACCCGTTGAAACGATCATATGACCCATTAGACAAAGTGAGAACATCGTGAGAACATTTCAAGAACAATGTTGCGCTTTTACCACTGTCAACATTATTTTCAACATTCCCAACGATTCCAAATACTTGTGACAATATTGCCACAATCTATTTTATATATATATGAATATCGTTTGACCGATCACAAATTGTAACACTTTGTAACAATTCGTGAATAGACTTTCCAGTGGGGTTCTATAATCTATCAATCATCGAAACGACGACGCCGGGACACCTAACCCGGAAGGTAGATATAAAACAAAAACGGGAATGCACACGGTATCCGGCGAACCAAAGGGCTTGGCACTGTCGAAAGACAAGGACCGTTCAGCATCAAAAGCTATCGGGCGAGCCTATGAAAGTAGGTATAAAAATAGTTAGGTCAGCATATCTGACACTATGCGCTTTGGGTTGTACAGGACGTTCACCCTTTATGCTTCAGGCTGTAATGGTCGCACGGCATGGTAGCCGTTGCCTGATGAGTCACCCCGAAACCATAGGAGACGTTATGCTAAAAAGCGAGATCACCGAAACCAGTGACGAACGTCTGGTTTTCAAGTTATCCACAGACTCAGGAAAGTCTATAGCAGATGTCGAACTACGTGACGACCAGTGGTGGATTTACTTTAACGATGGGCATCATTTTGACACTGCTTTCAGATCATTCAAAGCGGCAAAGCACTACGTCTATGCGATGTACTTAGAACGTATTCGGCGATCATTTTTGAAAAGTGAGACGAACTAATGGCACAAGATAAAACTGACATATACCAGAAAGTGGCGGACCAATTGGTCGAGATGATGGAAACGATGGGAACCGGATGGACCAAGCCTTGGCGTGATGTTAACCAACCTATCAACCTAATCTCAGGCAAGGCATACCGTGGTCTCAATGTACTATTCTTAATGATGGCGGGACATACAAACAGAACATGGGGAACCTACAAACAATTCAACGGAAAAGGGTACCAAGTCCAGAAAGGCGAAAAGGGTACGACCATAACGTTTTACAAACCTATCAAGATCAAAGATAAGGATAGCGGCAAAGATAAAACGATACCGCTACTTCGAACCTATACGGTATTCAACGGCGATCAGGTACGAGACAAAGATGGCAACCCATATGTTACGCCAACCAGTGCGCCAATGACTGAAAGCGAGCGCAATAGCGTAGGAGATGATTATATTCGGAACACTGGCGCAAATATTCAGGGCAGCGAATCAAAAGCCAGTTACATCCAGGCCATAGATGAAATTCACATGCCCGACTATGCGGCATTCACTGATAATGCGGCATTCTATGGTACAGTGTTTCACGAGTTAGCACATTGGACTGGTGCTAAGTCCCGCCTAAATCGTTTGGATAGTGGCACCTATGCATGGGAGGAATTAGTAGCAGAACTAAGCGCAGCCATGACTTGTGCCGCATTGGGTATCGAAAGCACACCACGCGAAGATCACGCACAATACCTTAATGGCTGGATATCCCGCATCAAAGATGACCCTCGCGCATTGTCTCGCGCTATTACGAAAGCGAAACAGGCGAGCGAATACCTTGAGAAATTACAGGAACCCGCACAAGAAAAGATTGCGGCGTAGGTTGTTGACACAATAGCTAGGGCTGTGGTAATCATGGCCCTAGCATTACAATACAAATCCGCTGGAAAGGTACTAGGGAAATGACTGATAACATTAAGCTTCGCAATCATTACGAAAACGATGCGCTAGTATTGCGACATAGAACACTAGCACGCGAGCGCATAACTAACGCGACGCGGGCGGACGGTTCGCTGGATTGGTCCAGATTGCCTAAACTTTTGACCACTAATCCCAAACTTTTGAAATCTGATAAGGGTGGAGAATATCTATCCGCTGGCCTAATGTTCGCGCCTACTTGGATTAGTGGCTATAATATGTGCCCATATGCAACGTATGGTTGCGGCACAAATTGTCTAACATGGTCCGGGCATGGTCAACGTCATATGCTACATGATAATGTACATAATGTACTGCTCGCCCGGATTGTTCGCACTATAATCTACATGGAAAACCGCGCACAATTTATGCAAAAACTACACAAAGAATTGCGGTCGCATGTTCGCAAAGCGCACAAACTTGGTGCTACTCCAGCATTCCGGCCTAATACTACGTCGGACATACTGTGGGAGAAACGTCACTCGGAATTGTTCACAACCTATCCTGATCTAGTTATATATGATTACACTGCCGTACCTAATCGCAAGGTGCCGGACAATTATAATCTAACATTTAGCCGTAAGGAAAGTAATGAACAAACGGCGCTAGATAGTGGCCTTAATATTGCCGCCGTGTTTAGAATAAGGAAAGGCCAGCCATTGCCTAAGACTTGGCAAGGTCGTGAAGTAATCGACGGAGACTTGTCAGATGCTAGGTTTTTAGATAAGGCGGGAGTGATTGTAGGACTAAGGCCAAAGGGTGCAAGCTTTGACGACACTAGCGGTTTTGTAATTTAACACTTGACAAAGGGAAAACATGCGCCGTATACTGTGAACTACAATTGAGTGTGGCTATTTTGTAACGATGATTTGGCAAATATTCTTGGCAAGTGAGCGTGATCCGATAGCGGAATGGATTAGGAAAGGTAAAGAAAATGCAACATAATTGTTTGTAACTGATGATAAGATTGACGCACTAAGTACTGACATAGCAGAGAATTGCTGGGAGGTCACATCATTCTCAACAGTAGGACAAATTTTGCCACATGTTATTGATGCAATGGCAGATGAAGGGTTACCAAAGCGTAAGAGCCTAGCTATAGTAATCGCTAAGATGGCACTCGCAAAATGGAACGAAACTATTGTACAAACTAAAGGGGCACAAGATCATGGTTAAAAATGCTGGGGCATATATTAGGTGTCACGAGTGCGACGGTGCAGGACATATCGAAACGCAACGCAGTGCCACGCAGTTTGTAGATGTCGAGTGTGACTTGTGCTTTGGTAGTGGTGAATTATATGACCAATTCTTTATAGAGGATGACGAGTGATGCGCGTAAGGCTAAGGCTTCGGCCATAGCCCAACAGTTGAGGAGAACTAAACTATGGAATGGAAACGCGAAACAACCGAGCACACGATGTCTAACGGCACCGTTGAGAGGGAACACCAATACTGCGCGACCATCGATGGCTATAAGTACGAGATATCGCGCGGCTGGAGTCGGTGGCAGGGCGAGGGTTGGGAGTTCTACGGCCCTTGCTCAAAGGTGCCCGTACATGCCGCAACCCTGCACGAAGCTAAAGCACGGGCAGAAAGAATGGCCGCAAAGAGAAATGGTCTGGGGTCCAATGTATAACCGAGAAATGTTTGTTATTCTTTGGCGGAAACAATTCTACGGCATATTAAAGGGTAACATTCTAAAATATCTTTGGCGAAATAAGTACAAACATTACAGGGATAACTAACATGGAAAACAAATACATGCTGGAGTATCGACCAGCACTTGACAAGTACACGCTGTATAGTGTATATGAACCGGACAAGATTTTGGAAACCTTAAATAATCTTGACGACGCATTACAAATGATGGCATCCTATGTTAAGTATGATGCACTAGCTAATGGGACATATCATGACCACTAGAGGTAGAATGCAATGGAAGTCCTACCGAATACATGCTAACGACGAGGTACGTAGGATTGGTAGTGGTAGGCGAACAGTGCTGGCGATGGTCGGCAGAAAGTGGGTGAGAATTAAGAGCAGAGTAAGCGACGGATGGGCACAGCGTGTGCATATTAATACTTGGAACAAAATTTTAATTGAGGAGACTAACGATGCTTAACTTTATTTCAACGAAGACTTTGATTATGCTCAACAAGATGGAAGGTAACAAGCCTAACATCGTGCGGCATGTAGTACACAACCAAGGTTATAGAGTAACAGAAACAAATAAGTTTGTAAAGGTACAGGATGGTAAGCGGGTGCTATACTACGGCAAACATGGCAATCCTTTCCACAATATGTATCGTATCGTAGCCAAGCCCGGTACTAATGACTTCGTAACCCATGCAGTAAAGGACTAGTGATGAAACATTTTCAACGTCTTCCTAAAGAAACTGACAACAAAGAACTGATCAAACGTCTAGACTTCTATGTGACTAAGGGCGTAGTGAAGGGATGTACATGGCAGATGACTCGACCTAAGTATTTACTAGCGTTGGCTGCCAACAGGACACAGAAGGATGGCTACTACAAGCAGTCAAAGAATGGTGCGATACTAGCCTTGTCGGAACTAAAAGTAGTGGACAGGTACAACAAGATTATGCAGTCATTAGAACATACTGATGATTGACTAATGGTGGGAAGTGTGCTTGTGTATGCTTCCTACCAAAACCTTACCAGTATGGTATACAAAACCTTACCAGTATGGTATAATATAAAGCTTATTGGTATGTAGTAATAGATATGAAAGGTAATCTATATATGGTTTATAATCAAATGCTTAGAGTTCTTTCTGGTAAGTCTGCTTTAACTGGTAGTTTGTTTCGTCATGTGTTTATATCTAAGCAACAGTTGCATCAAACAGTTACGCTATATGATACTGATGTTGATGAGTATTATCCCTTGACATTGAGGGTGTTAAGTAGTAATGATATACTCGATGACGACTACATTGTCTTTGTTAAACAAGATAGGAGTACTGTATGAGGTGTCAGTGTTGTAATAAAATCTTACATCATAGTGAGATTAAATTCAATAAGTTCTTGAAACAATGGGACTTCTGTGGTATATGTAAGGATCATTCTCGTCACTTGTATGATGATGATTATGTTATTGAATTAAAATGGGATGAGAAACATGAACATCTTTTATCTGAGTCACAATCCAGTTGAAGCAGCAGCTATGCACTGTGACAAGCACTGTGTCAAGATGCTAACAGAGTATGCCCAGATGATGTCTACAGCACATCGTGTGTTAGACGGTGAGATGTATATTGGTCAGACAAAGAATGGCAGACGGATCACTCGGTACAAGCACGATGTCGAGAAACTATACAAGGCATCGCATGTGAACCATCCGAGTAACGTGTGGTTGAGACAATCGAGTAAACACTACCTGTGGTTGGTCGAGTTATGGGTTGCACTTGGTATAGAATATCAACGGCGTTACGACAAGGAACATCTAAGTATAACAACGCTTTACAAGCATTTAGTAATCCCACCTGTTAAGATTCCTCATGCTGATTTTACTCCACCACCACAGGCTATGCCGGATCATTGTAAGATAGAGGATGATTGTGTAGGAGCCTATCGTAAATATTATATCACAGAAAAGGCACACTTTGCAAGATGGAAAAATGGAAAGAATTTCCTTGACAGGTGGAGTGCTGTTGCTGTATACTAAGTATTAAGGAGGTGATATGACACATGATAATATGATAGATGAAATAAGAGCAGTAAAGATGCTAAAGGATATTAAAGATTATTTAGACTCAACAAAGGATTTGTTTGAAGAACACAATAGTGTTTCTGCTATTATTATACAACGAGTCCATAGAATAGTCAATGAGTTTCATAATGAATAATTATATCAATGCTACCTTTGGTTGTATAGTCTTACTGTCTTTGATGTTAGTGTCTCAGAAGGCATCACCTAGTGACCTCGATGAGGTGGGCTGTCTAGCTGAAGCAATATACTTTGAGGCTAGAGGTGAGGATATCGTTGGGATGATAGCTGTTGGTCAAGTTATAATTAACAGAGTTAACGATGAAAGGTTTGACGATACCATATGTGGTGTCGTTCATGCTGGTTACTACTACGAAAACTATCCTATCAGAAATCGATGTCAGTTTTCTTACTGGTGTGATGGTAAGCATGAGCGATACGGAGACATCAAAGCGTTTGAGAAAGTGATGATTGCCACACAGGCTATCCTTGACAACATACGCATCGAGGGTTTAGAATACGCAACACACTATCACGCCAGTCATGTCACACCGTACTGGTCACAATCTTTTAATCGTGTTAGACAAATTGGAGGACATATATTTTATGAGTCTATCGACTGAAGAACTAATGACGTTGGAACAATATTTCGAGGAGTACAGGCAACTTGGTTATGGAGAAGTCAAAGCAGCAGAGAAAGCCTACCGTAAGTTATCCGACGAAGATACGGATTGGTCCGAATGATGTCGAGGTAGAGTATGTGTCTCTCAATGGTGAACTCTTTGGAGACTATAGCTTTATCAACAATCTCATTCGAGTAGATAAAACATTGAGAGGTGGTCCTCTGGTTGACACAGTGCTACATGAAATCCTTCACGCGATCTGGAGATTAGGACAGTTGAAGGATGCAAAGGAAGCGGAGGAGCGTGCTGTGTCTGTTACTGCTAGTTATCTTGCACAAATTATTCGAGACAACCCGGAGTTAATCGCATGGTTACAGAAGGAGATATCAAGTTAGTTTCTGCTCAAGAATTTCACAGCAGAAAGACACATCAAATACTACAGCGTTGGGAGTATGGAATGATTACCGAACAGGAGATGATTGACAGCATGACGCTGATAGGTTATGATAAGGAAGTAATCTTAGATATACTAGAGGGCGAGGGTGAGGAAGACTAGTGGCAATGATATATGTACATCGAATGGACAGCATGGGCAGCGATCTTACTGTAGCTAACGCAGCCCGTGTGTCCTTCGACAAGCACAAGGATGAGTTAGATAGCAGTGATGAGAAGTTGATTGCGTTCCTAGCAAAGCATGGTCACTGGTCGCCCTTCTCTCATGTATTCATACAGTTTAAGATCGATGCACCTATCTTTGTTGCCCGTCAACTACAGAAGCATCAGGTAGGACTAGCGTGGAACGAGGTGAGCCGTAGGTATGTAGACACTAAGCCTGAGTTTTATTCTCCTATTGAGTGGCGGCGACGAGCAGCAGATAAGAAGCAGGGGAGTATGTCTGAGCCTATCGCATCGCAAAGTATTGCTAACGGTATAATGAAGGAAGCTTATGATGCATCTTTGAAGGCATATAGTAGACTGCTAAGGTTAACAGCCACGCCCCGTCATATTATAGAACCAACAGAAATTGGTACATACAACCTTTACCCCTATGAAGAAATTTGTCCTGAACAAGCAAGAATGGTGCTACCACAATCGACGATGACAAGTTGGTACTGGTCTGGTAGTCTATATGCATTCAGTCGTGTATGTAATCTAAGATTAAAGGAGGACGCACAAGCAGAGACACGCGAAGTAGCAGAGAGTATCAGTAATCACTGTGCTATTATGTTCCCTATCAGTTGGAAAAATCTTATACAAGGATAACTAACTATGGCAGACAAGATCAAGGCAGCCGGTAACACCAAGAAGCAAGATCGTTCATCATGGTTTGAGAACCATGTTATCGTGATGAGTTGTGACGACGATAAGGAGAAGGAGAATAAGATTAAAGAAGAACTAAAGGCTCGTATTATCATGGGACAGAGCGGAGGTTAAGCATGTCAAACACTATTCATTATTACAAAATGATTCCTTTAGAAAGTGTCGAGGTAGTTAAGAGTAAGCTGCGCCGCTTGATGTGGGATGATGCAAATGAAGTAATGGCTCTGATTGAAGATGCAAAAATTATTGGAATCAAAAAAGAAGAAGAAGAAGAAGAAGAGGAAGAGGAAGAAACTGAGAACCAAGAAGAACTCTTCCACAACAAGTTCAAGAGAAAAGATTTGAAATGCTTGATAATGTAAGAGATAAAGGAGTACGAGAGTGGTAAATGAGTTTTTCTTTAACAACAAGATAGCGGCTCGACTAAACTACTACTGGAAAAAGCGTGGCGTAACTGCTAACGCAAGACTAATGAAAAGATTTGACAGCGAGGGTAATGTAAGTTACCATGTGGTATCAGACTTAATAGTACTACCTGACTACACGATTGGAGTTAAGGATGGATGATCCTGTTGACAAGCCTCTGCACTACAACCAAGGAGACATAGAGTGTATCGATGCAATCAAAGCTTCAATGAGCACCGAAGGGTATCGTGGATACCTAAAAGGGAATGTACAAAAATATACTTGGAGATACGAGGAAAAAGGACTGGTCGAAGACCTAAAGAAAGCACGATGGTATTTGAACCGCCTTATAGATAGCTATGAGTCAGCTTGAATTATTCCAACTGGATAAAGATCTGTCTTGTTTTTTTGAGAGACAAGAACCAGTCTATAGACATGATGGTAAGATTTTTATGGAAGGAGGATACCGTGATCCTGTGCTAAGAAAGGTACAGTTAATGTGGAAGCGAGCAAAAGATCGAGCAAGAGAAAAGGAATTGCCTTTTAACATTACTAAAGCAGACATATTAACTGTGTGGCCTCCACATAACATATGTCCTGCATTGGGAATAGAATTGCACATAGCACCTAAAGCAAAGGACGATCCAGATTACGGATACGCTGTTTATAATTCTGCTTCGTTAGATAGAATAATACCGGAGAGGGGATATGTAAAAAACAACATAGCTGTAGTGAGTAGTTTGGCAAACAATATAATGTCCTACGCTACTCCGAAACAAGTTATTAAAGTTGCTAAGTATTATAATAAAAAATATGACGAGGTAAAGGATAAACTAAATGTCTAGCAAGTTGATTGAAGCGCATCAACCCTGCCCTGATTGTGGCTCGACTGATGCACTAGCAGAGTATGACGATCACACTTTCTGTTACTCATGTGAGAAGTTCACATGGAACAACCAAAGCGAAACAGACGGGGGAACCGTTTATAAAATGGAAACCAATCTTAATCCTAAACCGTTTAGGAGTTTGTTGCTCGACACAGTTAAGACTTATGGTGTAACTGTAGCTGACGACAACAGCACTAATCACTTTCCTTACTACGACGACAAGGGAGCATTGGTTGCCGAGAAGATTCGGAATGTACTGAGCAAGCAGACGTTCAGTCAGGGCGACATAAAGATAGCCCAGTTCTTTGGACAGAAGTTGTTCTCTTCTGGTGGTAAGTATATCACCATCACTGAAGGAGAGATCGATGCGATGTCTGCCTATCAAATGCTTGGTAGCAAGTGGCCGGTAGTGTCGATCAAGAATGGCGCACAGTCTGCTGTTAAGAATGTGAAGCAACACTTCGAGTACCTCGATAGCTTCGACAACATCGTTATCTGTTTCGATAATGATGAACCCGGCATCACTGCTGCTAATAAAGTGGCACAGTTATTCTCACCACGTAAGGCCAAGGTGATGACGTTAGTTGACAAGGACGCTAACGATTACCTCACCAAGAATAAGCAGAAAGACTTTGTGTCTGCTTGGTGGAATGCAAAGACGTATGTGCCGGATGGTATCCTCGCATCGTCCTCTATGATTGAGGGACTAGCAGAAGAGGATGACGTAGAGAGTATGCCCTATCCTTGGGAAGGGTTAAACAGAATCACAGACGGACTACGAATGAGTGAGATGGTTGTAATCACAGCAGAGACAGGCGTAGGAAAGACATCTGTGCTGCGTGAGATCGTATACAATATCTTGAAGACTACCGATGAGCGTGTTGGCACTTTATTCCTAGAAGAAACTCCTCGCATTAGTAGCGTAGGCTTGACTGCAATGGAAGCAAACATACCAGCGCACAGGTTCAAGTCAGTTCTAAAACCAGAGGATCGTAAGGAGTTTGGTAAGCGACTACTCTCCGATGATAGGGTTTACTTCTACGATAGCTTTGGGAGTATGGACATCGACACGTTGATGGCTAAGATCAGGTACTATGCGAAAGGACTTGACTGTCGCTTCGTTATACTAGATCATATTAGTATCGTAGTATCTGATGGACGTAACGGTGCTGATGAACGGAAGCTACTCGATGAGATTGCAACCAAGCTAAAGACATTGACGATGGAGTTGAACATCAGTCTTATTGCAGTGGTACATGTTAATCGTCAGGGCCAGATCAGAGGTACTGCTGGCATCGAACAGCTTGCCAACATGGTTGTCGGACTGAAGCGAGACAAGTTATCAGAGGATGAGATCGAACGTAACACCACCGACGTTGTAGTCTGGAAGAACAGATGGACCGGCGAGACAGGTACAGCATGTCATCTTTACTACGATCCGATGACTGGAAGAATGGCTGAAAGGGATGTGTCAGATGTATCAGATGTGGATGAACAAACGTCTACTGATAGTTGATATTGAAACAGATAGTCTTAATGCTTCGTTAATCCATGTTGTAGTTACAAAAGACTACGACACCAAAGAAGTCAAAACCTTTCGCAATGAGTTAGACTTTAACAGCTACATTAATGAGCAACCAAGTCTATTCATTATGCACAACGGTATTACATTCGACGCTGCTGTGCTTAACAGATTGTGGAAGTCAGGCATCAAGACGAGTCAGTGTATTGATACACTACTACTATCACGACTGTTCAATCCTGTTCGAGAAGGTGGGCATTCGCTCGATGCTTGGGGTAAGAGGTTTGGTTCCCACAAGATTAACTTCACTGCCTTCGAGCATTACTCAGAAGAGATGAGAGACTACTGTGAGCAGGACGTACACATCACTGACAGACTATTCTCCATACTCTTGAGAGAAGCAGAAGACTTCTCAGAGGAGAGTGTTAAGCTAGAGCATGAGGTGCAACACATTATCAGCAAGCAGGAGAAGCGTGGTTTTAATTTTGACACACGCAAAGCAAGTATTCTTCTGGCTGAGTTGATGGAGAAGGCTCAAGAGATTGAGACTAAGATCACTGAAGAGGCTGGGATATCAATAAAGTTTGACAGGGAGATTATACCACGCTATACTAAAGAAGGTAAACTATCTAAGGTAGGGTTGGGATGTGTTGATAATGCTTTGGACGTAGTTCGTGGTCCATTCAGCCGTGTTAAGTACATCCCCTTTAATCTTTCCTCTCGTCAACACATCGCTAACTATCTAATTAGAAAGGGGTGGCAACCAAGAAAGTTTACACCAACAGGACAGCCTATCGTTGATGAGAGTGTGTTGGCTACCGTTAGAATAAAAGAAGCAGAAGAAATAAGTTACTACCTTACCCTAGAGAAACGTATTGCTCAAATTAAACCTTGGATAAAGGCAGCAGATTATGATGGCAGAGTTCATGGCAGTGTTCGCACCTGTGGTACAATCACTACACGCATGTCTCACAACTCTCCTAACATGGCTCAAGTGCCGTCAACAAGAAAACCATACGGAGAAGAATGCAGACAGTGCTGGACCGCCAGCGAAGGTCATAAGTTAATTGGCATTGATGCAAGTGGACTAGAACTTCGAATGCTTGCTCACTATATGAATGATGATAAGTATACTAAGGAGGTTGTCAATGGAGACATACACACAGCTAACCAGATGGCTGCAAAACTTGAATCAAGAGATCAGGCAAAAACATTCATCTATGCTTTCATCTACGGAGCAGGAGATGCTAAGATTGGAACCATCGTGGGTGGAACTAAATGCGATGGAGCAGGACTTAAAGAACGCTTTCTCAATAGTACTCCAGCACTTGCAAGGCTTAGAGAAAGAGTGCTACGAGCAGCTACAACAGGTAGAATCAAGGGTCTTGACGGCAGGTACCTTCTTATAAGATCAGAACATGCAGCACTTAACATTCTTCTACAGAGTGCCGGTGCTATCGTAATGAAGAAAGCGTTGACAGTATTTTACAAAGACCTGTTGAATAAAAAACTTACTCCCTCCTCATACTTTGTCGCAAACATTCACGACGAGTGGCAGCTAGATGTGCCAACCAGTATTGCAAAGGACGTAGCAGAGATCGGAGTGAATGCTATACGAAAGACGACACGCCTTCTGAATCTTAACTGTCCTCAAGATGGAGAGTATAAGATCGGAGACAACTGGGCAGAAACACACTGAGGTAATATGCAAAAGAAACTAGAACAATTTCACTGTGCCTTTGGTCATCCCATAGGTAGAGAATTTAAGCAGGAAGACCTGACACTACCCGCATCCCTAATTAATGAGGAATATCAAGAGCTTGTAGATGCTTGCTTACAGGGAGATGTAGCTAACATCAAGAAAGAACTGATGGATTTGATGTATGTTTGTTTCTCCATGTGCGTCAGGTATGGCTGGGATGCAGACAAAATGTTTGATCTTGTGCACCAATCCAATATGACTAAGCTTGACAAGAATGGTACACCAGTCTACAGAGAAGACGGTAAGATAATGAAGTCAGCTAAATATATTCCTGTAGACTTGACAAAACTGTAGAGAACTGCTATCATACTAGTATCGCCAATTAAAGGAGAATTAAACATGGCTAATAACATTCAGGTACACAGCGTCGAAGGTATTGCATACTGGGCAAAACTAGATAGGCCACATCCTAATAAGTTTTCTCAATATGAAACAGATGCACAACAATACTCGATTGCTTTGTATCTCGACGCACGAAATAAGAAGTTGATGGAGTCGCTCAACCTAGCCTCCACAATTAAACATGACGAGAACGGAGATCGTTTTAACTTTGTCTTAAACTATATGACCAAGGCAGGTAAGCCGATGGTTGCTCCAAAGGTTTTAGACTGTGACCTAAACGATGTAACTCAAAGTGTTTTGATTGGTAATGGTAGTAAGGTAGAGGTTGAGTTTGCTTTACTAGAAATTCAAGGTGGTGCTCATGCTGGTAAGACAAAGGCGTTTCTTCGCAATGTTCAGATCATTGATCTCGTTCCTTACGAGGGGGCAAGTTCTTCCAGCTACACGTTCAAGAAACGCACCGATGGTTACGTTGCTACCGACCAGCAGAACCTTGAAGAAGTAGCATAATGTATAAAACCCTTGACACCCTAGTTCCTGACATGTACAAGCTACTTCATGGTGATGTAGATCATGTTCCTAACGGGGATAACAAAAGCCTCTTCTATAAAAATGTGGGCCGTGCCCTATATAGAAAGTTTGGTTCTGACTCTGACTACGAGCCGAGACTACGCATGTCTAATATCGGTAAGCCAGCACGACAGGTGTGGTACGATATTAATAAAGCACCAAAAGAAAGACTGACTGCTCCAACGCTGAACAAGTTTTTCTTTGGTGACTTTATTGAGGAGTGGGTAGTTCTGTTAGCAAGAGAGGCAGGACACTTTGTTCAAGACACTCAGAAGGAAGTCGAGATCGATGGTGTCAAGGGACGTATGGACTGTAAGATCGACGGTGTTGTGGTTGACGTTAAGTCGGCAAGTTCATATGCCTTTAAGAAGTTCAAGAATAATACTCTTGAAAAGGATGATCCCTTTGGTTACATTGATCAGATCAGTGGCTACGCACAGGCTGAAGGGCAGAATGAAGCAGCCTTCTTAGCTATGGACAAACAGAATGGAGACATAGGATTACTAAAGGTTCCTACTCGTGATGTGCGTCCTCGAATTAAGATGTTGAAAGCTGCACTAGAAAAGGACACTCCACCAGAGCGTTGTTATAAGGATGTACCGGAAGGTCAATACGGTAACAAAGTTCTGGCTATGGAGTGTTCTTACTGCCCATTCAAACAACACTGTTGGGCAGATGCAAATGACGGCGTTGGTCTAAGAGGATTCCACTATTCCTACGGACCAAAGTTCTTTACAAAGGTGGCAAAAGAACCACGTACTCAGGAGTTTAAATTAGATGCTGTACGATCTTCGACAACAACTGGTTGACAAATGCGATCAAACTGATATAATAGATATACTGAATATCAGTGTTGAAGAAATCGTAGATGTATTCTGGAATAAGATTACAGACAACTTAGAATTGTTTGAAGACATACTTGATGATGTAGGAGAGGAAGGAGAAGATGACTACGGATGAAAAGGAGCAGCGCAGAAAACGCATCTCCAGAAAAAAGAAAGACAACAGTGTTCACAATATCTACGCAAAAGATTTACGAACATCTAAGTACAAGATGCGCGTTGTCGAGAGTAAAAAGAATAAGACAAGAGAAGGCAACTTACTCAAAGCAGTTCGAGAAGGAGAATACCTAGATGAGTAAAGCAAAAGCAGATGGGTTTCAACCTAATCCTCGAACACGCAGGAGAAGTAGAAAGCCTCCACTAAGACACCGAAAGAAACGTACCCCATCTCAGTATCGGATATATAAGAATGGCTCTCGATAAAAAAGTAACACCAGTATTCGATGTAACATGGTACATCAAGTGGGCAGCTACTTTAATTCTAGTTGTCGGAAGTTTCCTTAACGCACAAAACATGTACCCTCTGAATGTCTATGTAATGACCGCAGGCATAGTGGGCTGGCTCATGGTTGGTTTCTTATGGAGAGATAGAGCAATGATCTTTCTGAACACAGTTGTTCTGTGTGTCTATCTCTTCTCTGTCTAATGGGGAAGATGCAGAGAAACAAAGGAGCCAATGAAGAAAGAGCAATAGTAAATCTTCATCGTGACTTTGGTATGCCAAGAAGCAAGGCACTAAGGGTGCCGCTGTCTGGTATGGCTGAAGGATACAAACACGATGTTATACTCAATGGATATGAGGGCGAGTGTAAGGTAAGAGCATCAGGGTTCAAACAGATATACGACTGGCTGGCTAAGAACCCTGACTTCCTTACAGTACGTGTGGATAGAAAAGAACGCCTATATATTCTCCCAGAAAAAACATGGTTAAAAATAATAGAGGAAGCACAATGGAACAAGTAGGACTACCAACAGCATATCAGCAGTACATTCATTCATCCCGATATGCTCGTTGGCTGGAGGAGGATGGACGTAGAGAAACGTGGGAAGAAACCGTAGATAGATACTTTGAGTACATGAAAGTACACCTCAGAGAAAAGAACGCTTATCTGATAGGTCAGAGCCTCTTAGAAGAGCTAAAGAATGGGGTAATGAACCTAAAGGTTATGCCTTCTATGCGCCTACTGATGACCTCTGGTCCTGCCGTAGAGCAGTGCAACGTGGCTGCTTATAACTGTGCTTATCTTCCAGTGGATAGTATCCGCTCCTTCGATGAGATACTCTATGTGCTGATGAATGGCACAGGTGTAGGCTTCTCTGTAGAAAGGCAGAACGTAGACCAGCTTCCTCGTGTCAATGAAACCTTTGAAAACACTGATACCACAATCCATGTGGGTGACAGTAAGCTTGGCTGGGCTAAAGGATTTCGAGAACTGATTAGTCTGCTCTATGCCGGTCAGATTCCTAGATGGGACTTGTCTAAGCTACGTCCTGCTGGAGCTAGACTACACACCTTTGGTGGACGTTCTTCTGGTCCCGGCCCATTGAATGAACTGTTTATGTTTTCTGTTAATCTATTGAAGTCAGCAGCAGGTAGGAAACTAACTTCATTGGAGTGCCATGATCTTGTATGTAAGACGGCTGAAGTTGTTGTTGTTGGAGGTGTTAGGCGCTCTGCTCTTATCTCTCTTAGTAACCTGTCTGATGATCGGCTGCGTGGTGCTAAGTCTGGTGATTGGTATAATCATACTGCTCACAGAGCTTTGGCTAATAACTCAGCGGTGTATAGTGCGAAGCCAGATGTAAGTATATTTCTGTCTGAGTGGAAAGCACTACACGACAGCCTGTCAGGTGAGCGTGGTATTTTCAGTCGTGCTGCATCGACTAACAAAGCAGCAGAGAACGAACGAAGAAACATTAACAGGACTGAGGGAACTGTATGGGAGTATGGAACTAATCCATGTAGTGAGATTATCCTACGTCCTAATCAGTTCTGTAATCTAACAGAAGTAATGGTACGTGCTGATGATACGTTGGATACATTGAAGGAGAAGGTACGACTTGCTACCATTCTCGGAACGTATCAGTCTACTCTAACGGACTTCAAGTATCTTCGTAAGCGTTGGAAAGATAACACAGAAGAGGAACGCTTGCTTGGTGTTAGCCTCACTGGTATCATGGACTCTCTTATCACCAACGGACGAGCCTACAAAGACGTTGAGGAAGGACTAAAGGAAACGCTGACAGAGCTAAAGAAGGTAGCCGTTGAGACTAACAAAGAGTTTGCTGCTAAGTTTGGTATCAATCAGTCTGTTGCTATCACATGTGTAAAGCCTAGTGGTACAGTCAGTCAGCTTACTGACACAGCCTCTGGTATTCACTCTCGACACAGTGAGTATTACATTCGCCGTGTTCGTGGTGACATGAAGGACAGCCTCACAAACTTTCTTAAAGATGCTGGAGTACCTTTCGAGAATGCTATCTCTGGATATCAGGACATCGATGAGACAATGCCTATCTACAACGATCAGATTGGTGTGTTCTCGTTTCCTGTTCAAGCACCACAAGACTGTGTGACTAGGGATGACGAGACTGCTATAGATCAACTGAAGCTGTGGATCACATACTACCGGCACTGGTGTGAGCATAAGCCTAGCATCACTGTGAGTGTGCGTGATGATGAGTGGATATCCGTTGCAGCGTGGGTGTATAATCATTTCGATGAGATGTCTGGCATATCCTTTCTACCTTACGATGGTGGTAAATATGTTCAGGCACCATACGAAAAGATCAGCAAGGTACAGTACGAGGAGCTACTAAAAAAGACCCCAACCACTATTGATTGGAGCCTTATGTCTAAGTACGAACAAGAGGATGAAACTAAATCATCTCAAGAGTTTGCTTGCACAGCAGATGTGTGTGAAGTAGTAGATATCTAATGAACGAGATAATCTTCACACCTGACTTTGATATGGATGAAGATGAGATAGACGATCTTCTATGTATCTTTCCTGATAAGTGTGACAAGAAGCCGTGCTTGTGGTGTGTAGAAGCAAACTCTGATATGACAGAGATAGATAGAGAAAAACTATTAGCCGAGGTGAGGAAAAGCCATTTGATAAATAATTAAAAGACTTCTCTACTTTGCTATAGAGCTAACAAGCCAACCAAACAGACCTGATAAGATGCCAAAGGCAGCAGCAGCACCGTACAGTTTAGCACGGTCACGTTCAAGCGAGCCTACGCGCCTTGTCAGGTCTTTTAGTTCTGACTCTAGTCTACCCTGTGACTTGATTAAAGTATCTAGCTTACCCTCTAATCTTCCTAGACCGACAAGTATCTCATCACTATTCATTTGTTTGAAGGCGTAGGTTTAGAGGACGATTAACAAAATATTTTGCATTCTAATGTTTCATTGCTTAGTTTTCTAACCATTCTAAACATACGTTCTTGTTCGTTTTTCGGTGCTTCAGACACAACAGATAAAAGAGTAGCCTCTGGAATAAGAAACGGTTGATATAAAGGAGGAGCTTTTTGATATGCAGCGGCATAGGTTAATTTCTCAGCCAGTGCTTTTGAAACACCAGCCTTTGTAGTAGTAGCTGCTCTGTAGATTTCTTTTGCTATAGCATCGTTGTCATTCCTATACTTAGGCAGACTTCGTAAAATTGTAGCATAGGAATAGAACGCGCCCATGAGTTCTCTTTCCTCCTTAAACCTTTCTGCTTGAGCTTCTCTAAAAGTTTCTACAAAATCTTCGACTCTTCTTTCATCCCTAATAACTTCTTTTTGTAATTGGTTATTACCAATGTCGTTTAGATGTTCAAAAATATCTACAACATCTGATGTACTTTTTAAACCCTTGCGTCTTATAGCACTTGTAACACCCGACTGAGCGGTCTTGTATTTTCTTCTGATATTTCCAAAAGTATTTGATACACTAGCAGAAAGGTTATGTGTTACAAACTTTACACCTGATTGGCTTAAAATTAATTCTTTTCCTTTAAGCGGCGCATCATTTGGTCCTGTCTCATACCATTTAGGTTCAACGTCACCGTAAAATTTACCTATAGTTCCTACAAAACCCGGAACAAAAGAGTTAACCGTATCCTGCACAAATGTAGTAACCCTATCTTCTCCTTTGTATGGATCGCGCATTAGAGCATTTAACAGCGGGGCTGTGCCTAAACTCTTTGTAACAAAAGGGTCCAAGTATTTCAAAGCTGCTTTAGCAAAACCTTTTGAATAGGCTTCGTCAATAGACATACCTGTTTGCATAAGCCTGTCAGCCTCTAAATGAATTGTGCTGAAGCCGTGTGTGAAAACAGATACCACGCCAAACGGATTCATGTGCGTCATATTAACTAGCGTGGCATTACCATCAGAATCTATTTCATAAGGAACTAGATTACTGCCTTGATGCCAATCAGGTAGGAAAGTATTTCTAGCTGTTTGAAGCGCTTTCTTTTCGTTTGCAGAAACATCTCTTCCGAAAGCGTTTTCATACGCCCAACTACCTATGTCGTATCCTTTTTCCGCAACAAATTCTGCACCACCAACAACAGCCGACAGGCGAGCAAGTTTTGTAGTACCATCATAAATAAAAGCAGTAGCTTTTTTACGATCTCCTTCTTTCAGAAACCGTCTTCCCTCTTCAATTGATTCCAAGGAGTCTACAATAATATTTTTTGTGTTCCTAGTTATCTCCAGTGTGTGAGATACAAAGTTACCTACACCTAAAAGTCTTGCGGTCTTAAACAATCCGGGTTGAAACCTGTAATTAGGAAGATGCCTAAACACATCTTTCTGTGCCCTAAGTTTAGAAACTTCATCTGAAAAACCTAGTCGTGTATAATGATTACGCCTGTCCATGTAGTAAACAACTTTAAAAAATTCATCTCCAGAAGCGTATACTCTTTTACCACCCTCAATAAAACCTTTAAAAGTTTTTCCTACCACGCTTTCTGTTCCATCGTAAAGGGTGTCTAGCTTTGCGTGTACTGCGCTTTTGTACTTTAACATAGATAAGGTATCTTGCAGCATGTTATTATCTAAGATGTTAGCTTCAAACAACTCGCCGTATATTTTTATTGCGTTGTCAACTTGCTGTTTTGTGTACGTTTTAGTACCGTCTGTGTTTGCCTTATTATATAAACGGGCGCCTATGCTGCCTGTACTTTCTTTATTAATCTGTCCTCTAATAAGGTCCATCCAAATAGGAGCATATATAAACTTAAATGCTTCCTCAGATACAGGCTCATCTAAATTATTCAAAGCGTTCATTAACTTATTTTTAAGCGGTCGTGCTACACCTAAGACAACAAAGCCCTGCATTGCTCCACCAATCATATTTAAACCGATGGTTGAGGTAGAAAAAGCTGTCTTACCAATACTCGCAACCGTATTTAAAAAAGCAGTTTCTGTTAGTGCTGTTCTAAACCAACCCGTTCCAGTTGCTTCTCCAAGAGGATTAGAACCATACAAAGCTCTGTCAAACTCTGTTTTAAAACCTTTGCTAAACTGAGCAATAGCTATTGGATTATAAACGTCTGTATCCAAAAGCATTTCTTGATAAGCTTTTTCTTTAAGAACAGAATTTTTTTCAATAGCCATTCTAAATTCTTGAGCATTTTTAATCTCGCCCGAAGTAACTTGTTCTTGAAGTATATCAAACTCTTTTTTCAAAGGTGCTTCGGTGTCACTCATACCTAACTTTTTAATTTGTCCTGTTTGAATTAAAGTATAAAACAAATCGTTATTTGATTCTATAGTTTTTGACAAGACTCCTAAACGAAACTCTGCTTCGTATCCTCTTTTAATAGGATCGTTGTTAATAAAACCAAGAATATCTCTAAGTTCTTTTGGAATGCTTTCCCTTTTCTTTAGAGCAGCCTGAACAACTTTATCTTCGATAGCAGACTTAGTTGCTCTGTTAGATGCACCAAGGGCTGCATCATCTATTGAAGCAGTGTTTACAATATCTGAAACAGTAACATCAAATTTGTCACTATTAGGAGGACCGAGGAAGTCTTTTAATTCTTTAGAAAGAGTGTCATAATTAATTGTTAATGTTTCTTTAGCTTTCGCTACTTGTCCCTGTGCCATAAGAGATATTGCATCTCTAGCAGTTTCTAATCCTATGCCTCTATCGGTTAAGTAATTAACACCTATGTCAAAAATAGTAGTGCTTCCATCACCTGCCTTAGTTTCTTTTACTCGTGTTAAATTTTTATCTGGCGCAATAAAAGCGTTATAGATAGTAGTCTGATGAAGACCTTTTGTTTTTGTAAAGATGTCTCCTTGTGTGCTACCACCAACTTCAGCCCTATATTTTGCTTGAGTCTCAGCAAGCTCTTCCAAACTATTTTTTAGAGGCTGGTTATTATCAAGCATTTTAGCTGCAAACTGTACCTCATCCATACTAGGAATAGTACCACCAACACTAAGATCATCTACATCAATATCTTCAATACGCCCTTGATATTTTTTTGCTTCAAACTTCTCTAGTGTTTCTCTAGCCCCTGTTCTAATTCCTCCAAACATCGGGTAGACCCCTGAAGACAGTGGTGCAGAAGAAGGAATATCCTCAGAGTTGTAGTCTAAATCTCTCTGTAGTGAAGCGCGCCTTGAGTAAGCTTCCCCTACAATATTAAACATAATATTTAAAGTATTAATACTTTGAGGATTATTTTTTACACCATCGTAAGAAGTTTCGCCAAAAGCCTCAACAACTTGTGCTTCGGTTCGCGCAGCTTTAGCCCTAACTTCTACAGCTAGTCCTAATCTTTTGCCGCCTAAAGTGCGAACAATCTGTGCTCCTTTTTCTCCAAGCAACCCAGAAGTAGTTAAATATTTTTCAGCAAGGTTTGTAATAGAATCAAAAGAAAGAAATCCTTTTCTTGTAGAAGATATTAATTCACTACGAGGTGTTTTGAATTTATTGATACCCATACCAATACCACCTGTTAGCGTAGTACCTGTTAAAAAACCTAACGCAGTCGCTTTAGCAACACCACTAAAATCAACTTCTTGTTTTACACCAGTTAACGCAGTGTTAACCGTAGCACGTTCTTTTGCATCGGCATATGCAAAACCTCCAGAGACAAGCATGTCTACGCTACCACTTGTTAAAGCAGCAGGAGCAACCGCTCTCATAGAAGCGGGAATTTTTTGCAAAGCCGATGTCATAACTTTCTGAGAAGCGGTATCTTTTAAAAGTTCTTTAGTAGCAACTTTTCCTACAGCACCGATAGCAAAGCGTTTACCTACAGAAAGTAAACCTAGTCCAACTAAAGACGCTGGATCAGCAACAGCTTTGACTACGTTACTACCTAGTCCTAATATACCGCTTCCACCAGTCTCCCAGAAAGCTGGCATAGCATCCCAAGTATTGAGAAGGTAAGCAAATCTTTTCTTCTGTTCATCAGCAGCGCCGTAATTACGTGCGATTGATTTACCAAGAGAAATAGAGTTGTTGTCTCTCCAACGCATGTCGCTTACAAAATGATCTACTAGTGCTATCGGATCGTTATACCAGTCCTCATCAGGAGCAGCACTATCGTTTTCTCTGTAGTACTCTCTTGCAACACCTATAAATTCTCTATCGTAAGGCAGCATGTCCCGCCAAGCAAGATCATCTTTTGTGCCTTCTTTCTTTTGAACATTCTCATAGTAATTACCAGCACTATAAAAAGCATCTCTATCGTTAGCCGTTGGTACAGTTACTTGATAAGAATTAGGCAGTTCAACTACAGTTTTTCCCTGTTCTTTAGTTACAACTTTGTAACCCTGATCAATGTATTCTTGTTCTAATGTTGAAACCATTTATAGTAACCTTATGGATTACGGATGTAAGTTTGCGAGGGAGCAGAAACAAGAGGTATTTCTTGACTACCCCCTCTTAAATAACCTTGTCCAACAACAGTGGTTTCTGCTACTCCCGGTGTCCCTCTAGGAGTTTCTGCTCGTGCAGGACCAAAACCACCACTATCCATATTATAAGGTTCCTGCATAAGGCGCTGGCCTTCTGCGGAGGCATTTGCGGAGGCATCTCTGTTACCTTCAGAAATGGTGTTAGTAAGAGCAGTTATATAAGCGTTTAAAGTAGTTTCAACTCCTTGCAAAATAGCAGGTTCACTACGCGCACTTTCTAAAAGGTCTTGTATACTTTGTAAAGCCTGACCCCTCTTCAGCGTTGCCTGTACTATTGTTTTTTCGGGAAGTGCTAACAGACCTTTTTGTGTTATCCTCTCAGTAGGAAAGGTCATATTAAAAAAAGTTTTTGCTTGCTCTAATATACTTTGTCGCCTGTCCTTTTGATTAGCAACTTTGTTTGCAGCGGTGATCAGACCTTTTTGAAAAGCATTTCCTCTCTCTTCTTTTGCTAGTGCCCTCTTTTCTGCTCGTTCTTCTTTTGCAGTTTCATACGCTGCCAATTCAGCAGCCTTGCGCTGTTCGATAACACGATTAACACCACCTCTCATAAAACTAAAAAATCCTGAAGACATTCTAACTCTCCATATCTATAAATGCGTTTCTATTTTTAGTCTCTTGTTCCTGCATTGCTTGCTGATTGAAGTCTTCCATACCAGCTTTAAATCCTTCAGGGTTAGTTTGCTTCATCAAAGTAATCTTATCCACCGTTTTGTCAAGGTCTTTATCTGACGGAAGAGAAGAGAAAACTTTAAAAGGAACTTCGTTGTCCATTGCTAACTCAATAAGAAAGGTTGCGATTGCTGGCTTTGCAAGTTCAGCAGCATCAGGCGTAACCTTTCCCTCTGTAAAAGCAGCAAGTGCAACTGTGTTTACAATGTCTTCAATAGTCGCACCTATTATTAACATGTCCAACATGTCATCTCTAATTGTTTCGTCGCCTTCAACTCTTTCTTCAAAAGCTTCAACAAACTTTTTGAAGTCTGCATACTGAGGAGGCTTGTTCCATTTCCACTGACCTGCGTCTTCTGTAGCGAGAGATTGAAGTGGGACAGGTCTTCCTAAAGGATCGGTCATGTTAATATCCTAAGCTATTAATTTTGTTTTGTATTTAGGTGTCTTGCTTCTTGCTCTTACTAATTTAGTTGGTTTAGTAGGAGAACCAAAAGAAACTTGATTCTCTGCCGCTGATTGAGCCGCCGCAACAAGAGTACTATAAGCTGTAGTTCTACGAGTAATGTATTTTATATAGTCTGCTTCAGTATACCCACTTGAGGAAAACTGTGTTGTTCCTCTTAGGTTTGGTCTGTAAGTTGTTTTAAGAAAAGAAGGTGCTTCGATTGTTTGAACTGGCCCAGGTCTTCCGGGTTTACGAGATGAATCAATATTTGATTTAGCAAAAGCGTAAATATCTTTTGCAGTATCAAATATATCAAAACCACCACCACTGCCTGTAACTAATCCTACACTAGGTTTAATAACTTTTTTAGCAAGATTTGTAATGCTTTTAAAAAAATTCATTTTATATTTCCTTTAGATTATCGCATCAAAAACAACATTACCAAGCCCAGCCCAAAAACTATCCTTAACACTTTGGTTATAAGCACTAATGTTTGCGTTGTTTTGTGCAGCAAACATTGCAGCATCATGTGAACGAGCAGCACGGTTCTGTGATTGTGACATAAGAAAGTTAGCTTCATCACGATACTGTTGCCACAAACGATTCTGTGAGTCTACACTAAGCCCCAGTAAAGACTGTGCGTTTACACGTTGAGCTTCGTTAACAGCAGAGGTATTAGCTGTGTTAATAGTGCGCCTCCACACAGCGTTTGACTGATCAATAGCTTGTTGGTTTTGAACATAGGTACGTTCACGTAGATCATTAACACTTGTATTATACTGACTCATAGCATTGACTTCATCCACATTAAACTGCTGCTGCGCTGCAAGACGATTGGTATTATTCTGCTCTACAGTAGTGCCAAGTGTTTCATAGAACTGGTTTACTTGGTTCTGCGAAGTAGCGTTAAAGTTACGCGAAGCATTTTCAGCAGCCGTATTAGTAAACAATCTATTAGCCTGAGTCTGATAATCTATTGTAGCAGCTTGTTGAGCATTTGTCAAATTCTGTGTATCAACTTGTAAGAAAGCACGGCTGTTATTGACAAGTGCGCTCATACGTGCATCAAGATTAGCACGATCCATTGAGGCGTACACAGCAGCATTTGCCATCGTAGCTGTCTGTTGATTATTTAAATTTTGTATCTGAATGTTGGAATACTTGTTTGCATCCTGTTGAGCAATTGGTAAGGCAGTTTCTTGCAACGCAGTAATCATAGCAGCAGAAGCCATTGAGGATGATCCAAGACCACGAGACTGCATGATAGAAGACACAGCACGAACAGGACCAGATGCCCAAGGTGGAAGCTCTCCTCCTGATTCGATACTTGAATATAGCTCTCCTAGTTGATACTTAATTGTACCACGAGTGTCTAGCTCTTGAGTAGCAGCAGCCGCAATAGACTCTGGGCTTATTTGTCCTTGTGCTTGTACTACATCTACAAGAGAGCCTGTAGAAAGATCACCAACAGCCGCCTGTGCAGTGGGAATAGCTGCTGTCTGTGCCGCTGTTACTTGTGCTGCCGTTGCAGGAGTAGGTACAGTAACAGCAAGGTCTGCTTCAGGAGCAGTACTTACTTGAGTTGTAGTTGGAGCAAGTTGAATAGCAGGAGTAAATAACTCTTGTGACGAAACCTGTTGAGTTAAAGGAGCAACCTGTGTATCAGGCCCAAGACTAAAACCACTTGGCCCTACAGGTCTTGCTTGCAGCCCAGCCATTGCTTCCTGCTGTTGAATAACATCAGAAAAACGATCAGACAGTTTAGGCGGTGGGTCAGGAACTACTTGAGGTAAAGGCGTAACTCCACCTGTCTGCATTGCTGTAGCATTAGAAAATCTTTCAGCTAACGCTAGTCCACCGTCTTGCATGTTGCGAGGAAGCGGAAGTAAATTTAGTCTTGCCATTATTTATACCTTGTTTTAAGTAGAAGAAGCATTGAGATCAATGACACGTTCCCAAGAGTTACCGTGCGTTACCACAGAAATATTACCTGTTGCTTTGTTGACATACATTAGCTGCCAAATACCTGAGTCTTTATTATAAGAGATACTAACCAACGAACCATCCGATATAATACCTTTAGATATTCCGGGCAGTTGCTCCCATTGTGTGCCGGTAGCAATAGCACAAAGAATATTGGGCTGTCCTTTAGGTGTCATAGTAAAAGTAAATGCTTTTGTTTTAGCATTTACATAAATACCAACATAGCTTGAGCTACGATTGTCTATGCCAAACTCTGTTTCTTGCTCACTAAACTTATTTGCCATAGCCTCTATCATAGCAAGTTTAGGAACGCACATAGTCTGTGCTATAGCAGATGACGATAGCGTCACTAAAGCTACGGCAAATAGACAGAGTGTAATATATTTTCTAATCATCTATCCCTGCTGTTCAGTAGATTAAACACAGTAGCAACCTTCTCTTCTAACACCTTAATACGCACTAGTACCTCTGCACGAAAAGCTACGCCAATAGCGCCAACAGCTATGAGTCCAGAGATAATAGGCCACAAGTCAACGAAGGTTGTCATTCAGTTATGCGTCTAGGTCTGGCTGCAATGCGTGAGCCGCTGAAAGGTTAGCTTCAATAGCTTCTGCGCGAGCAGTTGCCAATACAGATGTGTCATCTCCAGCATCACGAGCAGCTTTAATAGCCTCAATAAATTTAGGAATTTTCTTAACTTTAGCTTCCCAGTACAGCGCATCGTAATACGCAAACGCTTCTGCTTCAGCAGCAGTTTCCTTGTCAGTCCATTTATCTCGCCAATTAAGGTTGAGAGTTTTGCCCAACCCATTACGCTCTGGCGAATTACGCCAAGCAGACATCGCATAGTTGCGATTGGCCTTTGCTTGCGCTCGCATTTCTTCTTCAGTAGCAAAATTAAAAATATTCTGCTGCAAATGATCTGCGGCTTCTTCATTTGTTGGTTGATATTTATTATCAGTAATCATTGTAAATCTCCTACGCAAATGTCGGCATAAAAAGCGCATTCTCAAATGAGATAAGCTTCGTGTTGGCAATATTCGTAGTGTTGATTGCAAACGCGCTTGCTTCGTTATAAATGCGAGCCGCCCAGCGCAATCGCGTAGTGCCGTTAATATCTATGCTGACGGCTATCGGGTTGGCGGTCAGAGGCTGAGTGCCCGTTGTGTTGAAACTCATCACCATCATTCCGATGTCTTTGCCAGCGGTTAACGCTGCTGTGTCGAACCAAATATATTCGGTGTTGCCACTGCCAACTTTCAATCCATTTGCAAATGCAGTCGAACCATCAGCACCTACTGGAATAGTTGCGCGGGATTGTGATGTGGCCTGTAAACCATCAATTACCATTGGTGCGGCGCTGGCAGTGGCAAGATTCGGCAGAATTCGCGCTTGCAACGTCCCGCCAGAGTTGAAGACTTCCACCGTAAACATATTGAGTTTAGCGTCTTGCACGCTAAGAGAAGAAAGATTGGCTGAACCGTCCTTGACCAAAAGCCCGTCAATGGTAACACCTGAACCACTCGTTGTTTCAGCAATAGTATTAGTAGAAATAGTTGAGCCTGACAGTGCAGTAAAATCGTTTGCTGTCATTGTAAAGTCTTCTGCACCAGCAATGTCAAACCGAATGATATCCTCATCGGCACTCTCTTCAACCTGTATCTTAGTGTCCTGATCGCTGTCCTGAAGTATGGCTGCATTCGCAACATCGACAACACGCCCCAAAAACCTCACATGAATTGTGTCACCATCAGCAGGAGCAGAAGTACATGTTAATGTAGTACCTGCGACAGTGTAAGCTGTGGTAGGCTCTTGAATAACATCAGCAATAGTCACTATCAACGAAGTAGGATTAGCTACAGTATAGCTTAACGTAAACGCTGTAGTTGAACCATCACCAGTAAAGCTCTGACTGGTTAGCTCACCAAATTGAATGTCGTTACCAATGTAAGGCATATTTAATTCCCTGTTATGTTATGGTGCATCTGGAAAAACAATCTTAGTAGGATCAGCATTTGTAGCTGGCAAATCCCTAAGCTTTTGCCTGTATGCTTTTTGTGCGTCTGACATTGTTACGTCGCTCATGCCTTGCCAGTCGGTGTCGCGTAGTAGTTGGTTGCGTTCATAACGAACACTCACCCATGTTGCTGCGGGAGCCGCGTAGTCCTCAATCGTAAGCTCTTCAGCGACAATAGTGTCGTAGTGGGCATTACCAGCAGATACAGGAATAGACAGGATTGCTTCACCATCTTCAGCATAGATTGAGGTGTGTTCTGCGTTTTGGTATTTAAGGTTTTTTAATGTCATTGTTTAATCCCTCCGATCAAAGCTCGGCTATAAAATCCATCGTGGCATCACTGTCCACTGTGTAGAACCGAATAGCATCGCCTTCAGACCCGGCGTCCGACCAAGTAACAACTATCCAAATAGCGTTAACAGTTCCGTAGGTTACACTGATAGCGGTTGGATTGGGGGCCGATCCAACGAGATCAACGCGATACAAATTCATAGACCCAACAGAAATACTCGGGACAGCCCGCATCGCAACAGGGTAGGAATAGTACATTATGCCGTCACCTGCTCCATATTGCATGCCGCTAGGGAGGGCCAAATTGTTGCCACCCACCAGTCGATTGAAGTAACGCTGACACTTTGCAAGCGTCGTGCCGTGGTCCTCATGCTCAAAGTCAGTGGCAACGCTGCCGACTTCAAGTTGAACATTAGTGATGCCAAGATAATTGTTTGTGGCATCTGCAAGATTGTCAACGCCGCTAACGCTCACATCGGCGCCCGACGCGCTTCCCCACGTTGCATTACTAGTTTCTCTCCCTGTGCCAGCATAAATAGTGAAGCCAACCTGAAACTGATTCGTGTTGGCGTTGCCGATTACAATGCTGGTATTGGCCGCAATAGGAACGCTCACACGTTGCCATGTGTCAGCGGAGGTAACTGTAAAAGTCTTAACATATTGCTGGGTTGCAAATCCGTTGTCGTTGACGCAAATTGCGAGTGTCGCTGGAAATGAAATGCTGCTCGCGCCATCAGTATGAACAATAACATCAAACGACATTGTTGAAGCAAGAAGATCGCCGCTGTCATCGAGTAGCGACTGCGCGTTGAAGCCTTCAATTTTTTGTCCGAAATAGTGGGCTTCGTTGGCGCCGGGTGACCCGTCGGCTGTGGTCACTAATACCTTTGCCCATTTTGCGTTTCCTCCAACACCGCCGCTACTTTCTTGGCTTAATGTGTATCGCGCCGACGCGCCGCCGAGCGAGTTCATCTCCCAGCGGTCACATGCCCCATATCCACTCGCCATTCCTGTCTGCGAAGCTCTCTGGGCCACAGCCATTGCGCCGTTGTGAAGAATGTTCTTACCAATTTGACTTACAGCACTATCTAACCCACTAGCACCAATTGTTGAAATTGCCATTATCTATACCTCCTACGGCGCATCTGGAAAAACAATTTTCGTAGGGTCTGAGTTTGTCGCTGGCAAATCCCTAAGTTTTTTTCGGTATGCTTTTTGAGCATCAGTCATTGTGACATCGGTTCCTGCTTGCCAGTCGGTGTCTTTTAATAGTTGGTTGCGTTTCCCTCTAATGCTTTCCATTGTTTCGGCAGGAGCAACGTAATCTGCAATTGTAAGTTTTTCTGCAACAATAGTGTCGTACTGAGCATTACCAGCAGAAACAGGAATAGAAAACGTCATTCCATTTTCTGTTGCAGAAATTACTGTTTTTTCTGGGTTAGCATATTTAATGTTTTCTAATGTCATTTTACAACTCCGCTGTCAGTGCCATTGTTGCCGAGGCACTGGCTGACGATAAGACCGTTGCCTCTCCCTGCGCCATGCCGCTTGAGGAAACCGTTGCTTGCATCATTGCAAGTTGCTCACTACTGGCTCCGTCCAGTGACAGTGCGGTAGTCGCCCTTGTCGCCACGCCGATTTCAACGCAACCAAAGTGTGTTTCAGCAGAAAGCACCAGTGAAGGAACGGCTCGCATTGTCACAGGTAGCGGAAGAAGGTTCAGAGTTGCTGTTGAACCATTAACCAGACCCATGCTGATGTAGTCGCCGTTCGCTGTAGGCACAACCCACAGATAACGCTGACACTTTGCCAACGTCACACTAATTGGTTCATGCTCAAAGTCAGTCGCAACGCTGCCGACTTCGAGTTGAACTCCTGCAAGCCCAAACTGCCCCGTGCTTGCTACTGCATTAACTTGATTAGACGTGCAGTCATCTCGTGCAGCTTCCCACGTGTCGCCGGTTCCTTGATAGGACGATCCAGCGCCAAGGCTCCACCTAACTCGCAAGCCGATGCCCGTGTCTGTTAGCCACGTTCCTCCAGTGTCGAGTGCAATAGTCTCAGTGAAATATTCCCAAGTGTTTGCAGAGGAGATTGTGTATTCAAATGGGTAGCTGCGATTTTGAGCGCTGTTTTGCAACGAAACGCAATGTATGCCGGTCACTTGCGACCTCGCCCAAAACTGAAGTGTTACAGTTTTTGCATTGGCCGTTCCCAACATAAGATGCCGACAATCAGACCCTTCTATTCTGTGTTCAACGTAGTAATTTTCTCCGCTGCTGATACTACTATCTGCTGTAGTGATATCGACCTTAAACGAGTTTAGAAATCCCTGTCCTGTTGGAACACTAGTATCACTTGTCAAAGTGTATGCTGCTGTTACTCCGGAAAGAACGCTCCATCTGTCAGGGCCATATCCTGCGGCACCAGCAGCAACATCAGTACTGCCTCGTTGATTAACCTCAAACTTACCGTTCTGGATAAGGTTCTTACCAAGCTGTGCCACATCACTAGATACTTTTGCAGCAGTAATATTGGCATCTGCAATCTTTGCTGTAGTAACATTAGCGGCTGTAATCTTTGCTGTAGTAACAGCATTTGTTGCAAGGTCAGCAGTATCAATCGTGCCATCTTCAATCTGTGCGCTAGACAATGGCGCTCTAGCAGGTGTTGACCCTAAGTATGCCATTAGGTAATCTCCATAACCGACAGGATAATATCCGTAGCTCCACTTCCAGTTAAGCTTAGAGTATCAGTAGCTTCCATAACCACCTTATTACCCGCAAGCAATTCTAGTGAAGAACCTACTGGTATAGGCGCATTCGTAACTAGCTCAACAGTTTGGTTGGCTTCGT
>BCSF01000045.1_pt1 | contig 51910 bp, 69 predicted proteins | sample 1016431 | NCBI WGS metagenome assembly BCSF01 (sample SAMD00045685;SAMD00045686;SAMD00045687;SAMD00045688;SAMD00045689;SAMD00045690;SAMD00045691;SAMD00045692;SAMD00045684;SAMD00045690;SAMD00045691;SAMD00045692;SAMD00045684;SAMD00045685;SAMD00045686;SAMD00045687;SAMD00045688;SAMD00045689, study... | reverse complement strand
AAGTAACTAACGACGAAGTAGTAAAATTCTACAACAACCCATGGTGGGATTATGAAGAAGATAAAGAGGATTTATCCGAGTACGAGCACATGGGTGACCTTTGCCGCAATGGAAAAGAATGGAGTAAGTGTAATTGCTGTTAAACTTAAATATTGCTAATATATAAATACGATAAGCTATATATAATATAATAAACGAAAAACATGAAAACAACTATGGCAACAGTAACGATGGATGCAATAGACCCTAAGTCAAAAGGTCTAGCCAAACTACTTGAAAAGAATAAAGTTAAGATGGAGATCTTAAAAATGAGAGGCCCTTCAGGTTGGCCTGAGGTTGAACTAACTGGTAAGAGAGAAGATCTTGAAACAGTTTTAGCCGACAGTGAATATGGCTGGGGCGACACAGAATTAGCTGAGTACATTGAAGAAGGTGTTAAAGAAAAAAATTACTAATATTATGAGCTATCTGAATATTCATTGGAACGAAGACACATTAAATCACTTTGTTGAGCTATCTAAAACAGCTACTATGGCAGAATTATCTGTTGAAGTTATAAGCTTTGTTAGTGCTGACTGTGATTTAGAAGATTGTGAGCCATGCCAAGATCTATACGATGATCTAATGTCTAAAATAGTTAAACAAGTTACTAAATTTAAATAAATAAAGATGAGTAGAGTAAAGTTCAATGGTTTTGAAAACTACGTAATTAAACAAGCGTTAAATGATTTTTCAAGCAAAATGGAAGCTGGAATAGAGCAAGCAGAAACAGATGGTAACAGACCTATATATGCGCCTGGTTTCTTTAATATGATCTGCAAAGATTTAATTAATAAAGTAGATGAAATGACACTTAAAAAAGATAGAGGATTATGAGTCAATCAGATATAAAGTCTTTAGCAAAAGAAATAACATCGAAGTATGCTATACATCTCACAAGATCAAGTAGGTATCTAAGTTTGCCTAACCAGTTACAAGGTAAAGTAAGAAAAGAAGCTTACAGAATTTTAATAAACGCAGATATAATCTAATATATAAATACGATTACTCGTGTATAATATCTTAAACAATAAATTATGACAACTAAAAACGCAATTATCACTTTAATAAAAAAGAGAAACGAAAGCTATGGATCTAAAAATCTTAATTGGAATTATAGCGCACCAAGTTATAACTCTTGGTCAAGTTACGAAATACTAAACATAAAAGGTTTCAATGTAGCAAAAGATATGTCAGGAATGGCAGCACTAATTGAACCAATGATTGCTAGAGTAGAAATTATAAACGACCAAGAAGTTAACTTAGTTATTGTAAGAAAATAAAATGGTAACAATAAGAAAAATAAAAGAAGAAGAAGATTTATCAAAAGCAAACGGTACATCATACCACGGTAGATGCGTTTGGTGTAGTATAAACGATATAGTGTCAGTATTTGGTAAACCACATTATACTAGCCCTAAAAGCGAAAAGGTGCAATACGAATGGATACTTGAAACTTCTGAAGGAAACATAATAACGCTTTATGATTGGAAACAATATAGGAACTTTGATGATGATGAGGTTATATGTTGGCATATAGGATCTCACGGTCGTCAAGCAGCTAGATTAGGAGAAGAGTTAATAAAAATGGAAATAAATGTACGTAACTTACTTAATAATGATTAAAAAACAAGCACAATTCAACATACTTCAAGTATTAATAGACAGCTATTGTGTTAAAAGCAAGCTTCAACAAGACGTTGAAAAAGACTTAACAGATGACCAAAACGCAATATTCGAGCATCTATTATACAACATGGATTATAATTGTGAGAAAGATCAAGAGATGTCAGATTATATGTTAAGAGCAACTGATATAGAAGCAGCAAATTATTATTCAAAAGTGTTCTTACCTAAATTTAAAATAGAATATCTAAAACAAACCTTTTAATTATGAAAATTACATTAACGAAACAAGAGTCAGAAGAGTTATTCTATAATTCTATTTGCAATGGATTAGATTATATAGAATGTGGATACAACCTTGAGTTAGATTACTCTAAATCTGACTACCAAAAAGCTAAGTCTAAAACAAATTTATCATGCTACGAAGATGTCTTAATGCAGATATTAAAAGATGGTGGTGAGTTAAGTTTAATTGATCATGAGTACGATGGTGAATATAACAGTTCAATAACTTTAAAAGATGTTCATAACAAGGTACAAGAGACGCCAACAGAACACCTAATGGATGCCATCAATGAGAACGATGATGCGTGTACTGCTGATGTTATACTGCAAACCGTGTTTTACGAAGACATAATTTTTGGATAAACATGGAAAATATATTAAAAGAAATATCAGATAAGCAAGACGAGATAGACTTGCTATACACTAAGCTTAGGCGAAGTATGAGGTTGCACAAACACAAAGTTGAATTACTCAATGCTCAAAAATTAAATAGAGCTTTAGCAAATCTAAATCATATATGTGAAGCATTAGACTTAGAAAAAAGTCGTATATGTTCTAAAGAAAGATCAAGAGATGTTCTAACTATCAGGCAGTCTTTAGCTTACATATATTATATAGAATATGGTTTAAGCTTAGTTTCTATTGGTAAGATATTTAATAGAGATCATGCTACTATCATAAATAACATAAAAAGAGTTAAAGACGCAATATGGCTTTACGAAAAAAGAGGTGTTGATAGTTCTAACACAATAAATAGTTTAAATACTATATGTGAATTAATTGGTATAAATAAAGTAAAAACACAAGCAGTAAGTTAATGTATTATTTCAAAGAAAAAGGTACGTTCAAACAATGGTCATACGTAATAACTATACCAGAAGAAGTTTTTGGTATTGAGTATGGTTTTTTTGAATATTGGGATAAAGAGACAGATGGTGACGAGTGTTACGAAGACGGTGACTTGATATTTGAAGATGGCGAATTGTTCGATTACGCTGGTGTAAAAGTGCTACCTGATTTTATAATTAAAGAAATATCTAAACATAGAAAAGTAAACTTATGAGTAATTGTAAGGTTTGTGGTAAAAAGTTACCCATTTTACTAAAACTTAAAAATGTGTGTTTAAAATGCTTGTCAAAAGCGGATAAAAAATATATAAATACGACACTTAATGTATAATAACAGTATGAAAACAATAAACATAAATGACTAACAAAGAAATAAAGCATTTAAAATCATTAAAGCGCATGTTTGAAGCAGCTGAAACTAGTGAAGATTACTCAATGCCTATTACTTATTTAGATTACTTCGGTTATCTTATATTAAAAGATGAGCTTGAAAAAACTAATAGAATAATAAAGCGTCACGAAAAACTAGAAGAATACGAAGTAGCGGCTGAATTACTTAAATCTGCTAAGCAAATACAAGAACATATAAAAGAAATAGAAGAAGAAAATGATTTCAACAAAATTAACATGTAAACACATGAACTACAATTTAATCACTAATGTTGACGTAGACGGCATTGACTATTCCGACTACCCTGATTTCTGCGATGCATTTATTTGTGCCGCAGACTATGACGGAAAACCCATGACGCAAGAGCAATTAGATATAATTAATGAAGATTCAGATTTTGTTTATTCGTACGTAGAAAACTACATCTTTTAAACACTATGGCAGTAAAAGAAAAAATCAAATTATGAGAATAATAGAAACAAAGGTTTACACAATAAATGAGCATCCTAACCAAGATAAATGCTTTGACTGGATGAGAAATAATATGTACAACTTAAATACGAATTCAGTACATGAAGTAGTAGATAGCTTGGAGGCATTACAAAAAGTAATTGGTGGAGACTTAGATTATTCAATTAGTCAACTGCCTGATAGAGGAGAATTTATAAAATTCAAAAACTACGATGAAGACTTACTCAAAGAGCTAAACGCTGATGAATGTCCCTTAACAGGGGCATGCTGGGACGCAGATTTAATTGAAAGCATGCAAAAAGATGGAGATGCTTATGGAGTATTGCGAGCATTGCGCGAAGACACTGAGTGCATTTATTCAGATGAAGGATTAAGAGATCTTTGCGAGGCAAATGAATATGAATTTACTGAAGAAGGTGAAAAAATATAAACCAAATCAATCAAATAGGTGATGGCTTACCATAAATTCAAGATGATAAAATTTAAAAAGTTTTACAAAGATAAATCAAGGCGTAGTACTAACGCTCTTTTAAAGGAGCATAAGAAAAACCTTTATATGCAGTCTAATTACTACAAAGAAATACAGAGAAACGAGTACACGGGCCATAAGGACGGCTCACATGGATGTCTTTGTTATTGCGGTGTGTGCATGGGGTAGGGTTAGTGTGAATTAAAAACCAAATTATTAATCAAATAGGTGATGGCTTACCATTAAATTATATTATGAAAATTACAATAAACAAAAACCAACAAGCAATGAATTTTAAAACACACGTTGGGACTATTATAACGATAGCAGAGCAAAAAGCAAAAGCGGGTATTGAACATTTTAAGTATCCTATACCTACAAACATAGGCGTTGATAAATTTGAGTTAATAGATGCAGTAGAGGAAAAAACAGAGATGTCTGTATATGGAGGGACTAAGTGCATCTCTGATGGAATGATAAGATTCAGTATAAAAAGTTAAAAATAAAATAGAGTAAAAATGGAAGATACAAAACACAATGGATGGACTAACTACGCTACATGGCGAGTTAACTTAGAGCTTGTAAGCGACATACAATTTGATGAGCCTACTACTGCAGAACAAGTAGCAGACATAGTTGAAAGTATATTGTTTGACAACCAAACAGTATCAAGCGGCTACGTAGAATCATATGCTCGAGCATTTCTAGATCAGGTAAACTATCATGAAATAGCTGATGCAATAAACTTTGACTTTGAAGAATGAAAATAAAAACTAAACTAATAAATCTTTTAAAAAACTACGATTGGTATGCATTCATGAGTGATGATGCCTCAGTAGATAAAAGAGCGCAAGACCAATACAAAGTAATAATTAACCTTATGAAGAAGTTTCCCAACAGAGAAGAGGCTTATAACCTTTACATGCAGCATTGCCCTGATGGTTTAGCAGCTCCTTCAATAATAAGAAGAGATATAGGGTTATAAGTATGATATATAAATACGACAAGTATAATATAACATTATAAACAACAAATAAATTAATGAAAGCAATATTAATAGCAACGCTTGTTACAGCAACAATATATCATGCTGATCCAAAGCAATGTAACGCTGATTACTTAACCACAGCGTCAATGAAAAAAATCAACGCATCAAATCCACAAGGGCATCGTTGGATTGCGGTTTCGCGCGATCTGGAGGCCTTAGGTTTTACATTTGATACAGATGTTGCAGTTGAATGTTGTTGTCCGTTAGACGGCGTCTGGACGGTTCAAGATCGAATGAATAAAAGATGGGAAAAGCGTATAGACTTCCTTGTCAATAAAGATATTACCACAGGAAAGTGGTATAATGTAGAACTAACTAAATTAAATTAATTATGAGTAATATGAGTTATTGCAGATTTGAAAATACTTCTAGAGATTTGCAAGATTGCCTAGATGCGCTTGAAGAGTTAATTAACAACAATGGTGTTAATGAGTACGGAGAAAAACTAAGTAAAACAGAGTATTATGCTATGTTAGAAATTGCTGAAATCGCTGAAAATTACCTTAGCGCGCAAGAAGATTTTATTGAAATGATAAGCTAATGAAAAAACAAGTAAAATTTAAAAATGGTTTCAATGCCATATTTTCAGGAACATTAGTGCAAACTTATCTTTCTAAAGACAAAATTAAACATCATAAAATAATCAATAGAAAGCTAATTGAAAAATCTGATATGGATCCTTTTATTATCGATGGTGTAGACGTTATCAACATCTCAGATGAGGAAACAATACTAGACACACATTTAATATGAAAAAACTTCAATTATATAAATTAATTTTGCGTTTTATAAACCGCGAAGTTGCTATACACGACACTTCTGTTATAGAGGAAAGCCGTTTGGCTAAGCGTTTAAACGTTAAAAAAAAAATAAAAAGAAATGAAAAGAACTAAGGATATAGCTTTAGATGAAATGCAAAGAAACAATGATAAGCTTGAAGAGTTACATAAAATATATCATGAAACTCTTATAGAGTTTGAAGAACTTTTTGAAAGCGATTTACAAGGTTAGTTTTAAAAACTGGGACATTAGGCCTTTAAGATCCTTATAATAAGGGGCTATTGTCCCACATTTTTATTTGATGTCAGATAAAAAGAATTTAAGTTGGCTAAATAATAAGCGTATATGCTACGTGCAATATCCTACAACAGATGAACCAACAGAGGTTTATTCTTGGGGTTGGTATTACGAGTGTGGCACATACCAATGTTACGAGTTATTTAGATCTAAAGCTAAAATAAATTCTTTAAAATCTTTTAAGTGGCATCTATACGTTCTTTTATATATTAACGATGACATGTTATTCGATAAGTTTAAAGATTTAGTTTATTTTTTAGCTAAAAAAGAAAATAATTTTGTTAATATAGATTTATCTGTATCTTTACTCGATAAATTAATTGTTGAAATGCATGGTAAAGAAATAAAGTTTGCGCCTAAAAATAAACTTAGAAAAGTTATATTCAAAGTAGGTTCAGGTCTTGAAGTTCATGAAAAGTTATCTATAGTTGGAAAACTTATAGGTAAATCAAAAAAAATATCTGATCAAGATATTTATGAGTGCATGTTAGATATTAACGCTGCAGGTAAAAAGATAACTGTTGCTTTATTGTCTAGATTACTATGTTGTTCTACAAAAACGATTTATAGAAACATAACTAATGAATTGATTGAAGAGAAAAAAATACTAAACGAAAGTTTATGAAAAATTATCACGTAGTTAATTATGTAAGGTATAAAGATGATTTAAAAAATTCAATGCCTGATGGTAAGTTTTGGGACGAATACAGTAGAGAAGAACTCATTGTTAAGTTTTTACCATTAGTAGAAAACATAGCAAGAAGTTTTTCTACAGACGATAAAGCGTCAGGTGTATCTAATATATGCGACTTGATACAAGAAGGTAGTATAGGTTTGATAAAGGCTGTAGATAAAATAGACATTGAGTTTTCTTTATCTAAAATTGATCCTGAAAAATCTATAAAATCTTTTTTATCTAAAAGAATAAAAGGATCTATAAGAAGAGCAATTGATATAAACAGGGGTTCAATGAGAATACCAGAACATAAATTAACTGATATAAGAAACAACGATGATGATATAGAAAAAGTATCAATGTTCTTTAATTCAATATTTAAAAGCATAGATGAACATGATTACGATGAAAACAATTTTTACTATAACATACCAGACTTAAATAAAGAATATAGAGTAGAAATGTTGAACTCTTTATTAATCAACATTATAAATAAAAACTTAAAACAAAAAGAGGCTTTTATATTAAAAGCAAGTTACGGATTAGAAGGTAGAAAAATGTCGGCAAATGACATAGCTAAAGAAATCGATATAAATGGTAGCAGCGCACATATAAGAGTATCTCAATTAAAAAGACAAGCAATAGACAAATTAATACACTTTGTAAATATTTCGCAAGTGATTGATTTTCTTTGATTTAAATTATTATATTTGTAAATCAAACAACAATAAATACCAAATACCAAATACCATGACAACACTAAATGACAAGTTGGCTTATATGCAAGCTAATTTTAAATCCAAAAAGAGTAGATTCAACTCTTTTGGTAAGTATAATTTTCGCTCAGCTGAAGACATACTTGAGGCAATTAAACCTTATCTCACAGAACTTAACGTTTCCGTTAAAATAGAAGAAGAATATATCGAAGGTATAGTACCTATGCTAAAGTCTGTAGCAATCTTCAGCGATGGCAAAGATGCTATACATGCAACAGCAATCGTCGGCGTTGATCTTAATCAAAAGGGTATGCAAGTACCACAACAATTTGGTAGTGCATCTTCGTATGGCAAAAAATATGCTCTTGGTAATCTATTACTTATAGATGACACGCAAGACAGCGATGCAACTAATACTCACGATAAAGCAACAAAGCCTAAGTTATCAGGCGAAGCTTTAAATAAGGCTAAGGAATATGTTAAAAATGGTGGTGATATAAACACTATTAAATCTAAGTACAGTATAACTCCAGCTGTTGAGGCTCAATTAAAAGCATAATGACAGAAACTGAAATAATAGATCGTCTTCGCAATGATGAAGATTATTATGGTGAGTTTGGTAAACAGTATTTATCCAACTCTGATATAAGTACATTATTAAAAGATCCCTTATCACTAGGTGTTAGTACAGCTAAAACTATACCTATGCTTATTGGTGGGTATTTTCATACAGCTGTTCTTGAACCAGATAAATTACATCAATTCAAGATAATTGAAGCATCAACGCGTAACACTAAGAAATACAAAGAAATATCTGGTGGTGAAATGTGCTTGCTTCAAAGCGAAGTTGATATGATAAATGTAATGTCAGAAAAACTATTAGCTAATAACGTTATTAAAGACTTAATTCAAAACTCTAATAATGAATATGAAAAGCCAGGTCTTATAAAGCTAAACAATTTAATGTGGAAAGGAAAATCAGATATACTTAACCACGATGATAAGTTGATTATAGATTTGAAAACAACTAATGATATAGACACTTTTAAATATTCAGCTAAGAAATATAACTATGATTCTCAAGCTTATATTTATAGTAAAATATTTGGCTATGAGTTTTTATTTATAGCAATAGATAAAAATACTCACAAAATAGGTTTATTTGATTGCTCAACAGAGTTTTACCAACGAGGCGAAGATAAGGTTGCTAAAGCATGTGAAATATACGATTTATTCTATAATAATGATAACTTTGATAAAAATCAATACTTTATAAACAGTACACTTTAATTTAAATAAATATGGCAGGAATAATTAACACAAGTATTAACTTGAACGCAATACCTAAGGACAAAATTGTTCAAGGTAAAAAAGGTAAGTATTTACCTATAACAATTACGATTAACGATGATCTTGACAATTTCGGTAATCAAGGTCCGGTGATAGTCTCTCAGTCTAAAGAAGAAAGAGAAGCTAAAGCTCCAAAAACATATCTTGGTAATGTCAAGGTTGCTTGGACAAACGGTGAGTTTCCATCACCGGCGCCTCGTGAAAACAGACAACAACAAGAACAGCAACAAAAACAAGAGGCCGCTGTTATGCCAGACGATCTTCCTTTTTAATTGTTGTTTATATTAGTTCGATTAAGCCCCTGCATTGGTGGGGGCTTTTTAATACAACAAACTTTTTAGAAAAATAAATATGAATAAGGAAGAAATAAATGGGTTTCAAATAGATAATTACAATCAGTACAATCTAAAGGAAGGCGCAAAACAAGGCACTTGTCCATTGTGTTCTGAAAATCGTAAAGAATCTAATAAAAAAGCTCAATGTGCTAGTTACGACTGGGAAAGAGGTTTAGGCACATGTCACAATTGTAATACAACTTTTCAAATACACACTTATCAGCGTAAAGGTGCTAGTGAAAAAGCTTATGTAAGACCTGGTTTAGATACAATAATGAAAATCAACTCTACCAAGGTTGAAGATTGGTTTGCGTCACGAGGTATATCTAAACAAACTTTAATTGATCTAAAAGTTAGTGAGGGTATGGAATGGATGCCTCAAACTGGTAAATCAGAAAACACAATAAGGTTTAATTACTGGATGGGTGATCAGTTAATTAATATTAAATATAGAGACGCAAGAAAAAACTTTAAATTATTTAAAGGGGCAGAAAAAATATTTTATAATATTGATAGCGTTATAGGATATGATTCTGTTATAATCGTTGAAGGCGAAATGGATGTTTTAGCTTTCCATGAAGCTGGTGTTAAAAACGTTATATCAGTACCTAATGGAGCTACATTAACGTCTAATAACTTAGATTATTTAGATAACTGTATTGATTATTTAGATGACAAGAAAATAATATTAGCTCTAGACGCAGATGAACCTGGTCAAGCTTTAAAGCAAGAGTTTATAAGAAGATTAGGCGCTGAAGCTTGTTTCTTAATTGATCTCGAAGGATGCAAAGATGCTAATGAATGTTTATTAAAATGTGGACCTGAAAAGCTTAAATCTATTGTTGACAAAGCTAGACCTGTACCTTTAGAGGGCGTTTCAACACTTAAAGACATTGAGGATGAGTTAGTTGACTTTGTTAAGAACGGTTTTAAACCAGGTTTCCAAATTGGTTTAGAAAACTTTGATAAAATATTTTCTACTTATACAGGACAATTTATAACAGTAACAGGTATACCTAGCTCAGGTAAATCAGATTTCGTAGATCAAATGTGTGTTGGCTACAATAAAAACTATCAATGGAAAACAGCTTTTGCTTCGCCTGAAAATCAACCAACATACCTGCACGCTCATAAGCTAATGCGTAAAGTATGGATGGACATGCCTAATGCTTCTGATATATACAGTGAAAAATGGAATCAAGTATCAGATCATGTAAACGATAATTTCTTTTTTATCGACATGGATAAGTATACACTTGAATCAGTGTTACGCAAAGGTGCAGAGCTTGTAAAAAGAAAAGGTATTAAGTGCTTGGTTATAGATCCATTCAACAAAGTAAGGGATATAAACGGTAATGAGTCTGGTGACGTTAACGTATACACGCTAGAGTATTTAAGTAAAATAGAAATTTTTGCTAAAAAATATGATGTATTAGTTATCGTAGTTGCTCATCCAACTAAAATGTACAAAGGCTCTGACGGTAAAATTGAAGAACCTACTATGTATAATATAAAAGGCGGTGGTGAATGGTATGATGCTAGCTATCACGGCTTGTTGGTTCATAGAGACTACGACGCACAAACTGTTAAAGCCAAAGTATTGAAAGTTAAATTTCAAAACCTCGGTGAAAACGGTGCTGAAGCTCATTTCACTTGGGAGCGTCGATCGGGTAGTTTTGTACCAATAGCGGATGTAAGCGAAGAAGACCCAATGCCTTGGGAAGATGGGTAAGAAAGATAATAAGAAAGTAATGGGTTATTATTTACCTACCAGCAGAGAGCTCGATGCTGCCGAGTGGTGTTTAAAGAATAAAATATATATAAATCCATTACAAGTTAAAAATGGCGTAGCATTATGGTATATTGAAATAGAAATAAACAATAAAAAGACAAAAAGTAAAGAACAATTTAAACCAGTAGAAGTTTGGCAAAAGAAATATGAATACTGCTTATACTACTATAATAAATATAAATAACATGTACAACGGAACATTTAATAATGCTCAAGAAGCTTTTGAATATTACTACGATGTAATACAACAACATGGTACAGATTTTTCTGATACAAAAGCTTTATTTAATGTAGGTTTTACTATACTTAATCCATTAGATAATGAGATAAAAACTAGCTACAGAAAATGGAACGCCAAATACGCACACAGTGAATGGTTGTGGTATTTATCTGGCGATCCTAACATTAAAAAGTTAGGCGACATATACGGTAAAGTACCTAAGATATGGAAACGCGTGGCTGATTTATTTGGTTTTGTAAATTCTAATTATGGTCATCAGTGGAATCGTAATGATCAATTAGAGCTTGTAATACGTATGTTAAAAACAAAACCTGATACTAGAAAAGCATCAATAAGTATATATGATGGTAAAGAAATAACTAATTATTCTAACGATACGCCGTGTACATATGCTGTTAATTTTGCAATATATAATAACAAACTAAATATGTCTGTTATGATGCGATCTAATGATCTGTGGTTCGGCTTTTGTAACGATCAGTATTGTTTTTCATTATTACAAAAATATGTCGCAGAATCTGTTAATATCGACATAGGGACATATTTTCATTTTGTAAATAATATACATTTGTACAATCGAAACCTAAACGCAAAGCAATGATTTATTATCTTTATCACATACCTGGTAAAAAAATAGGTGTTACCACTAACCCAAGTATTAGAATATCTAAACAACAAGGTTATAAACCTGGTGAGTACGAAATAATAGAAGTTTCTGGAGATATAGATTATATATCTGAAAGAGAGCTTACTCTTCAAAAGCAAATGGGATATAAAGTAGATTTAAATAAATATAGTGAAACAGTTAAAAACAAGAAAAGTATGAATATAAACGTAACAGAACAAACAACTACGTTTCCGTGTAGTGTACGCGAATTACCTGCTAGACTAATGGACAATGAAGATTTTATTTGGGAAACAAATTATGGATCGTTTGAGTTAAATCAAAAGTCTATCAATTGGATAATGAATAACGTTCAAACTTCTCAATTTAATATTGATAGATGTTTTATTTACAATAAAGCTTTTTCAGTGGCTATGAGTCTTGATAAAATTCATGGTAAAAACATTGATAATAGTGTTTTTGATAACATTAGACAATGGGCCGGTGATAGAGGTATATATGAAAAAGGCAACGCACATACTCAATATGTTAAGTTACAGGAAGAGGCTGGTGAATTAGCTAAAGCATTATTGCAAAACGATAAACCCGAAGTAATTGATGCAATTGGAGATATAGTTGTAGTGCTCACCAACTTAGCTCACTTAAAAGGTTTACGTATTGAAGATTGTATTAATTCAGCTTATAGTGTAATATCTAAGAGAACGGGTAAAATGGTTAACGGAACTTTTGTAAAAGACAAGCTATGAATAAAAAAGAAATAACATTTAGAGATCCTGTAGTAGAACGCGTTGTAGATTGTTTTATTCAAAGATCAGATACGGGTTTTAAAAAATACGGGCAGACGTTACACGACGAACGCACTCAAGATGTAAAAGGCTTGTTTAAGTATGTTAACGATGTGCAAGAAGAATTAATGGACGCAATATTGTATTTACAAGCTGTTAAAGAAGAAATACAAGACTTAAAAGAAGAAGCATTAATAAAAAAAATAGACAATATTGATACTGATTTTCCTATATTCTGATGATTAAAAGAAGAAAAAAAGGTGTCAGAGGTCCTGTAAGATCTAAAAAAGTAGTATGTGATGGTATAACCTTTGCTTCTGGACTGGAACGCCACATGTATCAGTTATTAAAAGAAGCTAACATAAAAGCTGAATACGAAGGTTGCACGTTTACTTTACAAGAAGGATTTATGTTTGAAGTTGAAAGTTATGAAAGACAAAGCAATGGTAAAGGTGACATGATAAATAGAGGTTGTAAAAAAATACTACCTATTAAATATACGCCTGATTTTGTAGGTTCTGATTTTATAATAGAAACTAAAGGAAGGGCAAACGAAAGTTTTCCCATGAGATGGAAGATGTTTAAAAAGTATGTAAATCACAAAATGAAACATGTGACTTTATATAAGCCGCAAAACAAAAAAGAATGCGACGAAGTAATTAAATTAATAAAACAAAAACAAAATGCAAGATAAAATAAATTGGGAATTAAGCTTAGGATTATATCCTGGACTGCTAATAGGATTTAGAACTTATAATGAAAAAGACTTTGCGACTCATGTGTTATATATGCCATTTATAGACATTGCGCTAACGGTGTTTAACAATTAATAAACTTATAAAACAATAATTAATATGGGATTATTTGATCCAAGAATAGAATACAAACCTTTTGAATATCCAGAATATTACACAGAGGGTTGGCTTAAGCAAGCGCAGGCTTTTTGGTTGCATACCGAAATAAGCATGTCTGGCGATGTTAAAGACTGGAATGAAAAACTAACGATGTCAGAAAAAAACTTAGTTGGTAATATACTACTAGGGTTTGCACAAACTGAATGTGCTGTATCTGATTACTGGACACAGAAGGTTGTGTCTTGGTTTCCAAAACACGAAATACAACAAATGGCTATGATGTTTGGATCACAGGAAACCATCCATGCTGTAGCCTACTCATACTTAAACGAAACATTAGGATTAAATGACTTTAAAGGATTTCTGCACGAAAGTGCTACTGCCAACCGTTTTAACAACCTCATGGATGTGGATAGCTCTAGTCATACTGACGTGGCTAAATCACTCGCAATATTTAGTGCCTTTGCCGAAGGTGTTAGCTTATACTCTGCTTTTGCCGTTCTGTATAGTTTTCAGCTACGAAATTTACTTAAAGGTATCGGGCAACAAATGAAGTGGAGTGTGCGAGATGAATCGCTCCATAGTCGCATGGGTTGTAGATTATTCAATCAAATGTGTTCTGAAGATCCAACACTACGATCAAAGGTTATGGATGATGTAATACTCGCAGCTGAAACAATGATAGAGCTTGAGCACAAGTACATTGACAAAATGTTTGAGATGGGAGATCTTGAAAATTTAAAAGCTGAAGATCTTAAAAACTTTATTATTAAAAGGACTAACGAAAAGCTTCATGAACTTAACTATGATTATGGTTTTGACTACGATGCTGATTCAGCTCGCAAACTTGATTGGTTCTACCACCTGACTGGTGGACATACACATACGGACTTTTTTGCAATAAGACCTACTGATTATAGTAAGGCTGGTGAAGGAGAAGACTTTGATGATATTTGGTAAAATGCTATACACAACTTTATGAACAGTAATAGATGGATAAAAGGAGAAGATTACCCTGAATGGGCAGAATCTGAAGTTTACAAAAAAACAATCAATGGTGGATATTTATTAAAAGGTGAAACTCCACGCGATGCTTATATGCGTGTGTCAAGAGCTGTAGCGATGCATTTAGAGCGCCCTGAGATGGCTGAAATATTCTTTGAGTACATATGGAAAGGCTGGCTTTGTTTGGCCTCTCCTGTGCTATCTAATACAGGTACAACACGAGGTTTACCAATTAGTTGTTTTGGCATTGATGTTGCGGATTCAATATCAGATATTGGAGGTAAAAATCTAGAAATGATGCTACTCGCTAAACACGGTGGCGGTGTAGGTGTTGGCATTAACCAAATAAGACCTGCCGGAGCTAATATAAAAGGCAACGGTACTTCTGATGGCGTTGTACCTTTTTGTAAAATATATGATTCTTCTATATTAGCGACAAACCAAGGATCAGTACGTCGCGGCGCCGCAAGTGTAAACCTTAATATAGAACATAAAGATTTTGAGGATTGGTTAGAAATTAGAGAACCTAAAGGCGACGTTAATCGTCAATCTCTTAACTTACACCAATGTGCGATCGTCGGAGATAAGTTTATGCGTAAACTTCTTGACGGAGATAAAGTTGCAAGAAGAAAATGGGGTAAGTTATTACAAAAGCGTAAAGCAACTGGTGAACCGTATATTATGTATAAAGGTAATGTTAATAAGCAAAACCCTGATATGTATAAAGACAATGGTTTAAAAGTGCACATGACAAATATATGTTCTGAAATTGTACTTCATACAGATGAAAATCATAGCTTTGTATGTTGTTTATCTTCTTTAAACTTAGCTAAGTATGATGAGTGGAAAGGCACAAACCTTATTCATGATTCTATTTGGTTCTTAGATGGAGTGCTAGAAGAATTTATACAAAAAGCAAAAGGTAAAATAGGATTTGAAAACTCAATAAGATCAGCTGAGAAAGGAAGGGCGTTAGGCCTCGGCGTTCTTGGTTGGCACACATATTTACAAAACAAAGGTATACCCTTTGAAGGATTATTGTCACAATATGAAACTCGAAAAATATTTTCTCAAATTAAGATCGAAACTGAAAGAGCGTCTATGGCGCTTGCGGAAAGCTTTGGAGAGCCACTTTGGTGTGTTGGAACGGGCATGCGAAATACTCATCTACGGGCCATTGCTCCTACTGTTAGTAATAGTAAACTTAGCGGTAACGTTAGCCCTGGTATTGAGCCTTGGGCTGCTAATATATTTACGGAACAAAGCGCGAAAGGTACGTTCATTCGTAAAAACCCTTCATTAAAACAAGTATTAATAGATAATAAATTAGATACAGATGAGATTTGGAATAAAATTTTGGAATACGGCGGTTCGATACAACTTATTGATGAACTTGATGATGTTTTACATGGACCGCATAATATACCGATTAAAGAGATTTTTAAAACGTTTAAAGAAATAAACCAACTTGAAATTATTAATCAAGCTGGTATACGCCAACAGTATATTGATCAGAGTGTTTCGTTGAACTTAGCCTTCCCCGCAGATACTGACCCTAAGTTTATAAACAAGGTTCATTTAGATGCTTGGAAGAAAGGTATAAAAACTCTGTACTATGTTAGAACTGAATCTGTTCTTCGTGGAGACATTGCTAAGAAAGTAACAGATGAGAATTGTTTAAGTTGTGATGGTTGATTAACGTTTAGAGTAATAGACGATGGTAACTTTGCTGTCGTCTTCTCTAACGTGTTTAACAACTTTTCCGTTGTGATCTCTGTACACAGTTACTTTACCACCAAGCGGGTCAACACCTTTATGAGTAGTAAGACAACTTGTAAGAAATATTGTGAGTATAAAAAGTAAAAAGCGCATAACGTGTAATTTTAATTCAAAGATACTAAAATGTTAACTAAACATTAAGTATCTAATTAAATAGTTACACGCCTAAATACGCTCTTACATTATCTTTTTTTAGAAGATTTTTTCTTTTTCTTACGGCTAGCACCGCAAGGTTCGCCTGTAGCTACGTTAATCCAGTTTTCTTTATTAAACCAATCACGTAATGTAGCTCCAGGTTTTCTAGCGCCTTTAACGTTGCTTTTACTAGATCGCTTATACTTACCAGATGACGCGGCAGATCGTTTAGCTGCAACTACAGCTTCACGTTCTGCTTTACTCATCGATCTTACTTTAGCGGCAGGTAGGCAAACTTTTTTAGTTCCACCTCCTTTTATTTTGCTTTTAGCCATTTAGTTTAGGCTTTTTTTACACTTAACTTTAGGATTTATTTTTTTCTTTAATTCTTTTGGTAAATCCTTATGATGAAACAGCTTTTCGCTGTCTTTACTCATTGTCTTGCCGGTCATCATAGTTCCATCGCTGTGCTTATGTAACCTCCCACAATAAAGTGATCCGTCTTTTTTGTAATGCGGTACTCCTTTCATTTTACTTTATTTTTTTGGTTTTAATCCTGGAAAGCTTCGATACATTTGTTCATCTGAAAGCCCTTTTCTTTTTTGATATTGATATGCTGGTTCCCGTTTACCACTTGTACCCACAACTGTCTGCTTGTACATGTTCATGTTTTGTCTACTTTTCAGCTTCTTGGGGGTAGTCGATTTGCTTTTTAACTTACCTATAGGTATCTTACTTATCTTATCTTGTGGTCGCTTCTTTTTAACCGCACTTTTAGTTATGGTAGACTTATTTTTTGTTGCAGAAGGAGGTAGTATTTCTTGTTTTGGCTTTGGTCTATAAGGTAATTGAAACCCAATAACACTATCGTCATGGTCTCCTGTTAAAAATCCAGATATGCTAGTATCTCTTATATACTCTTCTATATCTTCTCCGCTTTTTCTTTTTTTGCTATAGTATGAGTTTTTATTAGACATGCCTAAAGACTTGTCGGTTCTTTTTAGTTCATTAATACTACTCCCAATACCTTTTACACTACTATAATTTTTGTAAAGATTAGTATTTTTAGATGTAGGCTTAGATTTAGGTTTGTCATCATAAAAACCGAAGAAGGCTCCTATAGCATCGGCTGCGTTGTCTGACCTTAAAGCATGGCTTACATTTTTTGGATGTGCATCCACTTTGTTAACATAGACATCATGGTTTGATTCAAAGCTAAAGCGACCTAACCCTGTTAAACCACTTAAACTTTGACCTTTTTTTCTTTTAACTGCGTAAGGAGTTTTGTCATTAGGATTAATAATACCTGTTTCTACATTTGCACCTCTTATGTTTGTGCCTTTCGACCAATCGCCACCACTTTGACCTTTAATAGTTTTTGCGATGTTCTGTGCAGCAATATTTGCTGATAAGCTATCGCTGTACATTTGTTGGCGTTTGTTATAATCCGCCATGTCTATAGCTTGATATGGTTTTACACCTTTACCATTTTTATTTTTAACGGGGTCACCATTTCCAATTCTAAACGTGGTTTCAGTATTTTTCTGTCTAGACCCAATTGATTGTTTGTATGCCATTATTTTTTCTTTTTACTCATTTTACCTGGTCCTCCTTTTCGAGTACAACGAACGCCCCAACCAGAAGCATATGCACTAGGCCATACTTTAAATTTCTTTTTAGCGGCTGCTTTACATGCTGGAGATATTTTTGTTCTTTTGATTCTTTCAGCCATTATTTTTTATATTTTCTAGGAAACAACATGTTCAGCGCTTCTTGACGTCCTTCACATCCACAAGGTATATTAAGACCTTCAGACATATATTTAACAGCTTTTTGTATACCTGTAGCTTTAGTAAATTTAGCTACGTCATCTCCTAATCCTCTTGATTTCATTTGTCTAAAATTTTCATTGCTCTTTTCCTAGCACAAACCATTTTTTTAGCGTACGTAGGATTCTTTTTACGATTAAATACATATTGTTGGTTTAAGCTTCCAACAATAGCGCTTTTTTTACCCTTACGAGTTTTAATTAGCCAACTTGCTAAATCACCACATGATAGCTCTTTAAATTTACCTTTAGCATCGGCATATTTACTGTCTTTCCACTCAGGTCTTTTTTTAGGCATAGCTTAAATTAATATTTTCCTCTTATTCCTTTTGGTGATGATTTGGTAGATCCGCCTTTACCAGCCCAAAGCTTTTTACATGACCAATACCTCGCTGTAAGCTTACTATTAGCTGTATCACACCTGTGTCTAGCTTTAAAGCTTTTGCGAGCTGCAGCACTGTAATTATGTCCATAACCTTTAGCGCCAAAGTGAATTAGTTTTTCTTTACCTCCTTCACAGCCTTTAACCATCATTTTTTTACCTGCTTTAGTCGATCTTCTCGGTTTATTGCAAGCCATTTTAGATTTATCTACCCTAGTGGCCATATTGATTTTTTTAAAATTTTAAACAAAGCGGCTATTGCAATAGCTACTATAATTAAAAAAGTAATTCCAGCTATTATTCTTTTTACATTTTTACCTAACTGCTCTACTATGCTTTGCTTTCTTACTACTACTCTTTCAATAGGTATTTCAACCGTGCGTACAATTGTGTCACCTTTACATTCGCCCTCAATATATGTCGTATCACCAACTCTAATATACTTAATTCTAAGTTTATCCTTATAAATATAAGTTGTATCCGAAGTCGTATCAATAAATGTTGTATCATGTTTTATTAACGGAATAGTGATACTAAAAGTATCTTGCACAGTATCCCGTTTTAAAAGTTTAGGGTACTTTATTGTAAGTTTCTCTATTTTTCTTTCTGCTCTTTTGAGCTTACTTTCTAGTCTTTTTTCTAAAGAACAAGAGTTAAGTATTATTGCTATTAAGAATAAATAGAATAAACTGTTTTTCCTTTTACTTTTTTGCATTTTAATATTTGATTTCTATTCTCTCTTTTTTTATAAGAAACGTGCACCCAATCTGGATTATCTTCATCTCCATACTCCCATATCATTTGATCGAAATCTAAATTGTCTTTTATGAAGTTGAACATGTCTGCGTTAGACATATGCCCAAATGTATCATCAATGTCCATAGCCGCGCCATTAATAGCACAATGCTGAGATGTTGATGAACCACCAATAGCTCTGTTAAGTTCTGGGCTTCTAAATAGGCTATTTATAGCTATAGGACCTCCCACGTGCTTTCTAAGAGGTTCAAACACTTTTTCGCATAGTAACTTAATGTTTTCCATTTGCTCACCGCTAGGGATGTTCTCTATGCCTTTTCTTATAGCTGTATTACTTTTCGTAGCTTCTCTGTAAGAAACGTGTTCTGTTATTTTCATTTATTTTTTTTTGATAGTTACCCATTTATGGACGGTGTATCCTATAGTAACAAGAAGTAATAGTATCTTCAAGGACATCTCTATGTTGCTAAAAGATATTCCCAGTGTTGTTAAATTAATCAACACAATTTTCATTTCGTTATACATCAGCTTAATTAATGGCATTACTTTTCTTCTTTTTCTTTCTTACCTAAAATTGCGCCTGCCTCAGCAATACCAAACGCTCCTAATGTTACTATAACAAACGAATTAAATATTACATCGCTGTGTACTAGCTCTTTACCGTATATACCAGTTCCAATATCAACTGCGGCAAATATTGTCATAACCGCAAATGATAGAAACCCAACAATGTTTTTTTCGTTGTACCTATTCCTTGTTCTAAATATATCCCAGAAACTCATGATTATCTTTTAGTTATTTTTCTTGCGGTTATTTTTCTTTCGCTTACCTCGTCTTCGTTGATTTTTCTACCAATTTTTCTTTCAGCTTTTTTATCTGCTTTAACTTGAGCTTTTACTTTTTCAATTTTTTCATCTTTAATACCAACATCCCACTTACTCCAACCTAACATTAAAGCTATTCTTTCCCAAGTTTTATTCTCGCTGTTTAAAGCACCTTGAACATTTTGTACTTTTCTAACAGCTCTATCAATAGGTACGTTTGTAGCAGCAGAAACAAGGTTTGAAGTAGCGCTTACAGCTGGGTTGTCTACATCAAAACCATATTCCTTCATGTATTCTCTATTGTACTTATAAGTATCTAAAGCGTTTTTAAGTTTACGAGCTTTTGATCCGATTGGTGGAGACAGGTTTAAAGCCTCTACAACAACTGATCCAGAATCAAAGTTGTAGTCTTTTTTGTTTTGTTCCATAAATTCTAATATTAAGTTTTTTGTAGTTGCAACTATAGCACCACCTATACCAGATCCTCTTAATATAGAATCAATCATTCCGTTTATAACTCTTTCTTTTTTAATATCAAGCTTTTCTTCTTCTCCATCTTCGTCATCATCAAACAAAGCAGCAAACAAAGCTGTTTGTAGCGTGTTGAATATTAAGTTTTGCACAGCTCCGTAATAAATTATCTTAGAAATGTTTGTTCTAAAATCACCTCTATTATTTATTAAATCTAAAGAGGCTTTTTTCATTTCTCTAGCATATTGAGCCGGAGTATTTTGGAAAGCTAATATCAATCTACCAAGCGGTCCAGCTTGTTGTTGTGATATTTTATCAGGTCTTGAAGACTGCTGTGCTGTTTCAGTTAAAGCTTGGAAATCAGTAAAAGCTTTAGATTGAGCTTCTTCAGTAGATAATCCCTCGTTTTCATACTTTTTTAATCTATTTCTATAAAAACTTGCACCACCAATAGCAATAGCAAAACTGTCTGCCATTTGAGTCGGGGTAAAACCTTTTTGAAGCAACCAATTTATCGCGGCTTTTGCTTTATTTTTTTTACCAGCTACAGCGTTCTGTAGTTCAGCTAAGTTTATATCTGACTGTAAACCTGATCTACGTTCTTTTAAATAATCAGAGTTAAATAAAAACGTAAAATCTGACCAAAATTGTTTTTGATCAGCAAAAGCTTTGGCAGCTGCTAACATATTGTTATCAGACCAATTTATATAGTTTATAGCAGATATAGTTTGCAGTACAGCTGATCTTGTGTTTAAGAACATTATAGCACCAACAGAACCATTTATCCAATCGTTAAATTGATTTAACAATTTGTTTTTTCCAAAATTCCTATTGCTACCAGTTTCCATGCGATAAAGCATGTCTTCCAAAGCATGTCTAAAACCAGGGCCATATTCAGCTTCTATTTTGTTTAAGTTTTTTTCAGAAAATATTTCATCTTTGTTTTTCTTCCAATTAGTATTTTCTAAAAACTGAGCTCTATTTACTTTTTGAGATATTTCGTAAAGCTCACTAGCTAATGTATCGTTAATCCAAAACTCATCAGGCTTTTTAAAACCTCCTTCTACTGCCGTTATACTTCTAACTCCATCCGCAAAAGCTTTTACTTCTGGATTACTAGAAACAAACCTTATAATTGATTTAAGTTCTCTTTCGTCTAAACCTTTTGGATTATACCCAGCAAGATCATATAAGTAAACTCTTATAGCTTGATCGTAAGTAAAATCCATACCCTCAATTGTGTTGTATAAATTTTTTCTTACATTAGGATATTTCTTTTTTAACGCTTTGTAATTTTTACCTAGTTTCTGCCTAGCAGCCGCTAGGTTGTTCATTGCAACATTAAAAGGATCTATAAGAGTATTTTTAAAGAACTGGAATTGATCATCACCAATTTTACCAGGAGCTAAAAAAGCATACAAAAGACCAACAAAATCTTCTGCTGATGGTGCTATAAAAAATGTTCTACGTTTTTTCTTCTGTGATGCAACAGCGGCTTGAGTTTTAGTAAACTCTTTAAATCTATCTACACCTCTTGTTATTTCTAGTATTTTATTAAAAACCTGTGAGTTAATTGGATCTGCTTTTTTATCGTCTTCTTTAACAAATTCGTTTTCTTCTACACCTAACTGATTTAAAAATTGTTTTAAACTTTTACTTTGTTGTGGTTGTGTAAATGGTTTTTTAGGTGAACTACCTTTTTCTGATCTTCTTATTTGTTTAACTCCAGCACCTTTTAAAATTTCAGCCTTGTATTCAGCATCTTGTTTGTCTACAATAGTTTTCGCTTGTGCTCTAGTTATTTGGTATCCTTTCCAATTATCTCCATCTGTTAAAGCGTTTCTTTCTTCTCGCGTTAAATTGTCTTGTCTTTTTAATTTTTTTGTTAAAAATGTTTCATCATCAATCGTTAATCTATTTCTTCTTTGTTCTTTCGTTAATTCCATTCTATCTTCAATAGACCTAGCTTGAGTCTCTCCCATTGTTTGAGAGTACAAAACAAAAGCTTTATCACCCTCTTCGTAATATCCTTTTTTATAAAATTCAAGATCTTCTTTTTCTTTCGGCGTTAAATCTGATTTAAATTCTAGATCCTCCATTTCTTTTTGAAAGTCTTTACCTTTTTGACTGAAGAATTCCATAAAGTTAGCACCTCCTTCAACAAGCGATTTTATTTGTATCGCGTGCTGAACTTCGTGTAGTAAAGATCCAGCTATTTTAAGGGTTATGTCTGATTTATCAATTTCAAATAATAAGCCCTCAACTCCCTGTTTAATATCTTTTGGCTTAGTACGTTTAAATCCTTTAATTCCAATGCTTATTACATCAATGGTGCCGTCATCTTTAAAATCAATACCACCCTCTTGAACATCCATGGTATCATCAACTTCAACTTTAATATCTTTTAAATCAGGGTAAAAATCAAAGTATTTTTCTGGCAAAATTTTACTCAATGGCCATGTATTAATCCTAAGTATTTGCCCGAGTGATGTCCCAGGTAAATTCGGAAAAAGACTGTTTTCATATTTTATGTCATCAACATTTTTTACTGCTTCATTAGCAATTTTTTCAATAGAACTTATCAAAGTGTCTATTTCTGGGTCTACTTCGTAACCCCACTTACCATCAGCGGTTTTTTCCCAACCTGTTTGTTGTTTTATAGATAAAGGATCTACACCACTCACTTCTAAACTTTTAGCTTTTGCAAGATCTTGCCTAACTTGGTTTTTTAAATTAGCATTTTTATAAACAACGCTATATCTAATCTTATTCTCTTGTTTTGTTTTTTCTACAAAGCGATCTTTAGATTTTTTTCTTGCTTTTACTTCTTCTTTTAATCTTTTATCTATGTAGTTAACTAACAGATCATCGTAATTGTTGTCCCAATTGTGGTTTGGAAAAACCTTGTTAAACGCTTTTCTTATCTCTTTCTTACTATCTTCACTGTTAAGCTCATCGGTTAGTTCTGCTAGCTTGGTTTCAAATAACTTTTTATCATTAGGACTAGCATACACGCTCCATCTAACACTTCTTGGATCTCGCTCTAATACTTTAGCAACCTCAGCTAATGTGTTATCAACAACTGTTTTACCTTGTAGCTCTAGTATTTCATTGTATCTGTCTATTATTTCGTAATCTTGTAAAGCAACAATAGTAGCATCGAAAGCTAATTCAGTAGCAATTCTTTTCGCAAGTATTTTTCTTCTTTGAATATTATACAAAAAGAATTTATTAAACTGCTCTTGTGTAGGCTTTAGCGGTTCGTATATAGAATTTCCAGCTGTAAGAGATGCTGATTCTTGTATATAATTACCTTCTGCCAATGCTTTTCTTGTCTCAGTTGGATTTGCGTTTTTCTTAACTATTTTTGCAAATATTTTTTCTTCTTCACGCCTTTCCATTTGAACAAACTCTCTTAGTGGAATTTTTTCTAACAAAACATCCATGTTGTTATTTAAAAAGTCCACGTAAATTTTACTTTTCATACTATCACCACCGAGTATCCTACGTATCATAGGTGTAATATTATCGCGGTATTGTTCAATTAGTTGCCTTCTAAAGTTAGTTCTATTAGCTACTCTGTATTTTATTTCATCTGGTTTTACTTGATCTAAAGCTGTTCCAAACGCTCTTGTTACGGTATAAAATATGCTATTATAATCTGGGCTATCTTCTTCAATTATACCTAACTTTTCTCTAAATGTTTTTTCTTGAGCTTTAGCTTCTTCTTGCATTGTAATATCAAGCTGCTCTTCTTGAGTTACTTCATCGCTAGCTACCTGCATTGGTTGAGAACCTTCTCTAGACTCATCTAAGCTTCTAGCTGGAACAGCAACATCTTCACTAACAATTTTACCTTGTTTCTTGTATTCCTTAATAATATTTGGAATACTATAACTAGTTAATTCTTTAATAACAAAACCACCAAAGTCATCGTTTTTTTCAGGATTAAACCTCATTAAAGATCTCTCCATTAGGTTTGACTTAACGTCTTCTAGAAAACCATCAACAACTTGGTCTTCCATTATACCACCTTTATTTCTAAGCTGCTTTTCAATCATGTTGTGTAACATGTTACCATCTACTAGTCTTTGGTAAGCTTCTACCACTATAAAGTCATCGTATTCAGATTTTGTAGTTCCATCTGGAACTATTGCCTTTATTTGCTCTCCTATGGTACTACGTTTTTCTGACCTTCTTATTTTTTCTGATCTCCTTGTTTTAATTTCTCTTTCTGCTTCAAAAGCAGCTTGAGCGGCTGCGGCTTCAAGGTCTGCTGATCTACTTTTAGATTTTTGATCAATATACATTTTATACTTAGCATCAACTTCTTCAGGAGTTTTGTATTTGTTTTTAAACATTTTAGCAAACTCCTCTTTAGTTAAATCACTAACACTACCCATACCAGTGGCCGCTGGTCTACGTGGAGGAACTATAGTATCTTTTTCTTTCTTAGCAGATGGTTCACGCTTTGGTTCTGGCTTTGGTTTTGTTTTTGGACTTGGCTTTGCTTTTGGCTTTGTCTCTTGTACAACTTCAGCTTCAACTGGTTCTTCTTCTTTAGTTACAGCCGCAACGCTTCCTGTTGGTATTATCTCATCTACCTGTACACCTACACCACTTACGTCACCACCTGCCGCGGCTATAAATGACTTGTGTAGCTTTCCTGACTTGATACTTTTTTGATATTCTTTCATGAAGTCATAGACATCTTGACCATCTCTAAACTTCATTTTCTTCATACCAAACATTCTAAACATAGGTGTAAAGTAATCACCTAGTTGCTCGAATGTATTTTCGTCAAACTTTATTTCACCATTATTTACTAAGTCACTAAACTGTGTTAAATATTCATCAGGATTTTCTTGTAAATAATCTTCACTATAAATTCTTTCGTTGTTTTCGTTTGTAGCTTCAACGGCGTCTTGTAGTTTCTGTCGATCAGCTTCGTTTAACTTTTCTAAAAAACTATTAACAAGATCGTTTTTAGAGTTTATACCTGTAGCCTTGTTTATGTTTTTAAACACAGATGTCATTATACCGTGCAACAATTCGTGTGATCCAACGTTTACATCTATTTGGTTTAAAGCAGCAGTTCTGTTTATTATTATTTTTCCATCATTAATAAACCCAACAACAGTTTTAACTCGCTTTTTATCTAAACCATACTTATCCATTAACTCTTCTGGAGTTAAGTTGTCTATGACTTCTAAATTAAAAAACTTAGCATATCGCTTAGCAAAGTCAATGTTTTTACCAAGTTTTTCGTTAACATAGCCTTTTTTTACAGACTCTAATAAAGCCGCTGACTCTTGTATACTGGTATTTCTATTTTCTATACCTTCTTTTAAAGACTTTATTTCATCTAAAATTTCTTTTTGTTGATTTGGATTTTCTTTTAATTTACCTCTTAGTTCTTTTATTTTAGCTTCATCGGAACTATTATCTACATCAACTTGCTCTTTTATTTCTACTTGTTTAGATTCAAAAGCTTCTGCTTTTTCTCTTAATTCAGTTTTTCTTTTTTCAACTTTTTGTTTTAACGCTGGATTGTTTTTAATATCAAAATTAGTCTTAGCAAAATCAGAGTCTTCAAAATTGTCTATAGCACTATTTATCTCTTCTTTACCTACTTTTTGACCTTCTATTTTGTATTCACCAGGTAAAGCTGATTGTAGCACAGATTTAGTTACATTAACAGCGGCTCCAGGTGTTTCACCAAGTCCTTCTAAAAATACCTCTTTAGTTTCTATTTCACCTTCTGTTACTAATTGAGCTATGGCCTCGCCACCAGCACCACCAGTGCCTTCTAGGACAACTTGTGCTCCAACGTTTTTAAGAGTTTTTGCTCCAAGTTTAGCCCCAACTTTAGCGCCAAGACCGGCTGTCATTCTATCAACGGCTCCTATAACAACTCCTCTAGCTGCGGCTTTTGCTCTAGCAGCTGTAACAAAGTCGTCATCTTCTAATAAAGTTTTGACATTATATTTATTCAGTTCTAAGCCTCTCTTTTGTAGTTCTTCATCTATATACCCAGAAAAAGACATACCCGCCTCTATAGTGGCTCCAGCTGCTGCGTATGCGGTTGGTATAGAAGCAACAGCACCTGCTCCAGCTGTTGCCGCTGATAAAACACCAGCTCCTCCAACTGCTCCTATAGCGGCACCTGTTCCAACAACTGCGCCACCAGTTGCTAAAGCAGATTCACTACCTAGCATTTGAGCAACGCTTTGTATCATTATCTCTGGTGCTATTTTCAACAAACTTTGCTTTTCAGTTATAGCCTTTGTGACAAAAGACCAAATACCTTCTTCATCTGCTATTCTGTTAAACTCAGCCATTTCATCTGACTGTTGATACTGAGAAGATGCTTGGTGAGCTTCTATCCATTCTTCTATATCTTCTTCGTTTGTGAATCCAGATAATAAGTCTAGCGCTTCATCAGAAACATCTCCAGCAGTAAAACCGCCAGCCGCGGCTCTGTACATGTCGCCAGCAAATTCTGTTAATGGATTTCTACCAAAAGTTCTTTCAACCCAGGTTTGGTTATTAAGCTCGTACTCTCTAGCTTTTCTTGTTGCTTCCATTGGATCTTCTTCCGATGATCCTTTGAATGCGTTTTCTAATTGATCTGTATATTTCGTGGTATCGGCTTGTTCTTGCTCTGGTGCCACAGTTACAGCCGCATCTTGGGCACCTTCTGTCTTTCCCACTTGAAAACCAAATTGCTCAACAAATTCATTTTGATTTTTAGTATATAAACCTGAAGAGTGAAGGGTACTGTATAACTTACTTACAGATTCTTCATTATTAAATTGAACCTTAAAGTCTTCAAATGATTTAGTATAAAGACCTTGCTCGTATAACTTATTATAAAGTTTTTCCATTTTTTTATTTAAATATTATCAAGTAATCCTGCAGATGAATTAGAGTTAGCGCTAGAGCCGCTAAGTCTTGATTGCTCTAAACTATAATGCAATTCTATTTCGCCTTTTGGATTTATAATAAAGAACGGATCTTGTATAGGTATATATCTATTGTTAATCATAGTGGTAGTACCTTGTAGTATCCTAGCCGTATTACCTCCACCTTTGCCTTCTCTAAGTGATTGAACATAGTCTTCTGCTGCAACTGTTGCCTTATCTACATCAACTTGATCTAATTGACCTCTCTTACCAGAAGATATTATGTCTAATAACTTCGATCTTATAGATGCTGTAGCGGCTTCTGCTTTATCTTCATTAAACTTACCACCTTTCATTAAGTTTTGATCTAAAACAATTTTAGGTGCTGCTCTACGTTCGTATCCACCAGCGCTGCCACTACCACCTCTACCACCTGTACTTGTTGATTTTGGTTCGTATATAGCTGGTTTTGGTTGCATTATTTTTTCTTCAAACTGGCTTGTTATATAACCAAGCAACTCTCTATCTTGTTCAGCCCAATAAGACTTCATTTCTTCATCACTTTCAAACTCACGATTTTCTAAAGCTTGAGGGTGGTAGTCTACACCTTTGTTTACCCTGTTTTGATATATTAAAGACTTAGTTTCAAATTCCATTGCATTGACAAACTTTGGAGCTTGCTCAGATATTATATCTCTTTTAGAGTATCTATTTGCATCTGAGTTAACTATGTCTTGCTGTAGCTTAGCATTGTCATTAATAGCTTTATCAAAAGAACTAAGTTCTGGTGTTATATCTTTTAAAGTAGAGAGTTCAGCTATAATATCTCTTTGTGTAACAATTGTTTTTTTACCAGTATCTGGATCAGTGTACTCATAGTCAGCACCTATTCTACCATCAGTATACGCTATAGACTTAACAGCGTCCATATCACCTTTCATCCAAGCATTTACTATCTTCATAGATGGTTTGTCAAGATCCATTATATCTATTTCGTAAGAACCTATTTCCTTCATAGTTTTATCTATGATTTTATTCTTAGCATTAAACTCATCTACTTGTCTCAATGTTTCAGCTTGTTGCCTTTGATCTAAGTCTAGAAAGTTATCAAACGATTTTAAGTTTTCGTTTAACTCTTCTTGCACCATGTCTCCAAGAGACAAAGATGTTTGTATTGTAGCTGAGTCTAAATATTTACTATAATTTTCTTTTATTTCGTTTTCAAACTTAATTCTAGCCTCTTGCTTAGCCATTACGGCGTTAGAAATATTTACAGCGGCGGCTTCACCTGCTTGCTGTATTACTCTGTAATCTACATAAGATGCAGCCGGGTTAGCATAAGCACCAGTTGACTTATAAACACCAGCTTGTTGTGTGCTACCTGGATTGTGATAAATTCTTGATTTATAATCTTGTTCAGCCATTTTATTTTTTTATTAAGCAGATTTAGCAGACGCACCTGGACCAGAAGCGTATCCTGCACCTAATGAAGCTACATTACCCGCGGTACTAGATATTGCTCCCATCATTTGTTGTTGGTATTGCGCTCTTAAAAACGCGGCATTTTGTTGTTGAGCGGCTAACCTATCTAACTGCATCATTTCTCTTTGTTCTTGTGCGCCAAAAGCATATTGTGCTCCTGCCATTTGAGCGGCTTGCACTCTAGCTTGCTCTCCTAAAACCATTTGTTGTCTTTGTTGTTCTCCTGTTGCTCTTAACCTAGCATTAGCAGCTTCTTGCGATTCTATACTTGCTGAAACCTCTCTTTTACTTTGAGCCGCTGCCCTAGCTAAAGCGGTGGCACCACCAGCACCAGCACCTGTAGCTCTAAGTTGATCAAGTGTGTTTGCTAGTGATATATCAGCTTGTGTAGCTTGCATTTCCGCTGCTTGAGTTGCTACCTGTAAATTAGCATAAGGATTTTGTATTTGAGAGCTCATGTCCTTAACAGCATCAGAAGGATCTATTATTTCTTGCCTGTTAGATTCTAATTCACGTAATTGGTTGGCGTAATTTTCTTCTTGCTTTTTTTGCTTTCTAGCTTGACTTCCTGCTAAAACAGCGGTAGTTCCACCAGCAGCAAGAGCAACTGATGCACCTATAATTATTGAACCCGCTATGAAACTCATATCTTACTTGTTTTTAATAAATTAATCTCTTCTATTGATATTACAGGATCGTCGAAGTTTTTAGCAATAACCTCTTCTTCAACTTCCTCTGGTGTTTTTTTATCTGTTGCATGAACCGTTATTAATACAGTGTCTTCATGTGTATACATAACTCTTTTAGTACCCGGTTTGGTTATGCCTTGATAAGGCGCTTTTATTTCTTCTATCCCAGCATCAGTTAATATAGATACATGGCCTTTTTGAATAAATATAGGGTGTTCAACTTTATGTATTTTAGTTACTATAAGTTGATTAGCAGGCATGAAAACCTCTCTAATATAACAACCGTCTGCAAAAGTATGTTTTAAAGGATTTACTTTATCTTTATCTTTTCCCTCAATATAGCCATCAACACTTTTTAATTGTCGTTCAAGCTCAGTAACTTTTTCTCTATACTCTAATTTTTTACTTAATTCTAAATCTGTCATGTAGAAGAAATTTTAGCTTCCGAAGATACAGTAAAAAGTGATATTGGCCCTTCTTCCGATGCAATTAATCCTGTAGTATTTCTAGTTAACAAAGTTAAGTCTAAGTAATGCCCTTTTAATCCACTAGTATGAGCATATTCGTTATCGTGATAAAAGTCATTGTTCTTAGCTATTATACTAGCATTAAACTCTCCTTCTTGCTTTTTAAAACCTATATTCATTGCTACACCGTTTTCATCAAAATCAGTTGTTCCGTATGGAGGTATATCGTAAGCAAGTTCTTTTACATCTTCGTATTGACTAACTGAATCGTTAGCAACGCCATGACTTTCGCATTGTATACCAACAGCTCTCCATCCTTGCGAGCCTTCATAGTTTACGTTCAAAAAGTTTTTAACCTGTGATGGGCCATCGTTTATTATTAACTGAATATATGATGGATCGTTACCTTCACCGTAGAAGTTACACCTTGGCACATTCTCACTATAGTGCTGGTATAAGTTGTATTCATCGTAAGTAAAGAAGTTGTTTTTATAACTAAACCCAAAACGAGGTTTATAAGAATACAAAGAAGTCCAGCCATTATTGTTTTCATAAAAACCCATAGTAACAAACTTCATTTCTTCTTCTTCGTCAGTTGAAGTGTTTATTTTTCTACCGATAGATATATCGCTGTAAGTTTCACTTCTGTTGCTGAGACACAAAACATACTCTGATCCTCTTTGATCATACATACCTCTTATAAACAAAGCGTTATCTTCGGATATTGAGTTTAAAGTATCTCTAGTAAAGGTTTTTATACCGTAAGAAGATATTTTAGTTATGCCGTCTCTACTTAATCTTAATATCGCGCCTCTATCTCTATCAACAAAATATTGTCTGCCATTGTAGTAGGCGTGGCTTTCAGGGTTTTTAGATATACCATTATCAGCTAAGTAAGAAGTTATACTACCTATAACCTTGTTTGTTGCTGTAAGTAATTCGTTACCAGTAGCTGTAAATATAGCGTCTCTATCTATTAACGCTCGATGCACTTTTGATTCTTGAAATATATTCAAGTCGTTATCTTCTGCATACAACTTTTGTATAGACCCATACTTAGGATCAACTTGTCTTGTTATATCAGTGCCTGTGGGAAAAGCATTTGTTTGATTTATACCAGTTCTTTCGTTATATAAACCAGAATAAATTAAACCGTTGCTAATATTTTCTGGTTCGTATTCTTCATCAGTTGCATATGCCCTTACTCCGTAATCAACTTGAGTTCCATTGTATCTACCTTTTATTCTAGACTCTTCTACGTACCAAGTTCCATGTATGGTATCTGGCGCTTCATAAGTTGAGTTTGAAACTATAAATGTGTTAAAATATCCTACTTCTAATTGTACTGGCATTGTAACAATATTTTAAATATTATAATTAAATAATTTACTTCCACCGCTTATGGTTCTAAGTGGCCATATTTCATCTCCGAACTTAGTAAATACTTCTGCAGCGGTTTCGCCATCTAATACACTTAAAGTGCCTACTTCTAGAATAGACGAAGCCGGGTAAGTAACAGCTGTTTCGGTATTTTCACCTTTTGATATTACCATATAGTCGTAGACTGCTTTTTTATTATTACTACCTATGTTAGCATAACCGTAAACTACGAACCTATCCTTATTTGCAAAATCATCAAAACTTTCTGTCATATTGTACCATGTTTTTTCGTTTCTATCAGCATAAAGAACATTACCTACTTTAGGCTTTAATGGATTAAGTTCTGCTGTACTTATCCCTCTGCCTAAAAATCCTTTTCTATTGAATTCAACGCTTTTATTTCTTAATCGCCCAAGAGCATCCTTTTTAACATTATAAGCGTATAAGTCATTCATTTTTTTCAAAGGCGTGCCTTCGTCAACCCTAAGCTCTGCTGTGTCTTGTAATGGCGTAGCCGCATTGTCGGAAACAGTTATTGTCATAGTTCTATTCGTGTCACTTAAAGCAAAAAAGTCTTGCTTATTTAAGCCCCCTGATCCTTCAATATTTAAAGGTTCTTCGTTCCAGTTTTCATTAATTTCCCAAACCCAAGTTGTTAAAACGTCTATTTCACCGCCTACTCTTTGTTTTACCTCAAAAGATCTTTCAGCCCATGCTTTTAAAGCCGCGTCATTTATATTTGGAAAAGTTATAGCGTATGTAAGCCCTTGGTATTTTTCTACATTATCTGTGCCACCGTTTTCAACAGCTCCGTTATGTACGTAACCATTGTTAAGTTTAACGTTAAATCTTTCATAATAGCTAACAGAAGCAAATCTTGCAGGTGATGCGCCTAAAACTCCGTTTTTGTTGTATAATTGAATACTTGGAGCTGAGTTGTTTACTTGCAACTGCAATGATCTAATAGATGATCCGGCATAATCTTTACCATTATACTCACTTACTTTTACAACAAGCTCATATCTGTCATAATCAGAGTTTCTATGAGCAAACCCAACGCCGTTATCTACTCCACTTGCAAGCGTTAATTCAAGATTAACAGCGTTTAATGAAAGTCTATTTTTAAAATCATTTCTACCAATACTATTATAACTCCACAAGTTTAGTATCTCATAAAACAAAGTATTACCACCTGAACCTGGTAAAGCTGCCAATGTGCCAATAACGGTGCCACTTGCGGCATTTTCATTAAAAGATACGCTCGTTCCGCTATTAATTTTTATAGATGACTCTAAAGGCGCGCTAAGTGGAGGTGCTAGCTTTAAAGCCCAGTTTAAATCAGTTACTAAACCCGTTGTAGAAGTTTCGTAGTATATATCTAGTTTTGAATCAAATGGTTCAGTTTCAAACACGCTTAAGCCTCTTATATTATCTGGGTTATTACCCATCGCATATAAAGTTTTCATGTTGTCAATTTCAGCCACTATCGGTCCTCGGTCATATTTGTAAACACGACTTTTATTTGCACCTGCTGGTGAACTTGAACCCGTAGAAAGTCTTGAATTAGTGCTGTTCGTTAAATCAAATTCACTATCTTGCTCTTGTATTGTACCAAGACTAATTACGTCTATTAATTTTGAGCTATACGACGTCTGCAGCTTTGATGGTTTGGTGTCCCCAACGCCTTGCACTTTAGGAAATAAAAATACATCGGATCCTGATATATTATTTCTATTTATGTCTTGGTCTAATATACTTCTAGGAACCTTATTTATATTATCACTAAACAAAGTAATGTAAGATGGCTCAGAAACATCGATACCTCCGCATTGTGGGTGAGGCACATAAACATTATAGTAATCTTGTTGAGTTTGTTTTACAACAACTCTATACGAGTACCATCCTAGATTATTAGTACTACTATAAGATTGATCAGTAGGAACTAAAAATGAATCTTGAAACTCTATACCTAAAGTTCTGCCAATAACATCAAGCTCATGTTGCGACCAAGTAAAATCCGTAGATGATCCACTTGGGCCGAGAGAATAGCCATCAGCGCCACTACCCGTTTCATTTATAGTAGTTATGGTATCTGGAGAATCGTCATGTATCGTAGCATTATTACCTTTTTTAGCAGAGGATAATATTACAGGTGATTGCCTACCATATCTATCAGATAATACTACGCCAACTTGATAGGTTCTTCTTTGTTTAAGCGATCCATATCTGTAAGCATATTCATTATGCTGTAAGTTAAGCCAATATTTAGGCTCTGATGCGGTATGCTCATATTCTCCTTTAGCCAAGGAAGTAACAATATAATTTATTCCCTTATTACCAGCAGCGTCAGTTGGATATTGATAGTTTTTTAAATAATTACCGTAAACAATTCTGTTAGATACTACCTCTTGCGCTTGTGCTCTAATTGGTATATCATCGCTGACTCTATTAACTTGATCTTCTGGTATTACTTTGTACGGCTTTTCTGACTTATAATCAAAAACATAGCAATATCTATAGTAAGTTTGCGTAAAACTTGACCAAGGTTTAATAGGATAAACATCTACATTATCTTTAAAATCTCTTATATCTCGAACATTTATTTCGCCAATAACTCTTACAGCAACATCATCGGATTCTTTTATTAGTATTTCTATACTTTTTAATCCAACATGGTTTTCCCACATTGGGACAAAAGCAATGTTATATTGGCCAGTGAGGTGATCAGAAGTTATACTACCTTTATCTAAAACTGTGCTAGTTGTTAAATCATGACTAGCCGAAGTTATAAATTGTGTTATATCATTTGTTTTAGCATTTTCCAATTCAGGAGCATTACTATACGCTCCTTTTAATATATAATGGCCAGGGTCAACCGAGCCACCAGTAAATATCACGGTACTTGCGTCTGTATAAGTTGTAGATAGTGTGTGCTCAGCTGATGCTACTAACTCATCGTTATTATATGGTAATGGTATTCGAAGCTTTACTCTGTTTATAACGTTTTGCATTGTAGCAACCCTGCTAGTATCTACCGCTCTTTTTACGCCAAACTCATAGTTGGCTCTTTCATCATTAGTAAAAGTTCCGCTTCCATCTATGTCAGTTGCTTCTGCATCATCTATAATACAACCATTATTTAACGGTTCAAATACAACTTGTGTAAATGGGGCTATTAAAGAGTATTCATTGTCTTCATATTTATATCTATAAGAAAACCTAACAAAGTTTTCTTTTAAATAATCAGACTCAACGTTTTGTCCTAACCCGTTATCGCCAACCCCATCATCTGTAGATCTACCTATAGTGTTTTCAGTTGTTACCGTATGTAGGTTTTGATGCTCATGAATTAAAGGCGCAGCATAAGGAGCAATTTTAGCAACAGATATTTTATCCTCACTGTCGTAATAAGTAGGATCGTTTATTGCTTTATTGATATTTATTTTTCTAGGTTGATTGTAATTGTCAGTCCAAAACAATAAGTCTTCGATAACGTTTATACCCGTTATCAAATGGTTTTTAGAAAAATTTAAAAAATCACCACTAACTATTTCAACAGGTTCCTCCATAGTGGACAAATCCTGCATTATTATTTTATTTACCGCCATTTATATTCTATTAAACACCAGGAGGTGTTAATGGTACCTCAACACCCAAATCTTGTTGCGAAGTACCTCTACTAAATTGTGTTTGGTCTGTAACAAACCAATATACTTTATTATTTAACTCATCTAGGTAGTATCCTATAACTTCTGTGCCAGCATCATAAGATAAAGCCGTCTCGTAGTTAAGTTCGTTACCTAAACTTGGCTCAGCAGCACCAACACCACCTTCACTTGATTCTGGTATAGATACGTTTTGGGCTTCTCTGTATTCGTTCTTTGGTAAGATTTTTTTATCTACATCTTTATTAATCTTAGCCCCAGCAAAATTGTTTTTTAACTCAGCCATTTAATCAATGTTTTATATGTTTCGATTTACCTCTCATTGTTTGTATAAATTCAAGAGGTTTAAAGTTTTGCAGTCTAAGTTTTGCATTACGCATAGCCGCTCTTCTTTCTTTTCTATATCTATTAACAATGTACTCAGGTGCGTTTAGTTTTGTTGAAACAATGTTATAGGCTATGTGCTTATATATTGCTTCTTCAGCAAACTTATGAACTTTCATTTCACCATCAGTGCCTAACCCGTCAGATATATACTTAAGCGTTATAATCTTACCTGATAAGTCGCTACTAAAAGCAATATTACCCTCAGCTTCATTTATCATGAATATACCGGTATTACCTGATGTTCCTGCAAATAGTCCGTATCTACCACCCATATGTGCGCTTCTTTCTACTTCGTATACTTGCGAAGAAAAATAAGCGTTGTCTTGAATATTAGAAACATCTCTAGAATCAAATCTATCTCTTTGTACAGAATCTCCTAGTAGTAAATTACCTTCATTATCAAATAAATAACTATAGTCGTTACCTTGTAGTATAGGTACATTAGGTCTAGAGCTATGCTCATAAGGAAGTATAACATTTTCGTGACCGCCATCATCTATCCAAGACAACTTAACATAATTAACGTAGTCTTGTGGCATAGCCATTGTCAATGTTGGCCCTAACTCTATTTCTTGTATTTTCTCTACCCTAGCTATATCATAAGAAAACTCTTGAATACCTCTTTTGCAGTGAAACAATACATCAGATCGCTTTACGTCGTCTATCATTTTACCGTTTCCTACATAAGCAATCATAAAATTATTTACTATGTCTTCAATCGACACAAATCGATATTTACCTGTCTCAGCAAATACATAACGTACTTCTACGTTCTGGCCTGCGTTTATTGTGTATCCAGATAAAGAAACAGTAGGGCTTGTGTACGTGTAAAAACTTGGATCTATTTCAAGATTATCAACGTAAACCCTTATATCTGACTTAGCTGTAGGTAATGGATCAAACGTAAGATTTATTGTAAGGCTAGTTGTTAGCGTAGCATTAAAATAACCTTGTACTCCTGTGTAATACTGTGAAGCTGTTTCGTTAATTAACCCCATTTATTTTATTGTTTAATTACCTCGTTTGATTGTATTATTTGAGATGCCATTTGCGTTATACTAGGATCTCTTATAACAATACCGCTATAAGCTAGTATACCCGTGACTAAAGACGTTTCTTCAGAAGGATGTAACTCAAAGTTTGTTGATCCAAAAGTTGTGTATCTATAAATAGCTTGATTTGATAGTGTTATTGTTACATCTCCAGTTCCACCAATAGTAGCTTCTGCTATAACTAACTCATCGCCAATATTATAACCACTACCTGAAGATGCTATTACTACAGAAGTTATTTCATTACCACTAATAGTAACATTAAATGTTCCACCTGTACCAGAGCCGCTGTTTGAAGCCAAAGCTATATTATTGTAAGTTCCGTTGGTTCTTCCAGTGAGAGTACCTGAAACCATATTTATTATATCAGTACTTGGAACCAATCCGTCAGAAACAAATGTTCTAACATCGTATGTTTTGTTTCCGTACTGACTATTTATTTCATAACCCCATCTTGGATCATCAGGTTTCTTTATGTAATCAATAGTCACCGTATCATCATCACTTAAGACTGGTAATGTAGTTATCGATGTACCAGCAGTTTCTTGATAGTAAACGGGAAATGTTGATGATGGTGCGGTTAACGGCGAAGACTGCATGTAAGTAATCTCGTGCTTTTTAACTTCTTCGTATGTCCTTAATCTATCATTACTCACGATACTGATTATTTTATATATATCAGTAGGTAAAGTAGCAGATCCAGAAGTAAACGTTGAAGTACCCGTTTTATACAGTGCGTCAAGTTTTTCTTGAACGTTGTTAGTGGTATCAGCAACGCCTTGATTAACAAGGCCTCTAGCTTTAGAGCTTAACGATTTATTTAGATCATAAAACGTTTTGTCTACAAGGCTTAATTGAACTTGCTTAGAAATCTTATTAAACTCATCTGGTGTAAGATACCCTCGCTGTTCTTTATTCATTATAGATAAAACGGTCTTATAAACAGTGTTTATATTTATAGCCATTTTATACTTATTTTAATACGTTCGTCTTTCTCTTCTTTCGTCTACTCGAGTCCCACGCTTTTCAAGCCTTTTAGTTTTACGCTGTTGCTTTTTGTCTTTACCGTATTTGCCAATACCAAAAGCAGATTGAAACTTACCAACCCCTGTCATTAGCGCTTCACTTCCTTTCATTCTTGCAACACTAGCACCTTTTTCTGCTTTTTCTTGACGTTTTTGTCCAACAGCTCTTCTTAAACCCCAACCCATTTGAAAGAAACTATCACCTTCAGGTAAATACGATTCTTCAAACATTTTTGATATTTTATCTTGCGCTGTAGACTCGTTGGTTTTTCTAGGCTCTCCATTTGATGTTTTATAAATGTAGTTAGCATCATCGTTTCTAAAAGGCATTTCAACTGGATTAAATTTAGCCGCTTGTTCACTAGATTTTTTTGCAATAGCATCAGCTGCTGTACCAATATCGCGCTTAGGTATTAGTTCAATGTTTTCGCCACGCCTAGAAGGTTTACTACTACTAGAGGTTTTTTTACCACTGCTAGAGGTTTTGTCACTATTAGTTTTTTTACTATTAGTGTCATCAGCGAATGGATTAATAAATGGAACTCCCATTATCGTGTTCTTTTAGTTTTTCTACGGTCAATCTTACTAGCTTTTTCGCTAAATTTGGTTACTTTGTTTTGAGCTTTAATACCAGCTTTATGTTCCCTAATGTCTTTTCTAGCAGATTTTCTGTAATCTTGTAAAGCTGATCTCATTTCTTTAACACTAGCACCTCCTTCGGCCATCTTAGCAAAATTAGGAGCTTTTGCAATATTAGAGCTAGCCCTAACATCGAAGCTACCTGGTGATTCAATTTCCCTAGATCCTATTTCCATTTTATAACCGGTACTAATCTTGCTAATTGGCTTGGTTGGCATTTTTGATATTTTAGAGTCAGTACGCCTTGATGCGGTTGACTTTGCAGCTGGCTTTCTTGTTAAAGCCTCTTCTTGATGCCTCTGCATATATTTATCAGAAACTTGTCTAGCCGTAGATACATTGTTTGATTTTGATGCGCCTGAGCTTTTAATTATTTTATTTATTTCTTCTTCAGTTCTAGTCCCGTATTCTGCATATTGCTTAGCTAATTTACTACCAGGAAAAAACGCGCGTGCTAGCCCTCCGGTAATTGGGTCTATACCACTTTTGTATTTTACTCCTTTTTTCTTATCTGTTGGCATAATCGATTTGTTTGTGTTATGGTAGCCACGGTTTATTTATGTGGCTACCTTAACTTGTTTTTAATTGTTATTCTTTTAATCTTTTTTCAATAGTTTGAAATACCTCTATTCCTTCATCTGTTTTAAACCAAGCGGCTAAAGCAGAGTATGGATTTTCATCAAAAGGCACGGTCATTAATTTTCTACCGTTACTTGCCCATTTAAAAGTTCTTTGATCTGGTGCTAGTTTTATAATACCTTGCTCTTGAGCTTTTACGCCTATGTTTCTAATTTCTACGTTATCATCAGAGGCTAGTTCTAAGAACATGCTAGGATTATTTCGTGCCATAATCATAACATCTCGTTTAACCTCCTTAGATGTCATCTTATTAACCTTAGAACCTATTTCTACGCGTAGTATAGCTTCAGCCTTATCAATATCCATAGACTTAGCAACATTCAAAGCCTCTAACTCTATTTCTAAATAATCAAGATCATCTTCAGCTTCTTTAACACTGTCTTGTTCTTCGTAGTGTTTGTTTTTAGAAGGATGATATAAAGAAAGTAGCTTTTGAAGTGTAACTTTTTCTTTTGGAACAGCTAACACGCCATCTCTAAAAGCAATATGCTCTAAAACACCTTCACCTTTAAATTCATCTACAAATAAAGTTCTTTGGTTTCTAGTGTACTTTAATTCTCTTTCGTATCCTTTTTCTTCATCAAACCAATAAATACCCCTTGTTTTGAGCATATAAACTATTGGTGACTTGTTTCCTTTCAACTGGTATAATCTATCTTTAATTTCCCAGTTCTTTTCTAAACTTGTTGACATAATATAATTTAATAAATAAAAAAAATAAAAAACTTGAGGCCACATAATTGTGACCCCAAGTATTAATTAATTGCTATTAAGCGTCAGTATCGTTAAACAATATGAAGTTATTAGCAGCTTGCGTTACGAGGCATCGCTCTGACAAGTAGTGAATCTCCATAGCATCAAGATCGCTATTAGAAGCTCCTACAGAACCAGTAACCCAAGACTTCATTCGTCGGTTATCAGTTTCAGAAGCTCGGTAACGAACGTGAAGGAATGGACGACGGATGTTCTTACCCATCATTTGATCGTATACTGAAGATGTTCCAGCAGGAATTAAAACTCCTTCAATACCACCTACAGCACCACGAGTAGCTTGATCGTTCAAGTATTTCCAATCAGTCTTATAGAAATCATAAGAACCTCTTCGGAATCCAGAGAAACCAAGGTTAAGAGCCATATCTTCACTGTTCTCAAACACACCGTAAGATGTTCCAGTAGCATATCCACCGTTTAAGAGAGCTAAACCGCTATCAATACCTAATGCAGCAGAGCGATTCAAGAAAAGCATGTTTTCTTCAATAGCGCCTTGCTTATCAAGCTCAATACACATGTTATCCATAGAAGCTTGGAAATCTGCAGCAGTTGTTGTTCCTGCTACATGAGCAGCACCAAATCCTTCAGAAACAATACCTCTATCATTGATAGCAGCAAACAAACCTTCAGTACCAGCGGTTCCAGCACCACCGTCAGTTGGTAAAGCAATAGTAGAAGCAGCAGCAACAAGCTCTCCTTCAACCATAGACATTTCAAGATAATCTTCGAAACGAGTTCGAGTATCACCTTCAGCCTTCATATACCATAAGTAACCAGCTTGACCAGCTTCTCCTGATACTTCAACCCAACCAATTTGAGCAGCATCAGATCCTGATACTTCAAACTTGTCCTTGATAATAATAGGCTTATTGCTGAAGCTCTTGAATTCAGGCTTAACTGAGCCAGACATTCCAGCTGATCCTTTTGCGAATTCAGAACCGTAAACAAACAATTGAATTGTTTCGTCATCAGCTCCACCAGCGGTTGCTAGTGTAGCGAAACCGTAAGGAAGGATAGTAGCTGTACCAGCAGCGTTATCAACAGCGCTAACATAAGCTTTAATAACTTCACCACCAGTTTCTAGCTTCACAACAACTGTTTGGCCAACTCTAAGAGCGTGAGCTCCTAAACCGTCAATAGTGTTTGCTGTAGCAGTTACGATAGCAGCAGCAGCGCTTGCTGTTCCAGCTAATCCGTAAGCTAAGTGAAGACGACCTTGCTCAGACCAAATAACCTGATCACCTGACATAGGCATCTCAGCTCCAACTAGTCGTAAGAAAGATGAAATTGATCTGTTTCCATATCGCTCAACTTCTTGTTCGTAGAGCTCAGGAAGATACTGCTGACCCCAAGTATTAAAACTTGAATCAGCGAAATTAATATAGTTACTTGATAAAGTAACCTTTGAGTGTGCGGGATCTACAAACCCCGTGGTCGGGGTAGTTAGTTCCACTATATTTGCAGCCATTTTTTATGTTTTTAGTAATTTTTAAGCTTTATTTTTAATTTAGAACTGTTTTCACCATCAACAACTCTGACTTTGGTGCCATTTGCGTTTATGACTCCTGTATCAGATTTCCTGCCATCAACATTAATGTTTTTAGCTTCTGATGTCATTTGTCGTATTGCATCGGCTTTACCTTGTTCATAGAAGTGATTAGCTAAACCATCAGGATTACTAGCAGCAAAGAGTGCTTTATGATAACCTTTTGCATCTGATAGCATGTTATCTTTAATGTATTCACTGAACACATTTAATAAATCACTTTGCGTTTGCTTAACACTATCAACATCTTTAACGTTGTAGCGATACTTCTTTTCTCCTACTTTAAATTCAAAACCTTTGAACTGTTCGTTAAAAAGACCATTCGTTACTTTGTCAAAATGCTCCTTTTGGCGAGACATTAGTTCTTCGCTGTTTTTAGTTTGCTCATTGTACTGATTGTAAAACTCAACAGCTTCTTTTTGCTCTGGACTTAACTTAGAACCCAACTTGACTTCTTCGTAATATTTTTCCTTAAGCGAATTAAGAAACTTTTGAGCATCTGCCACAGCCTCTTTACGAGCTAACTTTTTACGGCGTATGTCTCTATCTTCGTCAAACTCCTCATCAAAAGAAAATTTATCTTCAATTAAAAAGTTTATTTCTTCGTCAGATAAGTGAGATTTAGTTTGTTTATAATATTCACGTAGCAGTGTATCACCATCTACGTTACTATAATCTGCGTTTAATCTAACATAGTCATCCAAAGTACCACCAGTCTCGTTCATGAACTCAACTACTTTCTGTATATTCTCAGGAAGATCTATATTATTTTCTTGTACTTTCTGTACTTCTTTTACTTCTTCGGTTACAGTTTCTTTTGCCTCCTCTTTAATAGGTTCAACAACTTCATCTGTAATTTCTTCTAGTATTTTTTCATTGGTTTCTTCTTCGTCGTTTTCTTCGTCGTTTTCTTCGGCGTTGTTTTCTTCGACATTGTTTTCTTTGCGTATGGCATCTTCTTTTTCTTTATTTATTTTTGTTAAATCTATTTTATAACCGTCTTCTGTTTTAGTCGTGACATGACTTGTTTCGTTTGTTTCTTGTTCAACAACTTCGTTATCAACTTGTTCTAACTCTGTTGATTCTGTATTTTCTAATACTTCTGTATTTTCTAATACTTCTTTATTTTCTTCGTTATCCATAATATAATATAATATAAAAAATTAGTTTACAAATTAAAACCTCCTAGTAAGTCATTACCAGATGATTCAAAGTCTTTAGGTGGCTTGTTATTTTTTCTTTGGTCGATAAGCTCACTTTGTTGAGAAGCTTGAATCTTTGTTCTTTTATCTTTACGATCTTCTTTGTATTCTTCTCTAGTATTAATCACCTGTAAATCTAATTGTTTAAGTTGTTGATTAATATCAAATTCAAATCTCATTAAATCTCTTTTAAGATCAACCTCTCTCTGCATTTTTTCCATATCAAGATTATGTTGAACTTGAAGCAATTGAGACTTTGTAGAAGCTAAAGCTTGTTCTTTCTGCATTTCTGCTTCTGCCGATGCTTGAGCAGCTTGAGCATTAGATTGCGTTTGGGCCTGTATGTTTTGCATTTGCATCGCTCTATCTTGATCTGCCTTCTTTCTTCTTCTTAGCTTTAATAATTGATTAGCTAGCTTTAAGTTTTTAACCTCTCTTATGTCTATAACATCATCTAAAGTTATTTGATCTCTTTGTAAGGCAACTTGTATGTTATTTTCTAGTAATTGCTTTTCTTCTTCATCTGGTTCTAAACTTATGTATATACCAAAATCATGTAAGTGCATACTGTGAAGCTCTTGCAAAGTAGCTACATTAAATTTACCTAGAGAGTTTATAAAAGAACTTCTAGTATTTGAATACTCTATAGCATCGGACAATCTAAGAGATGTAATCTCAGCCATGCGTAGCGTTAAGTAAAGACCAGCTTGAAGTATATGTTTAGTTGCTGTGTTTGAATTAGCAGCTGCCATTTTCTGTAAACCAACTAAAGCGTTAGAGTCAGGCTTGCTACCATCCCTAGCTTCATTCAAACCGGTTACGTCACGCAACATTTGCATATAGTAGTTATACGTAGTTATTAAGCTTTGTATTTTAGCGCCGCCAGAACCACTTTGTAGTTCAGTTATAGGTACTCTAGCAGGGTTCATATCTCCATCGGCGGTCATTGATCTACCAATAACACTACCTGTTTGGAAATACATATTTAAAGCCTCCTGTGGGTTGTAATTTGTACCATTGCCTAAGTCTATTTCAGCTAAACCATCAGCATCCATGTATATACCATCTGGAACTAGCCTTGACATAACCTGTTGAAGTTTCAAGTGGGTAAGCTGAACCATATCAGCAAAGCTTGTCATTCTTGATACTAAAGATTCTGGCCTACCTTGATAAATTCTAGGGGCAACAATGCAATAGCTCATGTTAACTTTAGTAATATCTGACTTAGGCCTAGTCATGTTTTCGCACAGTTTCCACTTTAAAAGCTTTTCCATGCCTATTATTTTTGCGCCTTCGTACAATACCTCTATAGATCTTTGTACTTTTTCAAACTGAGACTTAGCGTCTTTTGGTGGATCAAACTCATCTGTTTTTTCAATAGCTTTTTTAGCACCGGTAGATGTGTTCTTTATTTTATAAACTTGGTTATTAAAAGTTTTGTATTCAAAAAATAATACATCTACAAAATTGTCTTGACTAGTAGCAGAATATTTTTGTGACCTATATACAGAACCATCATAAGCCATGTCCTCAATTTCTTTTATATCGCTATTAGTTAACTGAGGAAAAAACTTTTTTAGCTCTGATATAGTAATTCTTCTAACTTCACCAACGTAATAAAGATCGTCAAAGTAAGGAGAATCGGTATATGAATATACTATATCAACAGGATCTACATATTCTATGCGTATTCCTTCTGCGGTGTTAAACGTACTCTTAGCACATGACATGCCTATAACTACTTGATCGTAGTCGCATCTTCGTTTAACTAAGTCAAACTTATTTAAATCAAACACATTAGACAATGCTTCTTCTTGAGCTATTTCTATAGAAGGCTTATACTCAAGTTGCATTTTAACAGAAAGCTCTTCTTTTGTTTGAGGTAATTCTTTAGGATCGTTTTTAAACATATTGATGCCTGTAGAAGTATCAATTTTTTCTAACAAAATCCTATTGTTCATGTCTCTCAACATCGACTCTACATAGTCAGTTTTTTCTTTTAAAGAGTCTGGATCTTGGCTATACGTCTTTATGTCAAAAACTCTGTCAGACATACCGTTAACAACTATATCAACAAACTTTGGTATAATAGGTACTGGCTTCCAGTCTAGGTTTAAATAAGATAAATCACCATTTATAGCTAACTCATCTTTATACTTCTGTATAGACTGCTCGCCTCTAGCGTAAAGTCTTAACCTATGAAAGTTGTCTTTAGTAGCTTGATATTTATCACTACCGTTGTCTTTTCTAAACCATTCTGACTCTATAGCTTTAGCTACTTTCATGCCATACTCGCTTCCAGCCTTTTCCGCGTCAAGAACTGATTGACTAGGAAAAATACCTTTTGATGGTTTGTTTTGCATTATTTGTTTATTTTAATTTTTCTTTAATTCTGAACTATATCCAGTATTATCGTATTTTTTAAAGCCAAAGTCAATGACTTTTTTTTGAATTTTTTTAACAGGTCTATATAGATTCTTGTTACAAGCCATTATAGCTAAACCAGAACTAATAGAAGCGTCATGCTTTGTTCTATTGTTTATATTAAACTTTGACCAATCGTTTAAAGTTTTGTTAAAGTAAACGCTACCATACTCTGCTTCTCCTATTAAGCCAACATGGTTAGCTATATAAGTTTCTATAGCAGCGGCATGTGCTTGCTTAATATCTTCACTAGAGTTTGGTATACCACCTATTTCTTTTTCAGTCACAGATAACTTGTTCCAAGCTCTATCTGGTCTATTCATTGAAAAACCTCTATAACCTCTATTTTTAAAGTGATACAATAATCTTGGTTTATTGTTTTCTGCTAATATTGGCATACCATAAAAAACGCAAGCCATTAACACGTCTTCAAAAAATATTTCTGCGGTTTGTGGTCTAGCTATATATTCTAAAAATATATGATTAGGTGGAGCATCTTCCATTGAAAACTTTGTTACTCCATGCAACGAACCATTTGATCCTCTACCATCTACTGTGCCTGATATATCATAAGGGTCACAGCCAAAAGCTCCTATATGCTCATTACCTGGACATTTAACCCCATTCTTATTTATCACTCGATTTTGAAGATCTTTACTTGGGATCCAAGATAAATAAAATCTACCGTTCTTATCCGGTATAAAAACAACCTTAGTATCAGCTACTCCGTTTTCCCATTGAAAACTACCTTGAGTTATTAATGTAGAACTATATGAATCACCATTAAAATCAATTTGCTCATATATTTTTGCTAAATTAAATAAGCTATTTTTTGTTTCATCTCTAAACGCGTGTTCTTCTGTTCTTGGAAACTGACGATAAAACTCATTTAAAGCGTCCTGGTCATCTTTAAGACCCTCTACTTCATTATCCCAATGTTCTATAACACCCACGTCTATATAATCTCCGTATGGACCTTGTATTGGTTTGTCAGGTGTATCAAAAACCGGTAAACCAAATTTATCTATAAAACCTTCATAGTTCCACTCCATAGGTATAAACAAACTATACAGGCCACTTTTTGTTTGATTGTTTTTATTTCTTTTCAAAACATTAGAAGCTTCAAACAATTTTTTAAAATTTTCTCCTCCTTTATCTAAAGCATTAGAAGTTGAACCCATCATACACTTACCTATGATTCTACTACCTAATCTCAAACATGTTTTAGTTACGCGCCAGTTATTTAATATGTTGTCTGGTCTCTCCCATTTACCAGACTCATCGTGAACTAATAGCTTTAGCTTTTCCCCATCATAAGAGTTGTCTCCTGTGTTTTTCCAGTCTATAGAAGTATCAAGTCCTTCTAAGTCTAAACCTTTGTCTTTACTTTCTATCTTACGTCTAGTAAGCTTGGAAGCTGGTACTCTAAAAGATAATTCTGTTTTAGGCCTATCCATACCATCTTGTATAGGCTTAAAAAAGAAAGGTAAGTTAACAGACATAGGAACAACCTTATCTGTGAACATTTTTTTAGCATCGCTACCACTTTTTGAAAGTATACCAAACCTAGCGTCGCTTGTCATGGTAGCTAAGTTTACTGTTTCTCCAGACGCCATAAAAGAAAATCCAGATCTTCTGTTTTTTAAGTAACACATGCCATAACACCTGTCATCTACCTTACAAGCCTCCCAAAATAAAAAAAACAATCTATTAGCTTCTCTAAACTCTGCCTCGCCAACATCTATCTTACACCACTGTAGGTACATATAGTGAGTCCCTGTTATGTATGTACTTACCCCGTTGTTTTTAAACCAAAAACCATTTTCACGCCTATTAAATTCTTCGTCTATATAATCGTGATATTTTGATTTAAATTGATCTGGATAGTCCATCCAATCAAATATCGTTTTAACCTTTTCTAGATCTTTATGCTTAGGAAGTCTATGCCAATATTGTTCTTCTTTTTTATCAGATCTAGAATAAATACTTTTAGGCTCTTTAGGTAGAGCTATTTTTAAACCAGATATTTCGTATATATCACCTATTTGGCCCGTGTTACTTATACAAATAATATCATCGTCGCTATTGTATCCCTTTTTCCAACTTTTAGATTTATTTAATCTATGTAACCTATTAACATTAACAGGTTCTATTATTTTGTATAACGTTTGGTTATACATTATTTCTTCGCTCTTTTTTCAGCAAAACCACTTAAGTAATTTTGTTTCTTATCTTCTAACACAACTCCTTTTAAGGCAGCGTCTTCTTCTTCAATACGTTGAAGTATTTCAAATGCGTCGAATATCGCAAGTTTTTTAGTCGCAGCAGCGTTTTTAAGCCTGTCAGCAGACACGTCTTCTTCTGTATCTACAATAGGTTCTTCAGCAACTTTAATTAACTCCTTTACTGCTATTCGCCCAGCTTGGATTATATTCTTCCTCGTTTCCTCTGTATTCATATTTAATTGAAATATCTTGGTTCCGTACTCTATACAAAAGCTTACCGTCTATTAAAAATTCAAATTGACTTTTAGGTCCTATACCTACTAAATCACCAACTTCCAAACCCTTACTACTGAGTACGCTATTAGAGTAAATCAATATTCCAACCAACTCATTTTCAGATTTTAAATTGTATTTATCTTTATTTTTTATTGGTTGCACAAAACAATAGTCTTTCAATGCGCGCCAAGTTGACTTATTATCTGCACATGCAAAGGGTTTATAAGCGTACACTTGGTCTATTTGGCAAGAGTACAAGTCTTCTTCTATATAACCAGAGCTGTTTTTTTCAATGCCTTTAATATTATGCCACCTTCTAAATATATTATGGTGTACTATAACTTTATCGCCCTTGACTATAGGTGTGTTAAACGCAAGAGGTGTAGATACAACTTCAGCTTCTCTACTTATACTTTTATGATTAAATATATCAGTATTAGTTATTAGCTTTTTACCATCTACATTAACCTCATTATTATATCTATTGCCTGTAGGTTTTATTAAAAAATTAAAAACACTTTTCATCAATAGTCTAAGTTGTATTCAACAGATACAGACATATTTTTGTTAAAGTCTTTCCATTGCTTTACATCGCCTTGCTCGTCTCGTATATATATAATATATTTTTCTTCAGACTCTTGTATGTCTACAATTTTATGCTTACCATATACTTCTTGGCCTACTGAATAATGCATTGCATTTTCTTTGTATTCTTTGCCTATGGTTATTTTACGGATTACTGACATCTGACTCAGATTCTTTTATTGTTCCATCGGCAATGTTTATACTAACTTTGCCGTACTTATCCATCAGTTCTTTTTGAATTACTTGAAAATTTTCTTGTAATCTAGCGAGCTTCAACATTAAACTGTATTTGTGCATTTCAACGTCTGATATGTTTAATTTACAAGAATTCATTTCGTTAGAAATGCCTTGTAACTTCACTAACTCTTCTTCGTTTATTCGTTTTTCTATTTTTTTCATTTTATTAAATTTATTTGCAAATATAGTTATATTTCTAATTCAGGTTGAAATTCGTACTTCCAATTATTAAAAGCATCAGGTGTAGCAAACATTGTAACCTTGTTGTCATCTATTTGCTCTGTGCTTTCTATACCTGTGTAACTTGTGGTTGATTGGTCTTCATTGTATCTGACAAAATCCCAAGTGATTGCTGTGTCAGGTATAATGTAAGTATGGTCTGTTATGTATCCGTAATAGTTCATATTAATGCGTTACCCAATAAGTTCCTGTAAAGTTGTTAAGTGTTAAGTCGTTACCTTGACTACCAGAATCAGCGGCTGTTGTTCCCGTTGTTTCGTTAAATAGCCAATAATGTCGGGGGTTGGTTAAAATGGTAGATGAATCAACACCGAGACCATTATTATATAAATCAGTTACATTTTGTTGAGTTGCACAATATCCGTTCGCGACTATAAATTCATCCATTTTACCTTTAAAATGCTTCGTGCCATTACCTCGCCTTCCAAAGTATCTAAATTGAACATTATTTGAATTAGCGTTGCTTGTAGTTTTAGTTTGTTTTGTACCGTTTACGTACATTTCAATAATGTTACTGCTATCCCGCGTCAAAACGTAATGAGTCCAGCTTCCTGTGTGCCCAGCTGAGTCGTAACCATAACTCCAAACATTTTGGTTACCGCTCCCGTTTAATCTAAAATACGTGGCGCTAGGATAAAAGAACCAATAATCACGTACATTGTAATTTTCAAAAACCCAAAATTGTCCATTTTCACTATTGGTTAAAGGGTTTAACCACACAGAAATAGTAAACTCTGTTGATGACCCCGCGGCGGTAAACGAACCACCATCAAGGTAATCATTAACGCCGTCAAACTCTAAAGCGTTTTGAAAGTTATACGCTGGCGCTGCTGCTGATGCACTCGAACTCGTTGCTCCTAGGTTTAATCCAAACATATATTATATTTTACCGACAACAATCCAGTTGTCTGCTACTATTTGTTTTATTGTTACAGCTCCCCACTGTGCTGTAATTGGTATTGAAGTGTTTGCGCCATTTAAGTTAACACCTGATGCTGGAACTAATCCTACAGTACCTGCACCTGCTTGTATTATGTCGATCTCTGTACCCACTGGAAATGCTTGACTAGCGTTAGTTGGAACATTTACAGTTACTGCAGAAGCATTATCAGAGTATAAGAATACACCCTCGTGTGTTCCAAGTGCTAAGTTTATAGTTGTGTTAGTGTCAGAAACTATTGGCCTTCTACCTGTTATTTCTTGATTGCCAGTAATTGCGCCTGTCATAGCACCACCTGATTTAGGCAATGCCGCGTCAGCTGTTGTGCCTTGTGCCGCTGTTGCGTAGTCTGCACTATCAAAAGCTTTAACTTGTGCAAGGTTTGTAACTTCAGAATCCATTAATGCGCCTGCTGCAGTTACGTTTGTTGCGTCTGTTACATCCGCTAAAGCCTCTATACCATCTAGCTTTGTTTTATCTCCATCAACAAATGCTCCTTCACTTGGTGGCTGTTGTGCTGTTGCCCCTAATGCTGCGCCTGATGTCACTGTTGCAACTGCTACGGAATTGATAGTACCTACTGTTGTTACTCCTGTATTACTAATTGTAACGTCCCCTGACATTGCAACTGATACCGATTCGTTGGATGCGTTTCCAAGAAACATCTTAGCGGAGTCAAGGTTTGGTGTTGCGTTTGCTCTAAAAGCACCAAGTACAGTTAAAGCCCCTCCAGTACCACCTTTAATTACCTTACCTATTTTTTGTAATAGATTAGCCTCTCCTGTTGGTTTAGTGTTCTGAACTTGCCCAGCCACAGATGTACTTACATATAAATCATCACCTGTAGTAAAGCTAGTTAACAAAGAACCTAGTCCAGTTAATTCACCTGACACAACTACTTCTCCTACAGATGTAGCTGTTATGTCTTCTTTGACTATACCAAGTGCTGGCATTGTGCTAGAAGAGTTGGCTTGCGCTAAAGCCGCGTAAGGATTATCTCCACTGTTACCACCTGGTAAATAAACTACCGCACCCTTAGGTAAGGTAGAACCGGTATTGTTATATACTTTTTGTAATACAGCTCCGTTTAAGTCACCTTCAACGTGTTGCGCGATTGTTAGTACGTCTGTAGTTTTATTATACGTTAATCCAGCGTCACCACCGAATGATCCTCCATCGTTAAATTGTACTTGAGTATCAGAACCTCCTGGCGTTCCACCACCAGCCGCTGTATCAACATACGCTTTTGTTGCGGCATCTTGAGCAGAGGTTGGATCTGTAACATTTACGATTTTATTACTATTAGCATCAAGCTCTCCTCCTAAAGTAGGTGTAGTATCATCAGATACGTCACTTAGTTTGCTGTTAAATGTAGTCCAATCAGTTGAAGTTAGATAACCATTAACAGATGTGGTAGCTGCCGCCATTGATATAGCAGGTGTCGCTCCTCCTGAAGAAACTACTGGAGCTGTACCTGTAACACTTGTTACTCCAGAACTTGTAACATAGCCTTGTGTAGAATGATCGCCCCAACCATAAGCGGTGTTCCAGTTTGTTGAATTATCTGTTAGTATACTATAAGTGCCACTGCTAGCGCCTCTAAGCATAATTCCTTGTGATGTAAAATCACCATCGACAACAACATCGGCATGAGATGTCTCACTTGTAATATACCCCTGAGTTGAATGGTCACCCCAGCTGTAAGCTGTGTCCCAATTAGAGCTATTGTTGGTGGTAATACTATAAGTACCAGCCCCATCAGTGGTCATGAGTCCCGATGTACCAAAGTCACCGTCTACAAGTACATCAGTGTGTGAGGTTTCAGAGGTTAAGTAACCAGCGGTTGAGTGATCACCCCAGCCATAGGCAGTATCCCATTGACCTACCTTAGCATCTGTAATGGTGTTTGTGCCCATGTCAATTATTTGACCGTTAGCATCTAACGTACCACCGAGTTGTGGTGTTGCATCGTCTACAACATTAAAAGCAGCTTGAGCAGCTGCAACCTCAAGGCTTATCTTACCTGTTGAATTATCGTATGTTAGTACAAAGTTGTCGGTGCTGGCGTCTGGTGTTTGTGTGGTATCAAAATCGTAGTTACCTAAATTGGCTGTGTTAATAAAGCCAGATAGCTCTCCTATTGTATAATTTCTTACAGTTCCAGTTGCGGCATCAGTACCTACCACCTTGTCACCCGACGTTATCGTTTGATCTAAAGAATACGATGTTATTCTAGCCATTATCTATCTTTATCTTTTATCATATCGTTTATAGCCTTGTTAAAGACTTTATCTGTATATGTTTTATTTTTGTAAAAAACGTTTTT
>BCSF01000044.1_pt1 | contig 52651 bp, 62 predicted proteins | sample 1016431 | NCBI WGS metagenome assembly BCSF01 (sample SAMD00045685;SAMD00045686;SAMD00045687;SAMD00045688;SAMD00045689;SAMD00045690;SAMD00045691;SAMD00045692;SAMD00045684;SAMD00045690;SAMD00045691;SAMD00045692;SAMD00045684;SAMD00045685;SAMD00045686;SAMD00045687;SAMD00045688;SAMD00045689, study... | reverse complement strand
TTGTCAGCGTGATGCCGGTACGCCCTTTGACGTTGCAGTCTGCATGAAAGCAGTACCACAATCGTTGCAGTCCATCGTCACTAACACTAAACGTGTTTGCCTTGCCGCAAACTGGGCAGTCAGACCTATACCTACCCAGTGCGGGTATGTCTAACGATTCTACATATCCTGTCAGCCAAGCTGGTGAACTCATGTCACTTCTCCATGTCAAAGACAAAGCAGGTATAAAACGTACGATAAATATTGTCAACAACATTTTTTGGTTGACAGGTTTTGTCAGCCGTGTTATTTGATGGGGTATCCCGTTGGGAGTAATACTATTATGAAATATACTAATAAAAATAACCCGATAGCTAAACAGTTAGGTAGTAATAAATATAGGAATCGTATTGTGCCTAGCAAAAAACAGCACAGTAAAGGGCCAAAGATAAAGGATTGGGAAGATGCCGAGACCGAACAAGATATTGTCACCGACCAAGAATTACAATTTGAACATAAAGATTGAAGATTACGACAGACTTGCTAAGATAGCCCATGATGAAAGTTTGATACATGGTCAGCAGGTAGCCGTTGCAGACTTGATAAGGGAAGCAATCGGCGTATACTTAGATGCACTTGAGGAAGAAAATGTCAGCTAGAAAACAACGGTCATCGGGCCTATCCGACTTAGAGTACGATATTGTCAAGCGAGAGTACGATGAGAAGTACGAATTGCTTGTGCCAATGTCACTCGTACGTTTAGGGTTTACAGATAAAGAACTTGTCAAGGCAAGAGAAGCTGTAGATTTAAAACAATGGACTACTGCTTTTGTCGGCACAAAAAATCAATGTATGGCATATATTGTCAGAAATTTGTCAGCCCTATTAAAAATGAACACTTTATATGAATATAGGGGTTGACATGTATTGTCACCCTTGATATATAGGAACAATGAGGCGGGGATGTTTCGTTTTCCTTTCTACCTCGCCTCATTACTCCAATATCGGTTACTGTCTATTAACAGGGTCATCTTTCGGGATGGCTCTGTTTTTTTGTGCTTGACAAATGTAATAGTTACCTGTATGGGTAATGAAACTGCCAAATAGAAAGGACAACAAATGGATGGCATGACTTGTTTACGATGTGGTCACTATCATGAGGACTACAACCGCTTGAAGCATTACAGTTATGACAGCGGTGGATTTTGTCGCAACTGTGATTATGACCATATGATTGCAGATTCAGAAAGGGAAGAGGAAGAAGATGAGTGAATATGATGAACTGTGGGAGTTTCTACACAAGTGCAATTTTCAATGGGAATGTGTCGCTGATGACAGCCCATTTGATAACCTGCGAGTAGTTCGCATAGTCTTTGAAGTGCAGGATGGAGATGATGATGATGAAGATAACACAGAAGAGTAAGAAAACCTTAGACCTATCGCCCACCGAAGCTAACGCCTTGATGGTGATGATTGAGAGTGAGATGGAAACAGTGTTTGTATACGGGGACTATGACCCGATTGCAGATTGGGAGTTTGCAGACTTGTACGCTTACAAGCTGTTGGCCTACAAAAAATATAAAGAGTGGTATATGGAGACGCATGATGCCTAAGTACGAAGTAACCCGAAGCTATCTTGTAACTGAAGTTTGCACCCTTGAAGCTGAGAACGAAAATCAAGCTAGAATTATAGCTATGAACTATGATGGATTTTGGAAAGAATATGAAGGTGATTATTTAACCAATGAAATTACAGTTGAGGAGGTGACCGATGGGCAGAGTTAAAGACATGGCAATCGAGCTTGAAAGTCAGTGGTACGAAAAGGCCGACTACTGGGCTGGTTGTTGTGAAGTGTTCGCTCAGTTCGTACACGAGATGAAACGGTTTCGTAACATGATGACACATTACAGCGACCAAGAATATGATGAGATATTGTCAGAAGCATGGCAAGAGAAGTGGAGCAAGTACCAATAATGTCAGCAGATAATGTCAGCCAGATTTTGTCAGCAGATAATGTCAGCCAAAAATGTCAGCCTCGACATCACATCACGAAACAGGAGTACGTTTGCAAGTGTGGTGCGAGGGCTGATGTTTGGGATAGTTGGGATATGTATTGCGCTGTTTGCTATTTAGAAAAACAGAAGTCACTTGACAGATAAGCTTTTTTGTGTCTAGTCTTGTTTTATCTTTTGTGAATAGGAAAACGAACAAATGAGAAAAGCAGATATAAACAAGCCAGCGGTTACCATGTATCCGAACGCTAGGCGGTCAATTGCAGAATTAAAAACGGGTGCGCTTAAACTATCTAAGAATAACAAGATAGCCGACAAGGGAAAACTGCCCGTTGTTAAGAAGGGCAAATTTAAAGGCTATGTTATCTTTACACTTACGCTTGAAGAACGGGCAACTTGTCCCCGTGAATGTTATCACTGGGATAACTGTTACGGCAATAATATGGCGTTTGCTCATCGCATTGAACACGGGCCAGCACTCGAAGCCAAGTTGGGCGAAGAAATAGAAGAACTATGTTCTACTTATAAAGGCGTTATCATCCGTCTGCACGTTTTGGGTGATTTTTATTCGGTGCAGTATGTGGAACTGTGGCAGTCCTTGTTGTGTAAATACGATAACTTAGCCGTCTGGGGATATACTGGAAACACGAGGAATAGTCCTATTGGGCTTGCTATCCGTTCGCTTAGTAATTTTATGGGCAATCGTTTTGCAGTCCGTTTTAGTAATGACCTTACTTATAAGTTTGCGGCTAACAGTACCGAACGAGCCAAGCCAGTGAAGGGCCGTTCTTTTGTTTGTCCAGAACAGACAGGCGACGTTGCCAACTGTGCGAACTGTGCGCTGTGTTGGTCGGCAACTGATAGGCAAGTTTTGTTCATGACGCATTGAGGGTCAAATATTGTCAGCTCATTTCTTAAATATTGTCAGCCTATTTCTTGGGGATAGAATACAATCTCGCTTTTTTGGTATTAGTTTGGGGGCGGGGTGGTCTGATTCTTTCGGGCTGGTGGCGAGTCGAGGGGCCAGCCAGCCAAAATTTGCAGGCAGAAAAACGCTTTACTTTTAGAACGTTTTGTGCCTTACATTGGAAACATCAACGCAGTTATGAAAGGAAATAAACATGCTTGATTTAGTACCAAACAATAGCCGCCCGAATAGATATCATTTAAAAGATATTCGGGACGGTATCCAATACGACCATAACGACCCGTTCGACCTGTCCCTGTTTACCGATAGGGCAGTGTTCGAGCGAGTACCGATTGCGGCGGAAATAGAAGAGCCTTATTATGATGATACTGTTGTCCATAGTGTCGGGCTTGATAACTATCACGCTGTGCTTAACAAGGCGACAGGCCAGCTTGTCGATATGCGGCCTATCCCCAAAACGTACCAGCTTGTACCTCACCAAACAATGATGCAGGTGCAGGCGGAGCAGCTTGCGGATAGTCCACTGGGCGGACGGTTGCGAGTAGTCGACAGGCTATTTGAAGCAGGTAAGAAGGCGCATCGTACTATCTACTTTGAAGACTTGAAGGCAGACGTTCGAAGCCGTCAGGGTTCAGATAGTGTCGTTCCCCGTCTGGACGTATTTAACAGCATTGATATGTCTTGGGCGTTCCAAGTGTTCAGCGGTGCTTATCGTGACCTGTGTCGTAATACGCTAGTCTTTGGTGGTGAAAAAGCTTATCACCAGAAAAAGAAACATACCCGTAATCTGGACACGGCAAGTCTGACCGGCAAGGCGGTTCTGTCTCTTGATATGTTTGCCAATCAACGCGAACAGATGGACAGATGGGCAAGCATTGGCCTCAGTCCCCGTGCCTTCCAAAACGTACTTGAAGAGACAATCTGCCAGCGTCCAGCACGACCAAGTGATAAGCCAGATGAAAAGCCAATCAATAAGGGTTTACTCGACTACATGGTTAACCAGTACCACGATGAAGCATTGGAACTGGGCGAGACTATGTGGGCGGGTTATAACGCTTTAACTCACTGGTCTACTCACACGATGGAGAAAGGAACATCGACGCAGCGGCAGCATGATGTCCAGCGGCAACGTGCAGACAAGGTGCGGGATGTTCTCACCAGTGATGCATGGTTATCATTGGAAGGGGTTGCCGCCTGATGGGTGATTTGATAGTAATGATTTACAGGCTCTGTTGGATTGCCTTTATAATCCTTCTAATATCGTTAATCATTGGATGAAAGGAAAACACAATGAAAACCGAAACACGAAACAAGATTGTTGAGAATATTGGACTAGCTTGGGTGTATTCTACACCGAAAGCCCGGGCTTATCTTAATGAAGCTTTGCGCGGTTTTGCTATCGACCGGAAAGAGCAGGAAGAAGGGACAACCCGTTTGCTTGCCCATGTCTTTTCAGACGAGAAGCCAGCGAGGAATAAGCCAGTAGTCGGGGGAACTAGTAAGCTTGAGCCAATGACTAAACAGGTTCTGAAAGTGCTTGTTACTCGACCTTACCCCGTTACTCTCGACACTATCGTGCGGAATACTGATGTTAAATCGAAAATGGCGGTTCATTCGCATATCAGCGCGATACGCAACGCTGGATATAACGTGCAATCCATTACTACCGGACGTGCGAAACGTAAATATAAGTTGGGGGCGTAGTCATGGAAGACAGTATCACCTTGACTGGACTTGAAGCGAATATGATGCAGGGGTTGCGTGAATTGCTCCAGCAGGAAATAAAGAACGTTGTTTCAAATGAACACGAGACTATCACTGAGAGTGATGTTGAAGATATGATTACAAGCGAACTGGATAATCAGATTGGCGGTTATATCGAAGACTGGTGTGATAATCATTTGGAAGAGCGAATCCAGAATGTGTTCAGGGATAGGTTGACATTATCTGTTGAACTGGTTTAAAACGTACTTACTAGGGGGTTGCGCTGTTGCAATCCCCGCCAATCTAGAAAGGTAGAACGATGAAAAAGACAGCTTTTAACTTTAACGTAAACGAAGAAAACGCAGAAGAGTTTGCCGTAATTCCGAATGAAGATTTACAGGCGATTGCTCAGTTGGTTAACGTAATAACTAAGCAAATGGGCGTGTTGGAAACCCTGTTAAACAATGCAGGCATATCGATGTACTCGTTTGAAAAGCATACTAAGACACTGGCGGATGTAAAACAAACGACTGAATAAAACGTACTAATTGCCTCCCTACCTTGCCCCGTCACTAGTTGGCGGGGTTCTTTTTTGCCCGTACGCCAGAAATATATCTACCGGCTTGTACTGGCAGGATATTCTGGCCGGTTGCTTGTTCGGGATTGCTAGTTATATCAACACCAACACACAGCCCTTTTGGATTACCGGTATGAGAAACTGTCAGTGCAAATTAAAAAAAGACCGGCTTGACGCGAATAGTCTTACCGGCTGGGCGTGTTCACCTTGTACGTTTTGCTCTGGGTGTCATGGCAGGTCATCAATGATGAACTTTGGGCGAACGGGGTTGCTAGGGCCACGGGGGGAGTACCCGTACCTGTATGCAAACCCGCCATATTTTTTATTTTTTTGTGAATTTCGTACAGAAAAAGGGGACGTACCGAAAGGTACTCCCCTGCATGAACCAAAACGTACCCCGTTGGTACACCAAAACGTACTCCCTACGTGAGTAGTGGTGTTTCCCCGGCGGGTTACACCGGCAGTGTACAGTTCAAATCACGTCCTGTCAACCCCAAATCGACAGTTATCGTATTTTTTCTTGACAGGGGATACCTAAAACACTAATATAACAGTGAAGAGTTGCATCTCACTAGCAGATGTCCCCACAAAAACCCCTAAATCTTTACATTGACGGACAGTACTGGCTAGAAAAGTGCGGCAACTCTCCCAATCGCGTACATTTTAGGTACGAATTAGAGAAAACCGATGAATTTACTTGCTCAACAGCACAAAAAACGTGAGTTGACACCCCAACAGCGTACGTTTCTCGACAACCTGTTCGAAAACGGTGGAAATGTAACCGACGCAGCCCTATCTGCAGGGTACTCTCGTGGGTCAGTCAGTTGGTTGAAGGACAGTTTGTCCGATGAAATCATATCACGTACAAAAAACCTGCTTGCTACGAACGCTCTGAAGGCTGCGAACCGCCTTGTCAATACCATAGACAACCCCGTCCCCGACAGAGGCGACGATTTGCGCCTCAGAGCGGCTGAATCACTGTTAAATCGTGTAGGCGTAGCAAAACAGGAACAAATAAACCACAACGTACAGGCCATCCACGGTGTTGTACTGCTACCACCGAAGGAAGAAGTCATAATCGACGGAATAGGAGATTAAGATATGGACCCAATTACGTTAGGATTGTACACACAGGCAATCAAGCTACGTGACATGGCTAGTTTAACTAATGATAAACTTGCAGACATGACAAAAGAAGAATTACAGCAGTATGTATTGCGTAGAGGTCGTAAATTAGACATGTCTGATGCAGAAGCTGCAGAAGAGTTCCAAGCACTGAACGAACAAAGGTTAGAACATCGTGGCAGACGAGCAGGAATCTCCGCCGAAAAAACGCGGTAGACCTAAAAAAGACCCCAACGCACCGAAAGCTATCTACAATCTGTCTCGTGCAGAGATAGCCAGACGTGCTGCACAGAAACAAGTACGCCAAGCGAAGAAAAGAGCCGCTAAAGCGTCCAAGACTGCCGAAGATAAACGAAGGTACGCCCGTAAGGTCGAGCAGTCACAAAGCCGCGTAGAGAAGGCTCTAAACGGCAAACAGACCACATTGATAGATGAAGGAGACTTGCAAAACGTACCGGCTGCGGTCTCCGATTTGGTAGAAGAGTATGAAGTTGTTTTCAAACCTAATCCCGGACCACAGGAACAGTTCTTGTCCGCTGGTGAACGGGACGTATTATATGGCGGTGCAGCAGGGGGCGGCAAAAGCTTTGCCTTGCTTGCTGACCCTTTGCGGTTTTGCCACAACCCTAATCATCGTGGGCTACTTCTCCGTCGGACTCTGGACGAACTAACTGAACTCATCGACAAGTCGCGCCAGTTATATACTAAGGCGTTTCCCGGCGCAAAGTTTCGTGAATCAAAATCAACGTGGCACTTCCCATCAGGAGCCACCATCTGGTTCACGTACCTCGACAAAGACAAGGACGTAACTCGTTTCCAAGGTCAGGCGTTCAACTGGATAGGTATCGACGAGATAACCCAGTACCCCACGCCGTACGTTTGGGACTATCTTCGCTCACGTCTTCGTACAACTGACCCAGAATTACAGCAGCATCTGTACATGCGCTGCACAGCCAACCCCGGTGGTGTTGGTGGCTGGTGGGTTAAGAAAACGTACATTGATAACGTTGAACCAAACAAGCCGTTTGCTGCGTTTGACATCGAAACAAAAAAAGAATTTCTGTATCCTCCTGTTCATGAGAAAGCAGGCCAGCCTCTATTCTACCGAAAGTTCGTACCGGCACGACTGACAGACAATCCATTCCTGATGGAGGATGGACAATACGAAGCAATGCTGCTATCATTGCCCGAAGTAGAGCGGAAGCGATTGTTAGATGGAGATTGGGATGTCGCAGAGGGTGCAGCTTTTCCTGAGTTTTCTCGTGTTCGACACGTGGTCGAGCCTTTCGAATTACCTACCAACTGGCCCCGCATACGAGCCGCCGACTACGGCTATGCGAGTCCTTCGTGTGTGCTTTGGGGTGCTATTGATTGGGATAACAATATTTGGGTCTATCGTGAGTTGTACGCCAAACACTTGACAGCAGAAGAACTCGCTGATAAAATACTAGAAGCAGAACAACTTGACCCACCCGCACACTACACCGTACTCGATTCATCGTGTTGGAATAAGACAGGCTTCGGTCCATCGATAGCTGAAACAATGATGAGAGCAGGAGTGAGGTGGACACCATCTGACCGCAATCGATTACAAGGTAAGATGGAAATACACAGACGATTAGCTGATGACCCGTACACACAAGAACCACGGGTTCGTTTCTTTTCTAACTGTCAAAACATAATCAAGCAGCTTACAGGCATACCGCTGTCCAAAACAAACAGCGAAGACGTAGACACCAAAGCAGAAGACCACGCATACGATGCTCTTCGCTATATGCTGATGACAAGAATGAGCGGTTACGCTGCCATACATCAACAGCTTGGTGCAATCAAGAATCAAGTACACAAAGTACAAGATGAGGTATTCGGTTACTGATGGATTTAGAAACCTTTGAACAAAAGACAAAAGACGGTACGCTCACTATAGGCGATGCGTTTGAGTATGCAATGAATCGTCAAGATGTCATTGACAGTGATAGTCGTATGCGGCGTATAAGACAACTTCGCAACGCAGTTGATTCAGATAAAATTCCATCTGCTTCTCTCGATAGTCCTTTCTTTGAAACTGTAAAATCTCAGGCCTTTATTAAAGACCTTTCTGAAAAAGGAACAACAACAACAAATTTCTTTGGAAACATGCAGGCGTTTGAAAAGGAATTGAACGCAGGTTTTTCTACATTTGATTTTGACTATACTGCTATTGCAGGTGCAGGTGGCAAAGCAAAGAAAGCAGGTCTAGGTGGTGGGCAAGCTCGTGGCGCACGTCCTATGGAAGGGCCGATTAATTCTAAAGATTTAGATAGAGCATATGCAGATGCGTTTGCTGCAATGGGCGACAGTGTGGATGAAGATACCAAAGCGTTTATTTTCTTTCATAAAAATACAGTTGTTCGCGTAGGAACAATGTTAGGAGAGCAACCTGTAACGTTAGATGACCTAATTATTTCTGAAAATCCTGACACAGGAAATCTAACTGTAGAAATTAAAGGTGTAAAAAAGGGCAACAAAAAACGTAATCCTGTCACCTATGAGGGTGCAATGGCTGAGTTTCTTGCGAATCAAGCAGGGAAGGTGAAAGGTGCTGCTCCAGACGGTATACCTTTAAATCAAATACAACTCTTTGATACGACCACAGGAAAAGTACGTGCTGCTCACAATAGATTTATTGCACCCATTGTAGAAGAGCGTTTTCCAACTGCAATTCCTAAAGATAAGAGTGGCGTTGCGGGGTGGCAGCTTACAGACATTCGTTCTGCCGTACAAGACCAACTTGCTAGAGAATTTAAGGTTAATCCAGAGTTACGTGAGGATTATGTAGGCCATCAGCAACCCGGCACAGCAGGCAAAGCATATTTATCTGCAAGTGCAGATGGTCGTGAATTAGGTCAACTCTCTGAGGCATTACTAGCACAGAACGCGAAGAATCTAAACTTACCCAACGTCAACATGCTGATTACAGATACCGTAGGTTTGAATGTTCCGAATCTTGCTGGCGAAGGGGGTGTAGCTTTTCCTGCTGCCACAGAGGACTTTAGAGGACAGGCTGTTGCTGCTCCTCCACGAGAGTTAACAGAAGCAGAACAAGCAGAAATAGACCAAGCTTCACGTACACGTGCTGCCCTACAGAAAGAACAAGAGTTACAGGCACTGTCTCGTATCGCTGAGATGCCACCTATTGATGAAGAGACACTCCGTCAGAACTTAGAGATAAGCGCAGAAAAGGCAGAGGTAAAAAAGAAGTTCAGAGAAGAAAAGAAAGCAGAGAAAGCAGCAAAAGCATCAGGTAACTTTGATGGTATACTTGATGACGTGATGGACATATTTGGTAAAGACACATCAAAATTAGAATCAAGTATGCTTTCGGCTGCTGTAGCTGCAAAAGGTTTAGCAGAAATTATTCCGGGACCGGCTGTAGACCTTGCTACTGCCTTTTTAGACCCAGAGTCATTTGACATAGCAGAGGAAAAGGGCAGACAAACAGCTAGAGATTTATTTGGTCCGTCATCTACAATTGAAGCCGTAGGGGGTGTGGCAGGAGTAACTGGGGAAATGCTGACAGGTGCAGTAGCTGACCCAAAAGGAGCAGAACAATCTGCTAGAACTGTGGGTACGTTTGCTGTTTCTCCACTGTTGGGTATGATGCAACAATCTATAGGTAAATCCAAACCGGGACCAGAACCACAGATACAAGCCCCGCCGCCAACTCAAGGTACAAGCCTTGAAGCGCAGCAAGCAACAGGAATGGTAAACCAAGCACGTCGAGCCGCGATGCAAGGTGAAGAAACATCAATGACAGGCTCATTTTTACAACCACCAATATAAGGAGCATAGCAATGTCCAACTTGAATTTTGGAGAAGGCTATATCATGAACTCTGATAAGACATCCGTTGATGACCAAATGGGAGCAGCAGACCTATACCGTGAAGGTTTAGAGTTTGATACTAAAACTGCCCAAGGTGTTCTTACAGAAGATATGCCTAAAGTAATGACCAAAAAAGCAGTTGACCCTTCTCTAATGAAGATGGCTGAAGAACGCGATTATTAAAAATGTCTGATAACTTTCTTGAACCTGCAGACGATACTGCCGTTAACATAATCAATCCAGAAGAAAAGATGCCCGGTCTTGTCGGGTACATCAAAGGTAAACTGCAAGATTCTGAGAACGGTAGGTATTCGTACGAACAAAGATGGCTAAAAGCATATAAGAACTTTCGGGGGATTTACGATTCTACTACTCAGTATCGTGATTCTGAAAGGTCAAAGGTATTCATAAAGATTACCAAAACAAAAGTGCTTGCTGCTTACGGGCAGATTGTAGACATCTTGTTTGCTAATAAAAAATTTCCTATTGTAGTTGAACCTACTCCTGTTCCAGAAGGAATAGCAGAGTTTGCTCATGCCGGTACGCCTCTTGATGATATCATAGACCCCTATGGTTTTGAAGGCGACGGTAGACAAATGCCTTTTGGTGCAACGCAAGCTACTGGTGGTGATTTCTTAGGTGGGTTACAAGGAAGATATCAGAACGCGAATTTAAAAGAAGGTCCAGCTTTGATGGGAGAACCTCAGATAAGCCCGGCTCAAAAGACAGCACTGAACATGGAAAAGCAAATCCATGACCAATTGTTAGACACAAGTGCAGTTAATGTTCTACGAAGTGCTATTTTTGAATCTGCATTATTAGGCACGGGGGTGGTAAAAGGGCCGTTTAACTTTTATAAACGTATTCACAAGTGGGAACGTAGTGACCAAGGAGAACGTGTGTATGCGCCGTATGAGCGTATCGTTCCTCGTATTGAGCATGTTCCTATTTGGGACTTTCACCCTGACCCTTCTGCAACCAGCATTGAAGACTGCGAGTACGTTATCCAACGTCATAGAATGAATCGACAGCAGGTACGAGGACTTATAAACCATCCTCATTTTAACAGCGTTGCTATCGAAAATGTTCTTGCCACTGGTCCAAATTACAATGACAAGTATTACGAAGATACTATTCGGGAGGATGAAACCGAAGCGTACTATCAAGAAGGGCGTTTTGAAGTTCTAGAATACTGGGGTGTGCTTGATACATACCTAGCAGAAGAGGCAGGGTTAGAAGAAGCAGACCAAATGAGTCCGTTTGACCAAGTGCAAGTCAATGTGTGGGTTTGTGGTAACGAAATTCTTCGTTGCGTACTAAATCCGTTTACTCCCGCTCGTATTCCTTATCAGGTGTTTCCGTACGAAATCAACCCATATCAAGTATGGGGAGTTGGTATCGCAGAGAACATGGAAGATGCTCAGATGCTGATGAACGGACACGTTCGGATGGCAATCGATAATCTTGCGCTAGCTGGTAACTTAGTTTTTGATGTGGATGAGGCAAGTCTTGTACCGGGACAGAACATGGATATCTTCCCCGGTAAGATATTCCGTCGTCAATCAGGGGTCACAGGCACAGCAATCAACGGACTAAAGTTTCCTAACACTGCACCTGAAAACATCCAGATGTATCAAATTAGCCGACAGCTTGCTGATGAAGAAACAGGTTTGCCATCCATCATGCACGGACAAACAGGTGTGTCAGGCACAGGGCGCACCGCATCTGGTCTGTCAATGCTATTGGGTGGAGCAAGCCTTTCACTCAAAACAGTCATTAAGAATATTGATGACCATTTGTTGAAACCGTTGGGTGAAGCGTATTTCCAATGGAACATGCAGTTTAATGACGATGCACCTGACATTGAAGGCGACCTTGAAATCAAACCACGAGGCGTAGCTGCAGTCATGCAGAAAGAAGTACGCAGTCAGCGACTTACTACTTTACTGCAGACAGCATCCAATCCGTCTCTTGCACCGTTTATCAAGATACCTAACTTGGTACGTGAACTTGCTATCGCACAAGATATTGACCCTGACAGTTTGGTAAATGATATTAACGAAGCGCAGATTTTTGCAGAAATACTAAGAGGACTACAAAATGCTCAACAAGACACAGGCCAGCAAGGTCAGCCCACTGGTGGCGAACAAGGAGGCATGGAACAGTCTGGACCAGTACCTGCAGGAGCAAATCCAAATGACGCTTCGGGCGTTGGTGGCGGCACAATCGGAACTGGAAGTGTTCCGGTTGCAGGGGAAGATAACTTCACTGGAACAAATCAAGGGACTGAAGGCTGATTACGAAGCTGCAGTAAAGGAAAACACGAGTGGCTAACGCAATACTTGAAAGTTACATTGCAAACCTTGCAGGCAGAATGGGTGCTGCAGGTATAGCTACAGGTTTACTCTATCAGCAACAGATGGGAAGGTCTTTTCTTCCTTACATGGGGAAACCAAAAGTATCTCGTGGTGCAGCAGAAGCTGGTGGAGTTTCAGAAGAGTTGGGGTACGATTCAGAAAGTGGTCCTAGCGGTCCACAGCCCACTGCAGGTGATAGAATAGAAGACAAAGATGGCGATGGTATTCCTGACAATATTAATTTAGTATCTGGCACAGGTGATACATTTAGAACATTAGGCGTTAGCGGTGGCACTTTTGCACAAATGGCACAACGCTACGAAAAAGAACGCGAAGAAGCAAAGAGAAGAGACCAAGACCTTAAAACTGTAAGTGGGGTTACAAACAAGTTAAAAGATTTAGTTGCAAAGCAGGCAGGTCGTGCAATTGGTATTCCTGATACTAGGTTTGATATTGCAACTGGAAGGGATGTTATTGCAGGAGGAGTAAAAACGGGTATACCTATTATGGACTTTGCTCAACCCATTGGTCAAAAAGCATTTGAAAAATTTACATTACCAAAGATAGAAGCGGCGGCTGCACAAGCTGCGTTAGGAACGGAAGGGTACGGCGTATTTACATTAGGAGGCGGTGAGGCAGTAGCTTTAACTCCTGATGGAATAGTAGGGGATGTAGATACCTTTCTTGACCGCACAGGCCGAACTAGAACTCAGCTTGAAAATGAATTAAGAGATAAGACATCTGCCGGATTAGGTGGGGGATACTTAGGAGACCTCTACAGGTCATATACTAGCACACCTGTTACGCCTACAACATCTTTTGATGAGATTAAAGGTCGGTATATGTACGAAGAGTCAATTATAAACTCTAGTCTTAGCGATGAATTGAAGAGTACACTTTTGGGTGGTGCAGACCTCAGACCAACCATAGACTACACGTTTGCTTATGAAGATGGTACGTATGGCAGCGGAACAACAACAGGGTTTTCTGGTAGAAATAGATTTGATGCTTCTACAGGTCAAGTAATTACTGACAACACTCCGTCAGGTCCGTACCGTGATGAATATGAAACCGGAACGACAGGTTCATACTTTAGTAGTAATATGTTTGATGAGGGGTACTCTCAGTTTGACATACCTAGTGTCGCTGATACAACATCAACAACTACCCCTACTTATACAACGACAACCACTTACACAGATTACTATGACAGTTCAGATAGTGATAGTGATAGTGGGTATTCTGCTCCTTCCCCCGGTTCTGACTTTGGAAGCTACGATTCTAGCTATGACAGCATATTTGCTGAAGGGGGTCGTGTTCACATGAAAAAGGGGGGTACGTCAGGTGACCCCATACAAGGAACAGGGTTTGTATCTGGCCCACCGAATCAGTTTACAAAGAGTGAGACAGTGGCTGATACAGAGTACCGTCAGGTGCGTGATGGTTCTTTTGTTCTTAACGCACCTACTGTTGAAAGGTTACAGAAGCTAGGAATGTTACCCTCTAGGGTTGACAAACCTGCAAAAAACACTAAAATAAAAGCGAAAGAGGGTGGTCTTATAGATGTAGCCCTATCTAAAGGCGAAGTTGTAATTGAGCCTGAAGACGTAAAGAAGTTTGGTGGATACGACCAACTAGAACGTATTAACAATCAAGGCAAATCAGAAGTAGACCGTCGCCAATCAAACATGGGCGGCAGAGTAGGATTTGCAGAGGGGGGTTCGATTGACCCCGGTTTGAGAGGAACTGTTAGTGCAGGCAGTAGAGGTTTTCTTGGTCTTGGAAGACCTCAGTTAGAATTACTTGGTCCATCTATTCAATATCAACAGCCTGCAGAAGAGTCCTTTATAACAACACCTCCTTCTTCCTCTTCTGATGGTTATACACCTTTTGTACCAAATCTTACTCCGTTTGAAAAATTAACGGCAGATTTACTTCTCAGACTTGAGGGGAATGAAGCACAAGGGTACGTTCCAAAGAAGACAGGCAAAGACCTTAGTGGTGTAAGTGTTGGGCTAGGATTTGACATTGGACAGCACGACGTTAAAGACTTAGAACGGATGGGTTTTAATTCTGCTCTTATAAGTAAATTTACTCCTTACTTAAATAAGATAGGGGACGATGCCAGAGCAATATTAAATATTGAGCCTCTTGAACTTACAGCAGATGAATTAGCAGAAGTAAACCAGATAGCGTTGCGAAGCAAGATAGAAAGCTTTGATAGCTTTTTCCCTGAATACAAAGATGTTAATGATGTTGACCGTGCTGTCCTTATATCCGCTGATTGGATAGGAGGTATGCGTCCTACCAAAAAATATCCTAAAGGAAGATACATAAAATTTAAAAATAAGTATGAAGAAACTCTGGATATGGACAAGGCTCTTACCAGAGGTTTACTTGAAAGAATTACAAAGGGTGATGCAGAATACAATCGAGCAAAGAAAGCTAAAGATTGGTTGCAACAAACACGGGAAACCTTTCGCAGAAGTAATCCTGTAACTGGTCCCACACCCCGACCTAATTAGTCAGCTACCCGCACAGCGGCCCTGACGTAACCGAAGCGGCTACCTACAAGCCAAGTAGCCCCGCAAGATGAGGTAAAACAAATGGCAAAAAAAGTTCGCGGACACCGCGCAAATAAACCAAACGATTCCTTTGGAACCATAAACAACAACAATCTTTACAGAGGCGGATATCGTGAAGACGTGTACGCTGAAGAAGACAAGGATGTTGAAGAACAACAGGCGCAGCCTGAAGAAGAAAAAACTGAACCTAGTTTTGTTCAAGGTGAAGCAGAAGTCAAGCATGACTACAAGAAACGCTATGACGATTTAAAACGGCACTATGACGAAAAGGTACAAGAGTTCAAGGATAAAGAGAAACAACTAGAAGCGACCCTCACTGAAGCTACTCGCTCACAAGGTATCTCTCTACCCAAAACAGAAGAAGAACTCGTCAAGTTTAAAGAAGAATTTCCTGACGTGTATGACGTAGTAGAGACTATTGCTACTATGAAAGCAGGTGAACGGGCGCAAATTCTTGAACAGGAACTTGAAACCATTCGTGAAAAAGAACAGAATACAAGGGTTCAAGCGGCATACCAAGAACTTACAAATTCTCATCCTGATTTTAATGAAATTAGACAGGACGAGAAATTCTTAGGATGGTTAGAAGAACAACCGCCTAGCATATCCGATGGTATTCTTAAAAACAATACAGATGCTCGTTGGGCTTCACGTGTTGTTGATTTGTACAAAGCTGATGTAAATATCACACCTAAACGTACAAAGAAGAAAAAGGAAGATGCTGCCGTATCTGTAGGTGCTGCGAAAGCACGTGACCTCACAGACTCACGGACTGAAGGTAGGGTGTTTAAAGCATCCGACATCGCCAAGATGAAACCTTGGGAGTTTGAAAAGATGGAATCTGAAATCGACTCTGCAAGGGCTGAAGGGCGAATTGACTATAACTCTTAATCCTCAAAGGAAGGGATTGAACAATGGCTTTTAATTCAGCCGCAAGTTACGCAAACTTGCCTTCCGGGAATTTTGCCCCGGAAATTTTCAGCCAAAAAGTTCTTAAATTCTTCCGTCGTGCTTCGGTTGCAGAAGATATTACTAATACCGACTACGCGGGTGAGATTGAAAACTTTGGCGATACGGTTCGCATAATTAAAGAACCGACTATCACTGTGTCCAGCTATACGCGTGGCTCAGTGGTAAACCCACAGGACTTGGCTGACGACCAGACTACTATGGTTGTTGACCAAGCTAATGCGTTTGCATTTAAGATTGACGACATCGAAGAGCGTCACTCTCATGTAAACTTCGAAGCATTGGCTACTTCTTCAGGAGCATACTCTCTGAAGCGTAAGTACGATGCAAATATCCTTGACCTGATGGCAACTGACGCAGGTCTAAACGGTGAATCCGGTGCAACCACTGCTCAAATTTCAGGCATTGGTACACTTGGTTCTGCCTTGGATATTGGTGGCAACTCTACCCCCGGCGATTTGGCTGTGAATACTATGCTTATTATGGCTTCTGCCCTTGATGAGCAAAGTGTTCCAGAAGAGAATCGTTGGTTTGTTGCTCCCCCACTGTTCTACAAGCACCTATTCTCAGCAGGTGGTAAGTTCGCAGAAGTTCAGGTAACTGGCGACGGCACTTCCCCACTGCGTAACGGTCTTGTGTCTTTGGGCAACATTGCTGGATTTACTTGCTACAAGTCAACTGCACTTGTTTCAAGCGGAGGCACTGACCAAGTAACTGTAACTGGTCTAGCAACTGACGGAAGTGAGAACATCATTCTTGGTGGTCACCTCTCTTCAACTGCAACTGCTTCGCACATTGCGAAGACTGAAGTTGTACGTTCAACTGAAACCTTTAGCGATATCGTTCGCGGATTGCATGTCTTCGGTCGTAAAGTACTACGTCCAGAAGCTATCGTTCGTGGCGTTGTTAGCTTAGACTAATAAGGGAGACTACTAATGGCGACTTATAATCGTACTGTAACTGGTGGTGGAACTGTTGGTCACCCCGGTAACGTTGCACGTCCTTACGTTGTAACTTCACCTGTCTATGACGCTGTAGATAACACTAGCCTTGCTGGTGATGATATCGTACAACTCGTAGACTTGCCTGCAGATAGCATGGTAATTGGTGGTTGCTTGGAAGTTCTTGAAGCTTCTGGTAACGCTCAAATTACTCTTGATGTGGGTACGTCAACTGACGTTGATGCTTTTGTTGATGGTGGCGCATCTAATGCTGCTGCTGATATTCAGTTCAACTTGAAGGCTGCAGGTGGTAACATCGTTACTGCTGCTGATACCGTCCAAGTAACTGTTTTGGATGGCGGTTCTTCTGGAACTACTGCTTTACGCTTCCGCGTTCATGCAGTGTGTGTGGATATTTCGCAAAATCCTACTGAGTCAGCAACTGTCTCAACAGGCACATAATATTAGTCGGGGGGCAGGGCAACTTGCCCCCTTGACGAACCCGGAAATTTGTGTTATAAACGGACAACATTGCCGGGAGATATACCATGTTAATACAATTATTATCAGACGAAGAAGTACAACACTGTTTAGACAATTGGGGTGAAAGCGAGGATGGAAGTAAAACACATCATCGTTACCAAGAATACAAGATAAAAGAAAACAAAGAATCAATAAACATGCCGCAAGAAGTACGGCAGCTTATAACATCTAAGTTATACAACAACTCTTACATTAACTTAGTTGTATGTCCAAATAAAATATCTGTAAACTTTTATAATGAATATGAAGAGGGCGGATTCTATCACAAACATATAGATTCGTTTCGTGCTGCACCCAGAAGTAACAATATATATTTTGATTACGGTTTTTCTCTGGGACTTAGTGATGACTATGAAGGCGGAGAGTTTGTATTAGAAACGGAAATAGCAGAAGTTATGTACCCTGTTAAGAAGGGGCAACTTTTAATCTTTCCTATAATATATGCACACGGTGTTAAACCTATTACAAAAGGCTCTCGTAAAGCAATCATAGGGTGGATGTCAAGCAAGGTATCATACGAACAAAGTTACATACTAAAAAACCTGTACGAAATAAATAGTAGGTTTATAAAAGGTAACGATGAAAGTATGGCTTTAAAATCTACGTTAGTTCAAAACTATCTATCAAAACACTGGGGTGCATAGCGACATGTTTATTACGTTTGTTAAAGTCTGTTCTATAGTTGCTGCATTTGAGTGCGTCGAATTTCAGGACAGTAGAGGACCATATAAAACCTTAAAAGAATGTGAAGATAGAGCGAGAGTGATGGCTTTAGATTTACAAAGGGTAATCATACCCCCTGTAGAATTTAGCTATAAGTGTTCACAACAACTCAAACAAGAGTACTCTACCTAATCATGAATTACATTACAAGCAATATACCGTACTTTAAAGTTTGGGTGCGGAGAGAATACACAACAAACTTCGACCGATATCAAGGTGAATTTCTTCATGCGATGGCAATAGGAATAACTACCCTGCCAATGCGAACTCTTAGTTTCCAACTGTTGTTTACTGGATGCGAAGAAGAAGAAGAAAATGTACATGGTGGTGCTATGTGGGCTAGGATGCCTCTTACTGCACTTGTAGGTGATACGCCTCTAGATGAGTGGCCTGAACCAATACCTACACATCTTGCACAGCCTTGGGACTGCCAATCACACCATCATTCGGTGTTTGTTTTGAATAGAGCAACACCATGCCCTTGGTTGGCAAAGATAGACGGAGAGTTCTATCCTGCAAAGTATTACTTTACTGTCGATTACACTGACACTGAGGTAGCTGATGACCCTGCTCAACACAAACAAAGTCACGTTTTGGAATTGTTGGATGCGGGTAAGTGGACAGGTAACATGGTTGCCCTTCCCAACAACAGAGTCCGTGTTACTAATCCTGCGTGGTTTGTAACAGGAGAAGGCCCACCAGACTTTGCACCAAGTCAGTGGGTACACCATTCTAAACAAGACCCTAATTACGTAAGTGACACAGCAAGGGTATTTGACAATCTTTATGCGGAGCAAGACGATGAAGAAGATGATGAATAAAAAGAGCAAGGGCATGGCTCGTGGCGGACGTTCTGCCATGAAATCTAAAGGATATGCCAAAGGCGGTAAAACAAAAATGCGTTCTAAAGGTATGGCTAAAGGCGGCAAAATGAAGATGCGGTCTAAAGGCATGGCAAAGGGCGGTGCAAAGATGACTCTTGCATCAATTCGTTCTGCTGCAAAAGCAAAGGGCTACAAGCTAGTAAAGGCGTAAGCATGGCTAGACGTGGACTATACGCCAACATAGCTGCCAAGAAACGCAGAATAAAGGCGGGTAGCGGAGAGACCATGCGTAAACCCGGAAGCAGGGGTGCGCCAAGCAAAGCTAACTTCAAACGTGCAGCACAAACAGCAAGGAAGAAGTGATGGCTCGTAAACAAGATAAGATGCCAGCCCGTAACAAAAAGAACTTTCGACCAACGAAGTCGGGGGCAGGAATGACTAAAGCTGGGGTGGCTGCTTATCGGCGAAAGAACCCCGGTTCCAAACTAAAAACAGCAGTAACAGGAAAAGTAAAGCCGGGTAGCAAAGATGCTAAACGGCGTAAATCTTTTTGCGCTAGGTCTGCTGGACAGATGAAGAAGTTTCCCAAAGCTGCAAAGAATCCTAACAGCCGTCTGCGTCAAGCAAGGAAGAGGTGGAAATGCTAACTGCATTGATTGGACCAATAAGCAACATTGCTTCTACATGGCTTGAGGGCAAGGTAGAAGAGAAGAAAGCACAGTCAGCTACAAAGGTAGCCAAGGCTCAAGCAGAAGCTGTGGTTATGCAGAAGAAAGCTACGGGTGAAATTGATTGGGACTTGGAGATGGCTCGTGCTTCGTCATCAAGTTGGAAAGACGAGTGGCTGGTAATTTTGTTTAGTATTCCGCTGATACTAGCCTTCATACCCGGCATGGAAGAAGTTGTAGCAAACGGATTTCTGCAGTTAGAAATGATGCCCGAATGGTATCAATATAGTCTTGGTGTAATCGTAGCTGCCTCATTTGGCGTACGTAGTGCAACTAAATTCTTTGGTAAAAAATAATGGTTGATTGGTGGAAAAGATGGCTGCAGTTTAATGTTACAGCCAAGCTAACTATGATTGCTTCTGTTGCGATGTCATGGCGTTGTGCAGAGTGGTTTATGAACTTAGAAGACCCAACAACACAGCAGTCTGCGTTTGTATCTGTAATTATGGGTGTCATGACAGGTGTGTACGGTATTTATCTGGGCAGAGAAGCAAAGGGTAAATAAGATGGCAAATCCTCTTGTAGGATATTTAGCGAGCGTGGCTGGAAGGACAGTTGCAGGAGTAGGTTCTGCAGTATACAGTGCTTTAACAGATTCAAAAGAAGCACAAGCACCTGAGTCAAATTTTGATGATGATGTAAGAAGTAGAAAACCCTTAAAAACCTCACGAGGAAGAAAAGCTTCATCTTCTGCGGAGAAACCTGACTAATGGTATTTGACCACTCTCAAAGAACAACCGAAGAGCAAGCAAGAAAGAATCGCAAAATGAAATACAATCGTGAGGCTTTGATTGACCAATTAATTCTGCATGAGGGTATGGAGCTGCAAGTCTATCAGGACCATCTTGGTATCGACACAATCGGTGTAGGCAGGAACCTTGAAGACCGTGGTATCACCGACGGCGAACTAGCTTTTATGAACATGCTCAAAGCAGAAGTATATGAGCAGGGCATAACAGAAACTCACGCTCGTTTTCTTTTATCCAACGACATAGATATCGTAGAAAAAGAACTAGTCGCATCACATCCTTGTATAGTAGGACTTGATGATGTTCGTTGCCGTGTGCTTCTGGACATGGCGATAAACCTTGGTATGCCAAGATTAAACAAATTTAAGAACATGTGGAAAGCTGTGCATGACCGCGATTTTTCTACGGCAGCAGTTGAGATGCTTGATTCGCGTTGGGCATCACAGGTAGGACAACGGGCGGTACGTTTGGCTGACGCTATGCGAGATGGAGAATTACATGTCTAAAATGGAAGCATTTAAATCAGGATTTGGATTTGGTAAAGAGGAAGAAAAAAAGTTACTTCCTAAACAGTTTCCTGTTGATGCGCCGCTGCGTATGCACAAAGAATACTATGACGAGTACATTGGAAACAACTTTGCACAAGAATTTCTAGAAGAAAAAGGAATGAAAGTTGCTGATGAGTATTCAGCGGATTCTTTTTCTGATTATATTAAACTTCGGGGAATAGGCAAAGTGTATGGGGGCAAAGTTCAACCTCGCCATGCTTTGGGTAGCACGGAGAAACCATAATGCCAATAGAATTAAAGCCAAAGAAGTATAGGGATGCTTTAGGTAGTGAAAAATTAACACTTCGAGAAGATGATGGTGCGTCTACTACTACCAGACAACAAAATAAAAAAGTCATACGTAGAGGAAATCAAGCAAATAGTTTAACAAGAAACCCTACAGCAGATACCTCTAAACAGTACACTGGAAAAGATGCGAATCTATCTATTCAGTTAGGAAAAATACGCGAACAACAAAATAAAGGTTTACAAGAATTAAAGAAGGGCGGCAAAGTAAAGAAAAGCAAGAGCCGTGTCAACGAGGCTGGTAACTACACCAAGCCCAGCATGAGAAAGCGTCTGTTCAACCGTATCAAGGCAGGCGGAAAAGGCGGTAGGCCGGGACAATGGTCAGCAAGAAAAGCGCAAATGCTGGCTTCTGCTTACAAAAAAGCGGGTGGCGGTTATAAGAACTAATGGCCCCAAGGTTAAGCGAGAACACAGAAGTTGCGCTACCACTCCGCAACATCATCAGCATGGTTGCGGCAGCGTCTCTCGCTACTTGGGCATACTTCGGTATTATAGAACGTCTTAACACCATCGAGACTAACATCACTATGATGAAGTCAAACGTGGACCACAATACTGAGTTTCGTATTAAGTGGCCCAGAGGTGAAATGGGTAGTTTGCCAGCAGACTCTGAGCAGTTCATGTTAATCGAACACCTCGCACAACAACTAGACGAACTATCTGTACAGGCAGATGAAGGTCGACTACCCCACGACCAACAACAAAAACTAACACTGGAGTTCTATGAGAAGCGTATTAGTGCCATAGAAGCCCGTCTTGAGAAGATGAGAAATGGTCACTGAAACTATCACATTGATATTATACCTCTCAGGTCACGTAGCAGAGCATACTGCTTACGGGCAGCTATCCAAGTGCTTAAAAGCTAAACGTACCATAGAACGAAACTTATATAAGGATACAGGCACAGTTCGATATTCCTGCGAAAACAAAACAGTCGAGATTAGCAAGGGTGCAGACGGTAAAAACTATATTGTAAAGATTGTGGAGTGATTTATGGTTGTAGCAGAGGTACTGACAGGAATCGCTCTCGTAAAGCAAGCCACAGATTTTATCAAGTCTAACATCAACACCGTTAAAGATATCGGTCAGATGGCTGGTCACATTGATGATTTGTTTCGCGGGGAACACGAGGCCCAAAAAGCACGTAACAAAAAGGCAGGTGTTGATACCTTTAGTGTAAACTCTGTTGCACAAGAGGTTATCGATGCAAAGTTAGCGGCTGAAAAATTACGTGAAGTAGCTGTTCTTGTGGACATGCGGTTTGGCCCCGGAACATGGGCAGGCATAGTTAATGAACGTGCTAAACGAATACAGGAAGCAAAAGAGGCAGAGAGGAAAAGAAAGATAGAGCAGGCTCGTAAAGAACACGAGTTTTGGGAAGCAGCAAAAGCAACAGCAATAGCTGTAGTTGCAATCGTAGCAATGGTTGCCTGTTTTGTTGTTGTGTTGACTTCTTCTATCTAGAATTGTATACTAAAGTATTTGGAGAAATTAATGCCTTTACCTAAACTAGCAATAGATGCTTTGCTATTTAAATATCAAGCGGAGATGAAAGATGCAACGTATGTACTTAGCAATTATCTCAACAATCCGGTCGCTGTGGGAGAACATCCAGACCTTCTTGAAGAGATGGATAAAGCTATTGATAAATATGCTGAAGCGAATGAAAAGTTTGCTACACTTGTAAAATTAACGCGGGAGAAGAAAGATGGCACTGAAGAAGAGCCAACGCTCTTTGAAGGCATGGACTAAACAGAAGTGGCGCACTAAAAGTGGTAAGCCGTCGACACAGGGTCCAAAAGCAACCGGGGAAAGATATTTACCTGCAAAGGCCATTAAAGCCTTATCAGCGAAAGAGTACGCTGCAACAACCCGTGCTAAAAGAAAAGCAACTAAGGCAGGTAAACAAGTCGCCAAACAACCCAAAAAGATTGCTAAAAAAGTACGTCGTCATAGAAGAGTGAGCTAAGAATGGCTAGCACATATCTAACATTGGTAAACAACGTGTTACGTGATATGAATGAAGTAGAACTTACCAGTTCAACCTTCACTTCTTCTCGTGGTGTGCAAACCACAGTGAAAGATTACATAAATAGAAGCATATCTGACATACTTAATTCTGAATTAAACTGGCCCTTCACTCGTTCTGAAGGGTCGATTGATGTTATAGCAGGTAAGGGATTGTATAGTTACGCATCAATCAGTTCAACGTTGAAATATGTAGACTATGACAACGTATTTCTGCGTCCTAAAAACTTTATAACAAATGGTACATATGAATCCAGCGGGTCTGCAAGTATATCTGGTTGGACAACTGTAAGTGGGTCACCTGCCGCTAGTTCTAAATTTGGTAATACACTTCTTCTTACTAACGCTGAAGCATCACAAGAAGTTACAGATTTAATTGTAGGTCGCGAGTATGTAGTGTTGGTGCAAACAAGCGGAGCTACTCTTACTTTAGAGATTGGAACTTCCTCTGGTGGTTCGCAGACGGCATCATCTACCCTCACCATAAGTAGCGCAAATGAAGTTTTACTTTCTCGATTAGAGTTTACAGCTACAGCGACTACTCATCACGTTAGCTTTACAGAGGCATCAGGCAACAGTGGATTTGTTAAACTTGTAGAACTTAGCGAAAAAGATGTAGATTCTATTGCGCTTAAATATTTATCGTTTGAAGAATATACTGAGAAGTTTAGAGAAAGAGACGCAGCTATCAATACAGACAAGTTTGCTTCTCCTGAGTACGTTTACACAACTTACAATGATGAGATTGGTATTAGCCCAATACCTAAAGACAGTAATCGAACACTCAAATTTGATTTCTACATAGCAAACACAGACCTATCTGCTGCGACAGACACATCTATTATACCCACACGGTTTGAACCTATAATTCATGCTCGTGCAAAGTACTATACTAACATGTTTCGCTCAGACGTACAGACAGCGCAGTTTGCATTGAAAGAATACGAAGATGGATTGAAACGTATGCGAGTGGAGTTACTAAACAGAAAAGATTATATGAGAGCAGTGTAGTATGCCAGATTTAGAACTTCAAGGTGTATCTCCTCTTTCGTTCAACTGTGAAGGGGGTCTCGTACTAAATAGGTCAACCTTCATTATGCAACCCGGACAGGCTCTTGAGTTGACTAACTTTGAACCGGATGTTGGCGGGGGGTACAAGCGCATATTAGGTTTTAGACCGTTTGTAAATCAACTTGTTCCTGAAACGAGTATTTCTACAGAGGCAGTGCTGTTCACTACTCAGTTTAGTGATTTTGTATTAGCAGCAAGGGGTGAAAAGATATTTAGTTCTGCAAGCACGGAACTATCCGCTAAAATAGCCAGCAGCACTGGTATGACAGGTTCTGGTACGCTTTCTGTAGACAGCACGGATGGATTCAGTTCGAGCGGCACTTTACAAATAAATTCTGAAATATTTACATACACAGGGAAAACTGCAACAACATTCACGGGTGTGACTAGAGCAACAAGTAGTACGTCTGCTGCTGCTCATGCAGTTGATGATGTAGTGTCTGAATCTTGGACAGTTCGAGATACTGGCAGAACAAATGCCAAACGTTACAACTTTGAAAAATACAACTTCGATGGTAACGATAAGATTATAGTAGTAGACCAAACAAACGCCCCTACTATATTTAACGCATCTTTATCTGCGTCAGACGTAAGTGAAAGCTCTGTATCTGGAGCAAAACATGTGGTAGCATTTAAAAACCATATGTTTTATTCTGGCATGTCATCTACTCCGCAAGAAGTGGTTTTTAGCCAACCCTTTGATGAGGACGCATTTAATTCAGGCAGTGGTGCAGGCAGCATTAAGGTCGACGATGTGATTGTAGGATTAAAGGTATTTCGTGACAATCTGTTTATCTTTTGTGAAAATAGAATATTTAAGTTAGGGGGTAGTTCATCTTCTGATTTTGCGATTGTCCCTGTTACTAGAAACATCGGATGTATCAACGGATTTACCATTCTTGAATTTGCCGGTGACCTTGTATTTTTAGGACCAGACGGACTTCGTACTGTTGCAGGTACAGCACGTATCGGTGACGTGGAGCTGGGTACAATAAGTGGTAATGTACAACAGTTGTTCAGAGACAATCTTACAAATGCTGACGCTTTTGTTTCTTTGGTCATACCAGATAAAACTCAATATAGAATATTCTTTTCAAAAGAAGGGCAGGCAGAAACATCCTCTATTGGTGCTGCCTGTGTTATGAAAGGACAAGCGTTTGAGTTTTCGCAGTTAAAAGGTATACGTCCTGCGTGTGCAGATACAATCGTAGACGAGGGTGATGTAATCGTCTTGCACGGGGGGTTTGATGGGTTTGTTTACAGACAAGAACGTGGTAATACATTTGATGGTACTTTAATAAGTGCTAAATATAGAAGTCCTGATTTGAATATGGGTGACCCCGGTGTACGTAAACACATGCAAAGAGTAAACGTTAACTACGCACCAGAATCTACGATTGATGCTGATTTGTTTGTCAGGTACGATTATGAATCGAACACGTCTACTCGTCCTGCAGCGTACCCTTTAGATAGTACGAATGTTGCGGGGTTGTATGGGTCATCTACCTATGGCAATGCTGTGTACGGTGGTCCGTCTCAGCCGATTGTCCGTAAGGCAGTAGAAGGTTCAGGATTTGCAGTAGCACTGCGAGTAGAAGATGGGGCAACTGCCACAGCCCCTTACACATTAAAAGGATTTCAACTAGAGTTTCAGGTGGGAGCAAGAAGGTAAATGGGCGCAAATTATACAAGACAGTCCACGTATGCTGATGGCGATACTATAAATGCTGCTGATACCAACGATGAGTTTGACCAGCTATTAGCTGCGTTTGCGGCAAGCACAGGGCATACACACGACGGTACGACAGGAGAAGGTGGACCAATATCTGCATTGGTCTCTAATGCTATTACCTTTGGCACGGGGGCAGACACAGATATTGCAGTAACTTTCGATGCAAATAGCAACGACGGTGTAATCACTTGGAAAGAAGATGAAGATTACTTTGAATTTAGTGATGACGTATTACTAGCGACCACAGAAAAAGTACAGTTTCGCGATACTGCAATTTATATTAACTCAAGCACAGATGGTCAACTTGACCTTGTAGCAGACACAGAAATACAGATTGCTGCTACAACCATAGATATGAATGGTAACGTTGATATATCAGGAACCATTGTTGGGGCTAGCACAATATCAGCGGGTACAGCATTTGTTCCTGACGCAAGTGATGGTGCTGCACTAGGCACGTCATCCCTAGAGTTTAGCGATTTGTTTCTTGCTGATGCAGCCGTAATAAACTTAGGCGCAGACCAAGACACAACTCTTACTCACGTTGCCGATACGGGTATTCTCCTAAACTCAACTCGTCAACTACAGTTTGGTGACAGTGGAACTTACATACATCAATCAGCAGATGGCGTCCTCGACCTTGTGTCTGATACTGAAATAGAAATCAACGCCACAACAATCGACATGAACGGTGCGGCTGAACTATCAGGTAACCTTACTCTTGGCGCACAGCTTCGTATGCCAGATAACACAGCGAGTAAACTTCTTATTGCAGACGGTACTAGCTATGAAGAAAAGGCAGTTGGTGACCTTTCTGAAATATCCACGGTTGCTAATGATGATGTATTTATCGCTGTAGATACATCAGGTGGTGGCCTTAAAAAGATTACAAGAAGTGCGATTGTAGCTGGATTAGCTACATCATCCGCAATATCAAATGTAGCAGATGATAGCAGTCCGCAATTAGGTGGTAACTTAGATATGAATGGTAACGATATTGTTACCACATCTAATGCAGACATTGAACTTGCACCTAATGGAACAGGACATGTTACTATTAAGGGTAATACTAATCAAGGCACTCTTCAACTTAATTGTGAAGCTAATACTCATGGACAGCAAATTAAAGCTGCACCACATTCAGAAAGTGCTAACAATGTTTTAACTCTTCCTAGCACAGGGGGAGATGCTAGATTAGTATCAACAGCATCAACTGCTACACTTACTAACAAAAGTTTGACGGCTCCTATTTTAACAGGTTCGTCTTCTGCGGCAGGTTCCATATTATTCAAAGAAGATACAGATAATGGAACTAATGCTGTTACACTAATTGGTCCTGCATCTACAGCAGACGTTACTGTAACACTTCCTAACTCTGCAGGCACAGTAGCACTTACATCTGACATACCATCTAGTGGCATATCTAGCGGCAATGTAGCTACATTTACCAGCGGTGTGGCTGATGATGATTTTCTACGTATTAATGGAACGGCTGTAGAAGGACGCTCTGCATCGGAGGTTAGGTCCGACCTTGGTTTAGCCACATCTGCAACGACAGATACAACTAACGCAAGTAACATTGGTTCAGGCACACTAGCTGCTGCTAGAATGGCTGCTGCACAAACAGCTATTACATCTCTTCTTGCTACTGACATAAAAATCGGTGAGGATGATGAGACAAAGATTGATTTTGAAACTGCAAATGAAATACATTTCTATGCAGCAAACGCTGAACAGGTGTTTGTATCTGATGGTGTGTTTGGCCCACAAACAGATAGTGATGTTGACTTAGGCACAACAGGCGCACGATTTAAAGATGCGTTTGTGGATAGTGTTACTGTTACTGGTGATGTTGCAGTAGGTGATGATGTAACTGTTGCAGGTAGAGCATCAGGTCATGTTACTACAGATAATGATAGTAACTTTGATTTAAGTGTAGGTAATGATTTTAAGTGTACTACATCAGGAGATGCTACGCTTACGTTTAGCAATCCAACTGCAGGTCAATCAGGGAATGTTATGTTTATTAATGCTAGTAATCATACTATATCTGCCCATGCTTCTGTTGCAATAGCCCCTGCTACTTTAACAGCAATATCAGCTAGCGGAACATATCATTTGGCATATTACTGTAGTGCGTCTAGTGGCAACAATACTATTCTTGTATCTGCCTCTGCAGCGTTAACATAAGGGTTATAGATGTCTTTAATTAAAGCACAAGGTGCAGGCGACGCAAGCACAGGGTTTTATCCGCACACGATAGACCAATCCGCACGTTTTGACGGTGGTAGTAGTTCCGTTTTATCTCGTACACCTTCTTCAACAGGCAATCGAAAGACATGGACTTGGAGTGGTTGGGTAAAGCGTTCAGTTCTTGGAACCTCACAAAATTTTTACACACCTTTTAGTGCTGGACCTTATACTGGAAGTTCTATACATCTTGGATTTTATTACTCAGGGTCAAAAATCGACATCATTTCTTTTTACCAATATACAAGCGGCTATCAGATTCTTTATGAAACAAATGCTGTTTTTCGTGACGTGTCTGCTTGGTATCATTTTGTTATAGCAGTAGACACAACCGATTCAACAAGCACAGATAGAGTAAAAATTTATTTAAACGGTACACGAATAACCTCGTTTCAGACTAGCACTGCTCCAAGTTTAAACCTTGATACATATATGAATCTATCTGGAACAACACATTATGTCGGTAGTTCTTCACGAGCAAGCACAGATAATCTTGAGGGCCATCTGGCAGAAGTTAACCTTATTGATGGACTGGCTTTGACTCCTGCCTCATTCGGTGAAACAAAAGCTGGCATATGGATTCCCAAGAATACATCTGGCTTAACATTTGGCACAAACGGTTATAGATTAAAGTTTCAAGACAGTTCTTCAATAGGTGATGATACTAGTGGCAACGGTAATGACTTGTCACCCAGTGGACTTGCGGCAACAGATGTGATTCTGGACAGTCCTACCAATAATCACAGCACCTTCAACCCCCTTGAAGCTGAGAGCCTACTTACTTACAGCGAAAATAACCTTGCTCTAGCGTATTCTGGTAGTACTAATCGGGCTTTAGCCCGTTCAACTATCAAAATGCCAGCCAGCACTGATGCTTTTTTTGAAGTAAAAATTACCAGCAGCCTTGGTAGTGGTGTAGATATGGCGATTGGCATTGAAGATGGCACTGCTTTATCTGCAAATGATGCTGCTGTTTATAACAATGCTTATGTAATAAGAGAAGATGGTAATTTTATTGACCAAAGCAGTTCAGGTTCTTATGGAGTAAGTTTTACCAATAATGATGTTATTGGTGTGTGGAGAAAAGCAAATGGTGATTTAGTTTTTTATAAAAACGGCACTGCCATGAATAGTGGAACACCAGCAAAAACCGGTTTAACTGGTGAGTTTCATTTTGTTGCTGGCCCATTTAACGGGGCTTCATGCATCGCCCGATTTGCGTCAGACGAATGGACAAATGCACCAAGCGGCGTTGATTCTACAATGTCTTTATGTGCAGACAACTTACCCGACCCCGGCATCGACCCTGCACAGGACGAAGAGCCAACGGATTATTTTAACACGGTGCTGTATACTGGTGATGGAAACGCCACTCAAAATGTAACTGTTGGGTTTGACCCCGATTTTACATGGATTAAAAGCAGAAGCAGTGGGTCAGGACATCACAGTTTAATAGACTCTGTTCGGGGAGATGTAGCATTAAATTCTAATCAAACTAATTCTGAGTATGGTGTTGGCGCTTTTAATTCTAATGCAAATGGCACTATTGATGTTCCTTACTATGCAAATGATTACTCCATGAATACTAGTTCAGCAACCTACGTTGCATGGAACTGGCTGGCTGGCGGCTCTGCATCAAGCAATAGCAATGGCACAATTACATCGTCTGTGTCTGCAAATACAGAAGCAGGGTTTAGTATCGTTGCCTATACTGGCACAGGCTCTGCTGGTACAGTTGGACATGGGCTATCTAGTGCGCCTGAAATAATAATTCAAAAAATGAGAAACCCTAGTTCAGCAGAAAATTGGACAGTTTTTCATAAAGATTTAACTTCTGATAATTATTTTCTTAGGTTAAATCTAGTAAACGGAGAAGCTGACGGGTCTGGTAATTATTTTAGTGCAACTTCTTCTACAACTTTTTCGATTGGTAGCACCTCACAAGTCAATGAAAACACAAAAAACTCTATAGCGTATTGTTTTCATAGTGTTGATGGGTACTGCAAGGTTGGCAGTTATGTAGGAAATGGCTCTACAGATGGGCCGTTTGTTTATACAGGATTTAGACCAGCGTGGGTGTTAATAAAAAGTAAAGGCGGAAGCCCGGCTAATAACGGTTGGTATTTATACGATAACAAACGAGAAAATTACGGCACGTTAGTTGATGCTCAGATGTACGCAAACTTAAGTAGTGCAGACGATAACGGAAACAGAGATTTAGATTTTACATCAAATGGTTTTAAACCTCGTTTAACCGATGTCAACGTAAATGGCTCAGGTGCTACATTTATTTACTTAGCAATATCAGACCAACCATTTAAATATGCTAATGCCCGATAGGAGAAAACAATGCCGTGGAAATATAACGGTTCAATATTAAAAGTCGGAAGAGCCTTTACAGGTACGGACGGTACAAAATATCCTGCAGTTTGGATGAGATATTCTGACTCTGAAAAAGCTGCTATAGGTATTACGTGGGAAGACCCACCTGCGTCTGAAGCACCTTACGATAATCGTTTTTATAGCGGTAGGCAGACTGACGGAACACTAATCCCAAAGTCACTTACAGATATAAACGAAGTTGATGATGATGGCAATGCTGTGCTAGATGGGAACGGCGACCAAGTGGTAACGCTGGGCCTCAAGAGCCAGTGGAAAGCAACCATAAAACAACAGGCGGCAGGGTTGCTTGCCCCGACAGATTGGTATGTCACACGCAAGGCTGAAGATAGCACAACAACGATACCGTCCAACGTGACAACCTATCGTGCAGCAGTGCGTACTAAGTCAGGTACGATTGAATCGTCTATCGATGGCGCAGCAGACCATGCTGCTTTCATGGCTTTGTTTGAACCGCCTGTCGATAGTGATGGTAACCCTACTGGCAACGCTCCTATTGCTGATTGGCCTGATGAGCTATAGTATGAAACCAGATGATTTTATTATAGCTACTGGTGGTTTATCTGCACCATTCTGGTTGCCGATACTCAATCAGTGGATAGCGTTAGCGGTTGGTATCTTGACAATAACGTATTTAGTTATTAAAATAATTAGTGCGACAAGGAAATAAACATGGCAACAAAGCCCGTAAATACCAAAACGACCAAAGGTAAAACTGGTGATGAACTAGAAGAAGCCACGATTGCACAAGAAGCACAACAAGCGGACCTAGCTGAATCAACCTTACCTACCGGCGCAGAAATAACTGTTACCGACCAGAAGGTACAAGCTGATGAACTTCTGTCTCAAAATGCTGTTGGTCCTGCGCCACAGGTAGCACCGGCTATTTCTATTACTTCTCCTACACAGCAAGACCCAACGCCATTTCAAACTGCCACGTATCAAGCATCACAAGCTGCTCCTCAAATCGGACAAGCCCAAGCAGCTCAAGGCCAACTTTCTCAAGACGCACAGATGCAAGCAGCACAAGGGCAGGTTGGGCAACAAAGCATAGCACAAGCAGCAACACAACAACTAGACCAAAAAGCTACAACTCAATATCAGCTTGGTCAGTTAATGCAATCTATACAATCTGGTCAGCCTCTTCCTGCATGGGCATCTCCCGCCGTACGAAGAGTAAATGCAATCATGCAACAGCGCGGATTGGGCGCATCTAGCATGGCTGCAGCAGCGGTTACACAGGCCGTCATGGAGTCTGGCATACCGATTGCACAAGCAGATGCAGATAAATATGCTACTATACAGCTACAAAACTTAAACAACGAACAACAAGCTGCATTACAGAACGCTGCAACGTTTGCTGCAATGGACATGGCGAACTTAAACAATCGTCAACAAGCCGCTGTAAACAACGCCAAAGCTTTTCTGTCTATTGACTTACAAAATCTTACAAACGAACAGCAAGCAAACACACTTACATTTCAGTCGAAGGTAAGCGCACTCGTATCGGATGCTGCTGCCCAAAATGCTGCAAAACAATTTAACGCAAAGTCTGAAAACGAAATACAAGAGTTCTTTACTGAACTGGGTGCAAACATAGAAACAGCAAACATACAACGTTCGATTGCTGTACAACAGTTTAATTCATCTCAATCTGCGGCTCTTGAACAATTTAATGCACAGATGGACGCACAATACGAGCAGTTCAATGCGAACATGCGCCTTGAAATAGACCAAAGTAACGCTATTTGGAGACGCACTGTAAACACTCAGAATACAGCAAATCAAAACGAAGCAAACAGACAAAACGCTCTTAATTTACTTGGCATACAGCAGAGCGCATTGAACAACCTATGGCAATTGTATCGAGACAAGGCTGCGTGGGCCATGCAGATATCTGAGAATGACAAAGACCGCGCACACAACGCAGCAATGCAGGCAGCATCCTTCAGTCAAAACGCATCCTTGTACGATGACAAGTTCGACGATTTCTTGATTATCAAGGCAATCGATAACATATTTGGTCCGTAAAAACCTTTCAAGCAAATAGAGAAGTAGATAGAAGATATGAGTTGGTTATCAAAAGCAGTAGGTGGTAAAACATTAAAGGTAGGAGCAGCTATATTAGGAAGTACAGTTGCGAAAGAGTATCTGTTCGGGGAAACCTCTGGCGGTTACTACACTGATAAAACTCTTGTAGGAAGTGGACTTAAAAAATTAGGTGTCCCGGCGTTTGGGGATACCAAAGTTGGTTCGTTTCTATCTCCTTATTTAGAAAAAGGAAAAGACCTTATTGATTTTGGCACGGAACTAGCAGAGGGGAAAATGAGAAGTTTTCAATTTGAAGATTTGCCCACCGTCCCCCGCGTGGCTGCGTCTGGCGTAAGAACGAACACATCATTTCAAGCAGGTCGTGCTGCTCAGATTCCCATAGGAAGCAATGGCTCAGTCAATCGTGCATTAGCAAATGCAAACGTACAAAGTTACTTAGCTAAACGTGCTAGAATGATAGGATTGCCAGCCATCAGCACAGCTAGTCCAACAGTCACTACTAAGGCATCACTTGCCAGCACAACTTCTGCAAGACGTCGCGCACGTTCTAAACTCGTAGGATAAATCATGCAAGATAAAATTACTGCACTTGCCGCCCCACCGGGCAACTCTCTTACTGGACCACCGGGCAAATGGGCATGGGAACAACCTGCTCGTTTTTCTAATCCAGATGATGCGATAGACCACGTTACAGAAAGCATTAGCAACGGCCCTGCACGTAATGATATGCTCAAACTGATGCTGGCAGGCATCACAGTCGAAGAGTTGGTGGACCAAGTTGCTTTTAAAGGTTTTATGGCAGGTGCGTTTACCCCTGACGTTGCTGAACTAATTAAACCTGCAATAGGTGTGTTCTTGTACGACATGGGTCTTCAAGAGGGCATACCTGTTCAAATGTTTGTTGACGAAGAAGAATCTCAAGGTAATGTTGATGACGTGGCATTTTACAACATTATCAAGAGCCGTAATCCACAACTGTTTATGGCTATGAACGAAGAGCGTAACCGCATGACACGTATGGGTGAAAAATTTGATGTGTCGTACGAGACACAGGACGCACCGCCTGAAAACTCTTTTCTTAGTACACCACCAGTAAGCGAGGAGACTGAGTAATGGACCCACTTCTGTTAGGATTGTACGCATTTAGTGTATCACAGAAAAAGAACAGGTTAACTAAACAGGCTATTGAAGCAAATCAAGCAGCGGCTGCAGCTACAAAAGCAGAGCAGGACTTTGAACTGAAGAAGATAGGTGTTCAGCAAGACCGCCTTGATGACCGTGAACGTTTAAAGATAGCTGAAAAAAATAAACAATTCTATATGTATCGCAGCAAAACAGACCCGTCTGATATTTTTACAAGACCTTTTGTTGGTCCTGCAAGACACCCTGAAGGGTACGACATAATTGGTACGAAAACAGGCGCAGAAACTGCGTTTCAACCAATCAGTGAGATTATCGGCGGCGGCGGGAACGCAGCGGGTACGCCCGTATATTCATTTCAAAACCGGGTTGGCACAATAGAATTTCTACGACAGAATGTCGGTGGGATGGTTGATTTAATTAACCCTCCACAAGTAGGAGTCTTGGATAAAGATGGTGTTCCTGACATATTTGAACCTAAAGAGTTGCAGGTTGCAATGGGTGCTAGCGAACGAAAAAGCATCCGTGTAGGTGACAGAATATTTCCTCTGCCGGACGCAGCCGATGCACAAGCGTATGCTTTTGAAATAGGTGTAGAGCCTGTGGTAGAATCCGCTTTCTTTACACCAGACGGGAGACGTATTGGCGAAACTAAAACATCTCCTTTAGGTGCAGCACGTACAACTTCGAAGCAAACCTTTACTATGACCATACCTGCAAAAATTAAGGATGGAGAGGTAGTTGAAAGTGCTACAACCATAATGAATTTAACTGTAGAAGACCTAGATAAAGAATTAGAACAACGTGGCCTTCGTCAAGACCAAGTAACTATAACAAAGGTCGAAAAAGAAACTGGACCTAAAGGTACAGTTGTATCTGAAAAGGTGATTGAAAGAAAAGTTCCTGCAGATACCGTTGAAAAAAAGACAACATTTAACGCTCGTATAGGTAACATACAGTATAATAATCTTACTTACAGTGAATTAGAAAAAATGGCTCACGACCAAGGATTTGATTTATCGAGCATATCGTACGTGCCGGTCGTTAGAGAATTTAAAAATGGTAGGCTAGTTAATGAAACATTCGGAGAAACTAATCAGCCAACCGGTGTCAAACGTGATTTCGGCTACATAAAAGATAAAAACGGAGAATATCATTTAGTTCAAGCTGAATCCAAATCTCAACTTAACCGAATGTATGGTAATCAACCCGGCTATGAGTACGCGGGAAAAGGCCCGGTTAATCTTTCAACTGGAAGACTTATGGGGGCTATCGAAGAAGAAGACAAAGAAGACGTGGAACTTACCCTGCCTAATGGAGAAACAATTTTACAATCGAAAGCTACACCAGAACAACTGATGGAAGCTGTAACCGCTGCTCCTGTAAAGGTTGATTCAGTGGGTAATATTTCTCGTACGAGTTCTGCAAGCATAACACCAACTAGGTCACTAGCCAAAGACATGAACATACCGTTTCGCACGGATGCTGGTCAATTTTTAGGTGCGCCTATGTCTGCAACACCGGGAGATACCCTCATAAAGATGCACGGCAAACTTACCGGTGATGTCATAGATGATATAAATGATGGTGATAGAACCCAAGAATATGTTAATCAGGCCGTGCCTGCAATCGTACAGTCTATATCTGATATACGTTCAAATCAAAACAACGAACGGATGAGGATGGGGATTCCGCCTCTTCAAGGTCATAAATCAAATCTAGGATTTGTAAAGCAGTATTATCCTCAGTTTTTAAAAGTGAAAGGATTTGAAGACGCTTTACTTACAACTGACACAGTACAACTAGACACACAAAAGAAGAACGTGTTAGATAAAATTACTAAGGTCTCTCCTTCGGGTTCTGTTCCTGTTATTGTAGAATCAGGAATGAATGTAGATACGATGGATGCGGATAATCAAGCAGGAAATCTGACTAAAAGGGGAATGGATGTTGCCCTTGTACCAACATTTGTTCCTGCCGCACAAGCCCCCTTTTCTGAAAATGTATTAATGCCAAAGCTGATGGCTTTAAATGGTAATCGTCAAGATATGGCACAACAGAGTATGTTTTCATTCATATCGTTTGAAAGAGATAGGTTTGGTGAACCTATAGCTACAGATGGCGTAGTACAACCTTCTCCAAATCAGCCTTTTCTTGCTGCATTTCAAAACATGGATAGCAAGAAAATAAATATAGGCGGGAGAACTATTTCTTACCTAGATAGATTTATACAGTACGTGAATGGTGAAGAAACTAATCTGAAAGAACAAGACTTTAAATATTTTGCAAACACCTTTATACCTGCTTCTGGTACGTTAACTGATGCTGTAGAGGCTGCAGAACAATTAATATATCAGCATCCTGCAAACTTAGATATCTTTACTTACACTCCCCCCTCTGTTATGGACGCTGCCTTAGATAACGGTTTGATGGGCTACGGTTCAACTCAAACAGAACAACAGTTCAGAGCAAATCTAGGTGTGATAAAAAGTGCTAATCGAGGCATTGGTATTGCAAACGATATATTAGGTACGTATTATGACCCTGATGGGAAAATACGTCCTAGTACTGCAGTAGGCGGGGTCATTCTTACAATCGACGGATTAGAATACTTGGGTAGAGAAGCTTTTGGTGCTTTTCAAAACTTATTGGGAGGCACAGATAAGGATGCAATTTCAGAAGCGTTTAACTCACGTGTAGACGCTCTCAAACAGCAAGTAGGTTTGGACACTGGTTCTGAAGGTAACAAAGGTCGCGAACAGGTTGAAGCAATTATCGACGAGATTGCTACAGAGGTAGCGAACGCAGAGACCGAAGAAGAACGAGCCTTAGCCGCTCGTCAGTTCCACATCGTTACTTTGGCGTACGAACTATCTGCTACCATCCAAGGGGGTACAGGAGGTCGTACGATTTCTGACCAAGACGTTGCATTAATACTTCGCGCTTTGCGTCAAAACCCAACTGCTTCTCCACAGTCACAGATTGCAGTGATTGAAGTTGCTCGTAACATGATGCGTGAAATTCGTACGGTTGCAGAATACAGCACAACTCGTAATCCTCGCACTGCTGCAGCTTTTGCTGTCGTGCAAAACTTATCTGCAGTTGCTGACAGAGGCGTATTCCACAGAAATATAACACCCACACAGGTTGCATCTCGAATTAACAATACAAAAGCCATAGACGCGATAGATGAAACTGTGATATTAAATTCTATAAACTTCCAAAGAACATTAGATGGGCAAGCCCCCTACACTTCTGTTGACCAAATTACAGCGGATGACAGAGCTAACTTTACAAGCAGGATTCAATAAGCATGGCAGAAGATAGCGATTACAGTCTATTTAAAAAGGTAGGAAAAGGTCTGTCGCAGGGAACTGTTGGTGACCCGCGTACGAGTATGTTTGATGCTCCCGGTTCACTAGGAGGGCTTTCTCCAATACGTTTTGAAGAGAAGGTTGCTTCTGAGCCTGCAATTACAGGCGAACGTAAAGTTACGTTTAGTAAGCCGTTTGCTGGTGCAGCGTTTATAGAAACGTATAAAAATGTACTCGACCATTCTAAAATTACACCTATAATCAGTGTAGAAGAAGCGTACAAAACAAAAGGCGTGGATATCGACAACGACAACTTTAAGAATACAATCATGCAAGCCAGAGGGTTTACATTTAAAGACCCAGACGGTAAGCGTGACGAACAGGGTAACATACCTACGCAGCAGGCACTCTTTACTAAAGCAGAAAGTTACGAAAGTCGTTTGAATAAACTTAACGCTGGTAAGGCTATTAGTCTTGACTTTGAAATACAAGACAAGCTAGGGGGTAGGCGTTCGTTTAATCAACCGATACCTTACTCTTCTATTACTGAGCAGTATACAACCACGCCTAAAGACCTGAATGAGTACGTTGTAAACTTAAATCCATTTAGCGATAGGAAGGTAGAAGACCGCACTAAGTGGGATGCGTTCACCGCTGTTACTGCCGATAACGAAGTTCTGAATGTGATGATGGCTCAGAACATGGTTCAGACCCTGCGTAACAATGGATTTAGTGAACGTAACATTGCAGGCATTATGAAACATAGGGTGTCTCTGCCTACTGCCTTTGGCTTTGGTGCAGGAGATGTATCTAACTTAAGAGGTGTGTTTACAGATATTGCAAGGTTCCCGGTTGAAGCAGGCGGGTACTTACTTACTGAAGCACTAGATGCAACACTTATTGGCGTAGATTACTTTACTCCTGAAGGTAGAGAAGAATTTTTAGAACGTTTCTTTCCTCGTATGCCGGGGTTGATTTTAAACAGGTATGACCAACTTGGTTTAGATATTGACTATCATCAGGCAGAGAGGCTGTCTCGTATGATGTCCGGTATTGGCACAAAAACAGTCGCACTTGCAATGGAAACGGTAGGCGCAACTACCACAGCAAAAACTGTAAAGTACGCTGCTGGCAAAAAAGAAATAGCTAATTTTAAATTGTACGAACAAAACCAACGTACAAAGTTTCCCGATATAACCCAAGAGGATATACTTCAAGGCTATCAAGCTATGCGTAGGTCACAGCTTGGTGTTACTTTTAACTCTACAAAGATACACGACGAGGTGTTAAATTTTCCTGTAATAGGTGGAGCGGTATCTACAACAATTGAGACTGTAGGAGCCGTCACTGCAAAGATAAATGGTCTTCGTACCTCTAGCGCACTCAAAGCAGGATTTGAAATAGAAGAAGCAGCACTCTCTGTAAGCAAAAAACCAGAAGTACGCAAGTTTGTTGCATTTAGAAACAACAAGAGACAAGAGATAATTGGCATAAGGAACCGTGCCAGTGATGAAAACCGTCCTCTCACAATAAAAGAGGTAGACCGGATTGACTCTCTCAAGTTGGATGTATCTCGTACTGAGACGCAACTTCGTCGTATTGTTGCACAATCAAACGTACCTAAGTTTATGCGCGACAGTAAACGATTAGACGCGGCAGTTGTGCTTGGTGGAGCAACTGCGTACACCACAGCACAGGCTCACGGCGGTGATGAAATGTTCTGGGAGTTTTTAGGTTCTGGTGCAGGTATGGCCCTGTACGGCTTTTCAAAAGTACCCGGAGGTGCTGTGGACGTAATCAAACGTATGAAAGCCGGTGGCACGTTCAACCCGTTTGCAGTAAGAGGTGATATCAAACTAGCATCACGTCTAGCTGAAAATCTTGTTAACTTTGAACCTGAGTTTCGCGATGCAGTTTTAGCACGAGTACGATACTTTAATGGTTTGTCTAGCGCATTAAGAGGTGAGGGCATCCCATCAAACCTGCTTGAACGGTCTGCATCAAATATTATCAGCCTTGCTGTTTTGCAAACGTTAGAAGAGGGTATGCGAGTAGGTCTGGACGCACCTAGTACTGCGGAGTTTGGTGAGGCGATGCAGCAACTTGAAAAGAACAGAACCGCACAGCAAGAACTGCTCAGTGAATTGCAAGGTCTGTTCGTACGTTTGAGAGAAAATGAAAACGCTGTTGTAGACGGGACGGCAACAAACAAGTTGTACACCACAGTACAGGCAGCTATGGATAATGCAAAGGGTAAGATTGACCAGCTTGAAAGTGATTTAGGTGTACTAAGCAGAAACTACTCCAACACCGTTCTTGGTATGATTGAGGGTACACCCAACGGCTCTCTCGCTCGTATTGCACCGGGCAGTGAGAAAAGCATGGCTGAAGTCTTTGACAGGCTGCATGACTATGGTATTGAAAGAATAACACCGGGCAAAGCAGCACAGATAAAAACAAGTATAGATGAAAAAGCGGATAAAGTTGCAGACTCTATTTTAGCACAGGCTCGTCAAATTGTAACTAACGCTCTGCCTACAACAACAGACAGAGCAAAAGATACTATTCTTTCTGTAATGAGTGCAGAAAAACCAGAAACCCTACCCAAGGCTGCAGACGTAGCAGGGGGACTTCCTAACTTTAAAAAGCCGGGTGACTTACTTGCATTGCTGATGGAAAGCACATACTCTGCAGACAAGGCAAAAGCAGCACTTCCATACAAGGAATTAAACGGGCAGATTTTTCGTATGAGAGGCCCAGACGGTAACCTCGTTCCTGTAAATGGTGCAGCTTTTAGTGACGGCGGTGACATACTTGATACGATTGTATCCGCTTCTAAGTCAGAAGACAACGCTGAGTTTCTTACAGCTATTAATCCAAACACAGCAGCCATGAGTCCTTTAAACAAAATTCTTGGTACACTTGAACAATCTGCTAACGCTGTCATATCCCAAGTGGCTACAAAGAACGGCATGGAAACAGAGGATGTAATACAAGCAGCATTTGAACGGGCTGCAGCAAACAGAGAGCCTCTTACTAAAAACGTACCTCGTGCCGTTGCTGCTGTAAACTACATGCGTAAAGAAGCACAGAAACGTGGTGGCGACATAGAAGTGTTTCCGTTGAACTTCATCCAGCTTCGTGAATTACAACAAGCATCTGGAAATCTAGCACGGTCTGCTGAAAGAGCAGGCAAAGGGCAAGCACAGGCTACGTACTTACAGATTAGAAACGGTGCTACCGCAGCATTTGGTAACTTTGTTGTAGAAACACCAGAAGGTCAGCGCATACCAGCGAATGATTTGATAGCCACTTTGACTATGCCTAATGGTTCAAGTCAAGATGTGACGGTAAAAGAAGGTGTAGCTATGGCTAACGCAGGCTGGTCTTCTCTCATGTCAAAGTATCAAGACAATCCGCTTATTCGTAGCTGGATGGGTTTTCAAGACTTTCAAAATGGCGCACGTGTAAGTGTAGATGCGTCAGCAGACAATCCTCTGGGCATGACGTTTGGAAAAAACAAACCCAACACGTGGATTGATGTAAAGGCGTGGTCCCGTAAATCTACAACAGAACAACAAAACAACCTAACATCTTTAGCTAACATCATTGGTGTGGATACCCCAGATGGTAAGAAAATCAACATTGATACACCAAAGGGACAGGCATTTCAAGAGATACTAGCTGCAAACTACAGAGAGTTTATCTTAGATGCTCTTGAGCGTGGTGATATGACCCCTGATGAGTTTGAAACAATATCCCGTAACTTTGAAAAAGCTTTTGTAGGTGTAAACAATGTAGGCACAGAAGTACGTTTGGTAAACACAGACCGTATGTTTAATCAGATAATGAACTTTAGCGAAGGAAGTGTAGGTAAGGTCAACTTTGAAAAAGGTATGACTATGTACAAAAATGCCGCCCAAGAAGTGGCGGCTCAGACAGCAAGAGATGTAGGAGTCATTAAAAAAGGGTTGGATGATTCCGTACGTTTTCTACAGAACTACACTGCAGACAGAGTAGACGCATCGAACTTAGCTTCTCAGATAATCAGCGGTGGGCCTCAACGTCTCTCACAACTGCGAACACACCTGTTTGCTGAAAGCGGCATGAGCGAACAAGATATCAACATGATTCTACGTTCTGTCTTGCAAGAAGCTATCGAAGCAAAAGCGTTTAAAGCTACAAACACCTACATACCACTGGTAGGTAAAGGTCAGATAGTACAAAAGTTCGAGATGGATTTAGGTCAACTAAATGAAATTTTAGGTGTAAACAATCCTGAAGTTAAAACAGTAGTTCAAGACATCTTAGGAGAAAAGAATTACAAAACGTACATGGATGTCCTTGCATTTATGTCTGAACAGAATGTAAAAGTAAAATCTGAAGGGGTACGTTTTACTGGCATACCTCGTGACTTTTCAATCGAGAGTTACATCAGCCGATTTTATGCTATCAATCGCGGTGTCGTAAGTTTCAGGTACGTGGGTACGGAAGCGATATTACAACAGATGCGTAACAATAATATGTCTCTTCTAACGCAGATGATTTCAAATCCACGTGTTGGTGAAATCTTTATGGAGATGGTAAGCACAGGTCGCCCACTACCAAAAGAAAAAGAAACAGAATTTTTCCAGATGCTAGTCGTAGGACTAGAACGACATCTGGCAACTCACGAAGGTTCGGACATTAGTATTCCTGTTCTCTACGATAACGAGGAAACTGGACATACCTTCAAATACACAAAAGATAGAGGCTACGAACACTTAGATGAAGCGTTTGTGCCGTAGGAGATAAATATGAAAACGTACAACAATGGCCCACGTAAGGGTATGATGTATGGTGGTGCTGCCCGTCGTAAGCCAATGATGTATGGCGGCACAGCTACTAAAAAGAAAACCCGCAGGAAAGCCTACGGGGGTGGAATGATGACTGCTACACAACAGCAGCAGAATCAAGCAAACAATATGACATCTGGTCAGATGAACAACATGCAAACAGAAATGATGCAAACACCTAAATTAAAAATGGCAAATGGTGGCAAACTAAAGCCCCCGCCAAATCCGGGAGCAGCAGCTTTGCCAAAGAAAGTTCGTAATAAGATGGGCTTTATGGCAGAAGGTGGTGACGTTGTAAGAAACGTTCCAGAAGAACTTAAAAGTGCTTACGAAATAATACAAGGTAAGTTAGACTCTAAACTTACTAAAGAAGAACAAAAAGACTTCGATAAAATAGTTGATGCTTTACTAAAAAGTAAAGAGAAAAAGTAAACGTACTACACGTACGTTCTTGACTTCTCCATCACTTCATCACCAACTGTACGCAAGTACCTAATTAGGGATGCTACACTGTGCGAACCTTCGTACTCTGGCATCCCTAAATTCATTTCGCGTTCGAAATCGTCAGGGTCAACACCATCCCACAGTATCTCTACGTTGCCACTGGTAAGCAAGTTTGCTTCCAGAGAAAATAACTTAGCCTTCTTTTGCGCCATTTGCTTGTCTCAATTCAGATATAGGTACGTTATAACAATCCGCACGAACTGTATAACCATTCGCAGGGTCAAGTGAACCTTTCTTCATAAACACAGCTTTATCAAAGTACTCTTTTGTATCTAGCATACCCAAGAACCAACCTGTAGAGTAATCCTTGTGTACACGAGTAAAAGCGTACATGTCACATTTTTGTTTTGTATTAAAGTTACTGATGCTGCAATCATAGTGTAACTTAGGAACAGCAGAAGTTTGTTTAGTTTTTACTTCTATTTTCTTACCGTCATCCAGAATGATATCGTAGTCGTACGAATTTTTCCACACGCCACCTAACACAGAGAGTACGATTTGTTCTCCTATAAATCCTGCTATACTACCGCCCCCTCTAAGTATGGAATTGTTTAACAACCCCATCTGACGAGTTTTAGAACGAGCAGCCAAGAGCATCTCATCTGATATTTGAATCTCAATCATGCCGCACTCAAGTCTACAACTTCACAGGTGTCTGCTGTGCAAGCTAACTCACGCGAACCTGTAGTCGTATCTTCCTTTTCAAACTCAGTCAACTTATTCCAATCAAGAGTAACATAATCGTACGCTTGTTGCCACTCTAAATAATCTTCACGTTCGATATCTTGATACGGAGCCTGCTGATAAGTATGCTCACTGTGAGGCAAGAACGAAACACCGGATGCAACATCAAAGTTTTGATACACCCAAGCACCTACATCCATCCACTCTTCTTCCTTAACAGAGATAGTTACAGATGGCTTGTGTTCACACCAATGCAGAGCGTACGTTTTCCACAACTCTAGCTGCTCGATAGCAGACATATCTGTACGCAGCACTGCACCTAAAGGTGACTGCATAGCAAAACTAAACACCGTGGTCGTGTCAGGCTTCATAACATCAGGTTCATTGTATACTCCTGACTCCTTCATAAACTGAGTAAGAGGGTCAGAGTTACCACCACGAACAGTTCGAATGTAGTAATCATTGTGACGAGCATGTATGCCACTAGCTGCGTCCACGAGTTGTGACACAGTACCCGACGGCTTTACACAAGTGATTGCAGCGGACTGAGGGATTCCAAGCATCTTTGCATATTTCTCGTTCGTTTTGACGGCTTCTTCTCGCATCTTCTCTAGCCAACGTTTGCTGTCTACGTTTTTGGATAGAACGGAGTGGTCCATAATACCAGTTAAGGACACGCCTAGCAATCTTTCTTCCTCTGTGTTCTTCTTCCATACATTCCTCAGATATTTGAAATCAGTGAGCGTAGACTGTATTGTACCTACAATAGTGGCAATTCTCGTCTTCCTCAGTAAGTCATCAAGGGTATCACTAGCCCTCACGACGACCTCAGAGAGGTTACAAAACTGGTATGGACGCAAAATAATCTCGCTACAGGGGTTTGTACCCCACTGGTGTCCTGTCTCTCGTCTGCCGTTACGTGCAACTTGTTTGTCTGCAGCTTCACGATTAAAGATACCACGTTCACCAGATTTACTATCGTACAACGCAAGCCACTCACGCATAAACGTACCCATCTCAGGCTTGCCTTTGTATGCGACAGAGTTGTTAGCCAAGGCTCTCTGTCCTTCATTCTCCCACCACTGTCCTGCCTTGGCATGACGCATCTGGTCATCATTTAAGTTACTAAGACTGATGAGAGCAGAGCGTCTTACCCCACCTACGACAACAATCTCCCCAATCTTACACATCAAATCATGACACTCAATCGGAAATAGTCTACGTCCTGACGCTTTCTTAAATACCTCTACAGTAAACGTGAACAAGTCCACGAGAGGTTGTGGGCCAGAGGCTCTTCCCCCCATGACCTTCAAACGTTCTCCAGACGCACGAACTTCTGATACATCCCATGTAGGAATCTGTCCTGCGTACAACAGGGCAATCAACTCTCTGTATGCTTTTGCCCATCCCGGTTTGCTATCTGCGACTTTGATAACGGTCTCAGAGTCATTCATTGCATCACTAATCACAGGCATCTTATCCACGTTACTACGCTCAACAGAAAATCCTACACCAGTGCCACACATAAGAATGTACATACATTCATCAAATGAGCGAGGGCTATCCACAGGAATGTATGAACAGTTATACCCACATACATTATCTCGTTCCAACGCAGCACCAGATGTCATCATGGCTCTCATGCTTGGCATGACTTGTAAGCCTAGAATGGCATCGTGTATGTCAGAAAGGTCTTGCTCTGGTATATCAAAATCATGCTTTTCTTTAAGATGATTTGCCATGAAGTTTGTGTAACGATATACAGTCTCATGCCAATCTTCTCTGCGTCCTTCATCTTCAATCCAACGAGCATATCGTGACTTGTGAATGAACTGCTGATAAGGGGTAGGTAACATATTATTCATCGGTTTTTCTTTCCTTTGGTAAGTATACTGAAACTTCACTGCCACAGTTCGGGCAGTGTAGGTCTGTGACCATACAGAAGTAATCACTCTCTTCTTCCATGTCGTGGTCACATCCCCAGATTAATTCTGTTTTGCAATGCCAGCAGTTCATTCTGTTTTCTCTTCGATTAACTTTTCGAGATACCACTGGGCTTTTTTGAGGTCTTGTAGTTTGCCTTTGTATCTGTATCTCCAGACGTACTTGATGATGTTCCCTTGTAGGTATTGTTCAAAGCCTGTACCCGTCGCCGCCCTGATTGCATCAATGCACTCGATACCTGCCTGATTGTAGTGGAAGGGTTTGTCAACCATGTCATAGCCGCTATATGCCTCTTTACCTGCTTGTTCGTTTTCTTCTATCTCTTTCATGATGTTCATGTAGCTTGTCACTGCGTCTCTCCGAAATTTACTTTCACAATATTATCTTCTCGCGCAACAATCTTATCAATCGCCTCTTCCCCGTCTTTGCTTTCTGGTTTGAAAGACTCTGCCATTGCAATAAAGCTAAGACGAGCAACACCTGCATCCCACACACGGTCAAAGTCATTTTCCATTAACTCAATCATACCAGACAACATAACCATGCCAGCGGGTACGTTTTCCATGTTCACTTCACCTTTTGTTGTGTCGTACGCTGTCATAGAAAACGAGTCTTCGTCTTCGTAGTTCATGATTAGGTAATACCTGTCAGGTAACAGACTTGCTGCTTCTACTTTCTTCTTTATATCATCACTCATCGTTGTCTGCCTTTCTTAACCATTCGGCTGGTATGTGTTTCTCTGACCAATCAAACCCATGTCGGATGCACCAATCAGCGTACGTTGTCTTGCTTCCCCTGTATATCTTATTACGACAATTCATGAAAACAAACCGTATGTCAAGTTCAGGATGCTGTTTCTTTATCAGAATCATCTTCACTCTGTCTGGCTTAGACAACTCGCCTTTTGCCTCAATGTAGATGTCTGTATCTGGTAGGTAAAAGTCTGGGGTGTATGTCTTAGGGTCAGGTATGTATGTCAGTCGCTTTGTTTCGTACTCGAACGGTATGTTCTTTTCTTTCAAACTACGTGCCAAGCTGAGTTCGAACTGTGACCGATACCCTGATTTTCTATTTGCAAATTTACGTTTCATACTATTAAGTTTATCGAATTTAGTCTTTGTTTTAGATATCCTGCGAGTTTTGGGGATAGTCTTTGAATAGCATCTAGTTCTTTTGTGAGCGGTGCTAGTGGTACGCAAATGTTTGCCCCTTGATTAGATAGTTGTCTTATTTTTAGTAATTCATTCTCGACGGTACGTGCGTCTCGTTCGTACGTTTCTGCACGTAGAAACCCATCATCAGAGTAATTCTCTCTAAGTGTGATAGGCATCCCCTTTTCATGTTGACGAAGATACACGACACGTCTCTCCCCTCCTGTACCTGTATGTGATTCAACATACGCATGGTGCAAGTCATCGTTCAAAGCCATTAGGTCTATATCGTATTCTCTCATCAAGATGTACGGCATTAGATTTCTTTCTTTTTTAATCTAGTATACCATGTCTTGGGCGGGTTTTTGGCCTGCGAAGTTACTTTTTCTCGTAGGATTGCATCGGGCCAACAATGTGCGCGGTAACCACAGAAACCACACACGCGAGGTAGTATCTTGTTACCCGTCTTGATAATCTGTCCTTGTCTACGATAGGTCTCATCTTCTGGTTCGAACTTTACGAAAGGTGCGTCAGGGTCATTAAGTACCTTTACGCGACGTTTTGCTTCTTCCAGATACTTATGTTTATCTGTGTCGTGCCATTCAGGAACAGGCACTTCAAGTATTTCACCAGATGATTTGTTTACAACAAGCCAACCACCAAACGGCATACCCATTGCTTCAGCGTATAAAAACCCCTGCATGATGTACCCAAACGGGTCTTCTTCAAGTAATTTTTCGTATCCGCCTGTCCATTTGTTCTTAAACGCCCAATCACTGGCGGACTTAATATCCCACACCCTGTCAATGCCCATAGAATCGCGCAGGATGAGGTCAAGCGTACCTCTGACTATGTACCCATCAAGATGTAAAGAACACTTCTCCTGTGCGCCTCTAATGTCCGCACCGGACTCTCGAAGTATCAACATCATTGCTGCTTCAGTCAGGTCACCAAACAGAAAGCGGAACACAGCGTTGTATTCCATATCCTCTTCGACACCATCTCTGTCCAGCATCTGCTGGCACATGGGACGACCAAGACCAGACATGCGAACGTACCATTCGCGTTTCTCACGCTTTAGCTGTTTTGCAGCAGCTTCACGGCAGTCTTTTTCAAACTCCTCAAGCGATGCAGGGGAGACATCAAGTTCCCCCCTGCTTGCTTTGTCCAAAAAGTCTTGGATACTAAGCAGCGTTAACATCAGTGAAGTCGTCTGCTAAGTCAAAGTCTCCGCCACCCGTCATATTATTTAACTTAGTGGCTTCACGATTCTGCTCCATCACATAGTTATTATGTGCAGATACAGTCTCAGCAAACATACCCATCAGTTGCTTATCAGCCTCTGTAATGGGAACTTCACCATGCAAAGTAGGAACAGGAATCCAATAAGTAACACTGCCCTTCTTAGCTTTGGACGTTGCCAGATTCATGACCTGACGTTGCATCAATTTCTTTTGACGAGACAACCCATCAATAAAATCACCAATTGGCTTATATCCAGAGCGTTTAAAGTACGCTACAATAGGCTGGGCATCCAAGGTTACTTCCGTGCCATCTGCGGCTTTGAAGTTACCTGACAACTGACCATAGATAACCTGATTACAAACTACAGCACGAGAACGCATCTGCGCTTCCTCCGAAGCAGTTTCTTCTTCATCACGACGAAGACGACCACATTTATTCGTACCATCCGAATCAGGGAAGTCTCCTGATATAGTTGGTTTCTGCACAGATTTACACATAAAAGCCCCTTCGTCTGCATCCCACAAACTATATTCGAAGGTGCGTAAGATAGGTCTTACCTGCACAGTAGGAGCGTACAAGAACCTACCATCTATATAGACTTTCCAATCACCTCGCGTCAAAGCGATGCCATCTTCCGTTTCCATATCATAGTTAATATTTAGTCTTGGTAAGCCCGTTTGCTTCTGCTGAGTCTGTTGCCCAGAAGCCGCCATCAAAGCAGTTTCATCATCAGAATTAAACGCCGCTACTAAAGAGTCCAGTTCATTATTTACAAGATTTCCCATTCGATTCTCCATTTCCGATTAGGGTTGCGTAGATTGATTCTACACATTGACTTCAGTTAAGTCAAGCCAGTTGTATCCCATTTTTAACTCAATGTCAACAGGCATTGTATATTGTATACCATATCGCTTCTCTGCCTCTTCAGGTATCGCTAACATTGCCTTGACCATCAGTTTGATACAAATATCTTTTTCGTCAGGGTGTACGTCCATCACAATAGAATCATGCACAGTGTTGCAGATTACAGACTGTAAATTATTTTGCTCCACTAGGTGGCTGAGACGTACAAGGCACATGGGTAACAGGTCTGCAGTTGCAAATCCCTGTACCGGATAGTTACAAATAGCGGTACGATTTGTAGCTGTACCCCACTCTGTCCACTTTGCATCTGGAAAAGCATACTGTCTGCCCGACGGTAATTTGATTTGCTTCTCCTTTACAGCCTCTCTCTGCAGTCTTTCATGCCACTCCTTCACACCTGCGTACTTCTCCTTGAACGCACGATAGTACCTTTGCTGGTCCTCTGTACCGCTAACACCACCATACAACGGCTTGAATGTGTGGGCCTTGGCTTCCTGTCGAGTACAACCTATCACGCTGGCTGTATAGCTGTGTACATCTGTGCCTGCTTCTACATCAGTCAAGATACCATCATCATTTGCTAAGTAGCCAGCAACACGGAACTCTAGCTGGGAGTAATCCCCCTCAAGTATCTGACCACCCTCGAACCTGCTCTCGACAACCTTGCGTATAGCGAAGGTACTTCCACGTGGCATATTCTGAAAGTTAGGATTGCGGCTCGAAAGGCGACCCGTCGCCGTAACACACTGCATAAATTCTGGATGTATAAAACCATTCTCGTCAACATTGTTCTGCATCCCTTCAACAAAGGTACTTAGATAGGTACGCAAGGCATTGTACCGTACGTACGATTCGGCAAAGTCACGGGCTGCACCATCAAGTTCTGGCGCACGTTCCTCAAGCGTAACCTTGTCCGTTTTAAAACCAGCAGACGCAACGTCCATAGGATTGCGAGGCACAAGTTTAAATCCTGCTACCTCACCGGTGCTGCGATACAGGACACCCGTACCTCTGCATGTCTTGCAGATTCGTACCGCTTTACTTGGTGTGCCGTCTTTGCGTGATGGATGAAAGCGACCCTCACCATCACAGTCTGGACAACGTTGCCCTTCCGTCTTGTATACTACACGTGTCAAACCGCGTACGTTTTCTTTAAACTCTTTGGCTTTCATGCGGGTACGCATCTTTGGTTTGCGTGTAGACCCACGCACCTCATGTCCTAGATTAAACACTTGTGACCAAAGAGTCTTGTCTGCAACTTTGCGTGAGTACAACAGCATCGACCTGTCGTCTGGGCTGGCAAGATTGATGGGTGTATCCCCCATAGCATCACGTGCCAAGCTATCCAGACGCATCTCCAGTTCGTGCATCTCAGTTTCGTATTCTTCTCGTATCTGCTCAAGTGTGTTGAGGTTTATCTTCAGACCGTTGTACTCTATCTTGGCGAGTACGTCTGTCATCTCAAGCGACAGCTTCAGTGTCGGTATCAGTTCGTTTTCCATAAAGTTCCTCAAAGGTTGTGCCAAAGGCTTCTAGTTGCTTGAGTGCAACGTGTTCTGTAGCGGCTACGTCAGCTATGCCGTACTCTTCTACTATCTCCCACGGTATCTCGTAGAACGTCTTCCCATTCTTGAGATACGGTTGAACAAGGTCTTTCTCCTTCTGTATGCCGCCATACTTTTGGGCAAGAGCAGCAAGGCCAAGAGGCCAACGCCTCGCCTTCGCCAGCAGGTATTCCGCAACCATCGTGTCATATACATGCCCCTCATAGGTAAAGTTACATGAGCGTATCCATTGTAAATCAAACTTGATGTTTTGTCCAACAACTACATCAGCGAGACGCAGGGCATCTTGAAATATGTTGAACGCATCCCGGCTAGGCTCACGGTCTGCATGGTGAAAGCATAGGTATTGTACATCATTACCCAGCCATTTAAAACCGACAGACACGAGGCGATTACCAAAATGAGGTAGTGCAGTTGTACCGCCGCTAGGCTTGTCTTTATGTGTGGTTTCTACGTCAAAGGTAAGTACCCTCATCAGTAATACACTCCCGTTGCTATGTCTATCTGTGCATTTATCATGCCGTGATATCCGTTAATTTTGTTCTTTGATATACAGATGTGTCGTACGGTGTTCTCCACCTCACTCGAACCTGTCTTGCCAATACCAATAATAATGTCTGCCTCGCCAGCCTTACCTGTCTTCGAGTTATCCATCATGGAGTAGTCGATGAACTGTCGGTCATGGGCATCATTACTTGCCTGTGATACAGCCCAGAACAGTAGGTTATTGCGCTTGGCAATCTCGCGTCCGTTGACATATATTTCTTTCAACCGTTCGTCACCTCGATTGTATTCACCGGCAACACGAAACTTATCAAGCTGGTCACAGAAGATTATGTCAGGCTTGTTCAGCTTGGCATATTCATCTACCTCTTCGACACTCGTACCAACAGAGGCCATAATTTTAAAGTACGGTGCAATATGCTCATCCCATAATGGTACGTACTTGGCACGATTCTTGTCAAGCTCTTCCTGTGTAACTTCGAAGAATGACTGAATAAGACGCAATTTTATTTTCTTTGCTGGTTCTTCGTTAGAAAAATATACTACCTTTTGCTTTGCACGTACGTAACTTGCAGCTAGGAAGCAGCAGAAGGTAGTCTTACCCACCTCTGGTCTGGCAAAGATGATACCCAAGTTGCCCCTATCAAGACCCTCTACCTCGTCCCTGATGAGGCCGAACTCGAAAGGGAAGTCAGGGTCTCCCACTTGGTCATCCAATAGTTCCTCAAGCGTGGATGTTTCTTCCGTATAGGTTGTTTTGTCACTGATTCGCCCATCTTCGACAGCCTCGATGAGACGACGTAACTCACCAAACTCCTCACTTTCACCTGTAAATATCTCGATTGCTTTTTCACCTATAATTCTCGCACGGTCTCGCAACCAAAAGTTGTTTACCAATTCCATGTGCAAGTCCACGTTGTCAGGCGTACCACAATCAAGCTGTGCAATCACATCGTGTACGTTTTTACGTGCGCTGTCAGGCATGGCAGGGTAGCGGTCAGAAAACAAGACAGCCAGTTCACCTACCGTTATGTTTGTATTGTAGGTAGTATGATGGTAAGTCAGCGTGTCAAATATGTCACGCATCTCACGCTGGAACATAGTTCTATCAAGAATGTTCTTTGCACGACCAAAGAAGTCGTTGTTAAGACAAAACCCAAGTATTTGTCTGTCAATCAATGTACTGTCGAATGAACTCATCCCGCTCGTCTCCCTTCATGTTCTTCAAATCCTGTGTCAAGATGACTAATTTTGTAGGTACAACATTATGCAACGTGCGTACCATGTCAAGTGCTTTGTCTGTAGCGTCTTTGTCTAGGGCGATGTTTACCTTCCTGTACGTTTTTAACAAGTCAACGTGTTCGGGCAAAAGATTTGTACCCAACAAAGCTATGCCCGTAGTCAGATTACTAATAGCGCATGATGAAGCGCAATCCTCAACCACAAAACAAATATCTCCGCTCCCACAGACAAAAGGCTGTTTACTGTTTCCATATCGATACCACTTTGGTTTACGTCCATCTATGCTTCTCCCCGCCGCATCAACAACACGCCGTCCGTCCTTCACCATGTACACGACACGATTCCGTTTGAAATCGTACTGTATGTCTGCTCGACCAGAAAGGTAAGCATCATAAGCATTTACAGAGCGAACATAAAGTTCTGCATCAAGATTGCGAGACAGACTGACAAACGTGTCAGGTGTTTGAAATACAGATGTGTCGGGTGGGGGCGTACGTTTCTCTTTGCGAGATAGTGCATGTTTAGCAAAATCTTTTGTCAGCGTGATGCCGGTACGCCCTTTGACGTTGCAGTCTGCATGAAAACAGTACCACAATCGTTGCAGCCCATCGTCACTAACACTGAACGTGTTTGCCTTGCCGCAAACTGGGCAGTCAGACCT